>Ga0114129_10009999_pt1 | contig 13520 bp, 8 predicted proteins | sample RhiMetdeltSRZDD1_FD_80071 | JGI IMG/M metagenome (GOLD analysis project Ga0114129, IMG submission 80071) | Populus rhizosphere microbial communities from Tennessee, USA - Rhizosphere MetaG P. deltoides SRZDD1 (version 2) (version 2) | ecosystem: Host-associated > Plants > Roots > Rhizosphere >...
GCGGGCCTGGACCGCGCCTAACAGTCCGGTGGGGACTACCTGGCATCGACCGGGCCGGTAGCGGCGGCCGCGCGTGGCGTGCCCGTCTACCAGGGCGAGCCGGCCACTCCCCGCGGAACTGCGGCAACCTGCGGCACACTGACCGCGATGCCCCTCGAGGAATATCGGCGCAAACGGGATTTCGCGAAGACCCCGGAACCGGCACCGGTGCCGCAAACGGCGGCCAGTGGTCGGACCGGTCGGTTCGTCGTCCAGCGCCACCGGGCCACCCGCCTCCATTACGACTTCCGCCTCGAGATCGACGGCGTCCTCGTGAGCTGGGCTGTCCCGAAAGGCCCGACCCTCGACCCCAAAGTCCGGCGCATGGCGGTCCACGTCGAGGATCACCCCGTCGAGTACTTCGACTTCGAAGGCGTGATCCCGGCCAAGCAGTACGGCGCCGGCGACGTGATCGTCTGGGACTGGGGGACCTGGGAACCCGAGGAGCCGTCCCTCGATGGGCGCAAGAGCGTCACCGACGGCGAGCTGAAGTTCACCCTGCACGGGCAGAAGCTGAACGGCCGGTTCACGATCGTCCGGACGAGCGGGCGTGGCGGCAGCCGCCCGTTCGAGGGCGACGATGGCGACCAGTGGCTGCTGATCCACAAGGCCGACGATGCCGCCCGACCCGGCTGGGACGCCGAGGATCACCCACAGAGCGTCAAGACCGGTCGCACGAACGACGAGGTCAAGGCGAACCGCGACGCGATCTGGATCAGCCAGGCCCCGGCGGCGACCGCCGAGATCGACCTGCACGGGGCTGAATCAGCCCCGTTGCCGACCAAGATCGAGCCCATGCTCGCGACGCTCGCGACCAGACCGTTCGATGACGAGGACTGGCTCTTCGAGATCAAATGGGACGGGTTCCGGGTGCAGTCGATCGTCGATCACGGGAAGGTCCGCCTGCTCACCCGCAACCTCAACGACGCCGCGACCTATTTCCCGAGGCTCTTGACCAGCTCCAGGTGGATCGAGGCCGAGCAGGCCGTCGTCGATGGCGAGGTCGTCGCCGTCGACGAGGATGGCCGTCCCGACTTCAGCCTCCTGCAGACCAAGCTCGGGGACAAGGAGGCGACCGGGCTCGTCTACCAGGTGTTCGACCTGCTCTATCTCGATGGTCGGAGCCTGCTTGGCGTCCCTCTCGTGGATCGGAAGCGGCTCCTGCGTAGCGTCCTCAGGGAGCACCCGCGCGTCCGGTACGCCTCCCATGTCGAGCGCGACGGTCTCGCGTTCTTCGAGGCCGCCAAGTCGATGGGTGTCGAGGGGATGGTCGCCAAGCTTCGACGGTCACGCTACGAGCCGGGCAAGCGCACCGGCTCGTGGCTGAAGATCAAGATCCGGCCAGAACAGGAGCTGGTGGTCGGTGGCTGGACCCCGGGGAGCGGCAACGCCCGCGACCTCGGCGCCATGGCCGTCGGCGTCTACGAGGACGGCAAGCTTCGGTTCGCGGGCAAGGTCGGGAGCGGCTTCACGGGCGCGATCCGCGCCGATCTGCTCAAACGGCTCAAGTCGCTCGTCCAGGACGACGCACCGTTCGATCCGCCGCCCCCCAAGGACTACCGCGGCCGCTGGGGCGGCGACCTCAGGGACATCACGTGGGTCCGTCCCGAGCTCGTGATCCGTGCCGAGATCGGCGGCTGGACCCGCGACGGCCAGGTCCGCCAGACGGCCTACAAGGGCCTCGAGGCTGGCCGCGACCCCAAGACCGTGACGCGCGAGACCGCGGTCGCGACGTCCACGGCGATCCGTGCCGCGGAAGCCGCCGAACCTGCCAAACCCGCCGAGGCCGTCGAGGCCGCCGCACCCCCGAAAGCCGAGGAGACGCCGATGCCCTCGAAACGGAAGGCTGCTGCCGCCGCCCCGGCACGCACGTTCCTAGGTGCCACCACCGCCGAGCTGGCTGCGCTCGATGCCCTCGGCAAGGAGGGCCTCTGGCATATCGGCGGTCACGAGCTCAAGCTCACCAACCTCGACAAGCCGCTGTTCCAGGCCGACCCGCCGGTGTCGAAGCGCGAGCTGATCCGCTACTTCGCGACGATCGCGCCGACGATGCTGCCCCACCTGATCGATCGGCCCCTCAACCTCCAGCGCTTCCCCAACGGTGCAGGTGCGCCAGGCTTCTGGCAGAAGGACATCCCCGAGACCGCGCCGAAGTGGCTGACCCGCTGGCACGAGACCGGCGTCGACGGCCGCACCGACCGCGACGCGAACGATCACCTGCTCGCGGTCGATGCCGCCAGCCTCGCCTGGCTCGGCAACCAGGCGAGCTTCGAGATCCACGCCTGGACCGGCAAGCTGCCCGAGCCATGGAGTCCGACGTTCGCCTACATCGACATCGACCCAGGCGAGAAGACGACCTGGGACGAGACCTTGGTCCTTGCGCGCCTCTACCGGACCGCGCTCCAGCACCTGGGCGTGCGTGGCTACCCGAAGACGACCGGCAAGCGCGGCATCCAGATCTGGATCCCGATCATCCACGGCAAGTACGACTTCAGCCACACCAGCAGCTGGGTCGAGCGGGTGTCGAAGGCCGTCGGCTCAACCGTGCCGGAGCTGATCTCCTGGGAGTGGTCGAAGGAAGCGCGCAAGGGTCGCGCGCGCCTCGACTACACGCAGAACGCCAGCATCAAGACGTTGGTCGCGCCGTACTCGGTCCGGCCCGCCAAAGGCGCGCCCGTCAGCACCCCGATCGCCTGGGACGAGCTGGACGACCCGGATCTGCGGCCCGACCGCTGGACCATCCGGACACTACCCGCCCGGATCGCCGACGTAGGAGACCTGTTCGCGGCGGCGCAGACCGATGCGCAGGAGCTCCCCTCCGTTTAACACATCGAAAACATCGTCACCGTAGTCTGGTGCGCGGGCCCGACCGGGCCACTTGCCGGTGGTGCGACACCATGGTTCGATTGCATTGACACGAGGGGATCCTTCGGCGGCGAACGCCCCGACTCCCGTGGCTCAACACGGCGGGGGTAAAGGTCCCATGAGCGCTCACGGGAGTGGACGGGTTCGCCGATGAACCAGAGTCCGCGGCGTCTTGCCGCGGTCGGGCTTGCCATCCTCCTGATCATCGGCGTCGCGTATGGGATCTTCAGCTCGGCGCGCGAAGCCCTGGGCCCAGGCGCTGTCACACTCAACGGACTGATCGGATCAGAGAAAGACCCGTTCTTCCGGGATGCGCGGGTCGTCGCTGCGCTCAAGCGAGGCGGGTTCATCGTGCAGGTCTCGACCGCGGGGTCCCGGCAGATCGCCAATCGCGACCTGGGCGGGCTCGATTTCGCCTTCCCCGCCGGCATCCCGGCCGCCGAGAAGATCCGTCAGGATCATTCGGGCTCGAGGACCTTCGACCCCTTCTTTACGCCGATGGCGATCGGGACGTGGAAGCCGATCGTCGCCCTGCTCGAGGGTGCCGGCGTGGTCCATCAGACGGGGACCTACAGCACGTTCGACGTGGCCGCGTACATGCAGCTCGTCGACACGAACAAGCGCTGGAAGGACCTGCCGAACAACACCGCCTACCAGGTGAACAAAAGCATCCTGATCACCTCGACCGACGTCCGGCGCTCGAATTCCGCCGCGATGTACCTCTCGCTCACGAGCTATGTCGCGAACGGCGACAACATCGTCGAGAACAGTGCGACCGCGAACTCGATCGCCGACCGCCTCTCGCCGTTGTTCCTGCGCCAGGGTTTCGTCGCGAGCAGCTCCGAGGAGCCGTTCGACGACTACCTCGTCCAGGGGATGGGCAAGAGCCCGATGGTGATGATCTACGAGAGCCAGTTCATCCAGCGGGCCGCGGCCGCCGACGGCAGCGTCACCGACGAGATGCAGCTGATCTACCCGGACCCGACGATCCTCTCGAAGCACAGGTTCGTCGGGTTGACGCCCAACGGCATCCGCCTCGGCGAGTTCCTCACGACGGACCCCGAGATGCGTTCCCTTGCGACGCAATACGGATTCCGCACCTCGGATACTGCGGGCTTCGCGAAGTTCACCGCCGACCATCAGCTCACGGTGCCGAGCTCCTTCCTCGACGTCATCGAGCCACCGACATACGAGACCCTCGAGGCGATGATCACCCGGCTCGAAGCCATCTACAACGGCCAGGGTCTCCCCACGCCGGCGCCCGAACCGTCCAGCGTCGTCAGCCCGTCCGCCGCATCGTCGGAAGCGACGCCGACCGACTCGTCAGTCCCGTCAGCCACCCAATGAAGTCCCCAGGAGCGCCCGCATGACCGACCCCACCCTCGATCTTCCGGCCCCTGTCCCCAACGAGGCCGTGTCGCCGGCCGCCGCCGACACGGCACCCGCGACCACCATCGGGACGCTCGTCCTCGAGGCACCGAAGCCGGTCGCTCCCGTCGCCGCGACCCAGGCCGAAGGGTCGGTCCCGCTGAGCGACACCGACCGGGCGAAGCTCGACGCCATGGTCGCGAGCTATCTCGACAGCGTGTCGTCGCTCGACACGCACAGCCAGGCGTTCAGCGACAAGGTCAAGGACATCGCCAAGCTCGGCGACGACGACATCCGGGCATCCGCGGCGGTCTCGAATCGACTGCTCGACAAGCCGCTGGCGGCGATGCAGAACGGCGGCCTCACGGAGGCGTCGACCGTCAGCCAGTCGCTGCTCGCGCTGCGCCGGCAGGTGGAGGACCTCGATCCGGCCACGCAGGGCGATCTCCTGAGCCCTCGCAAGCTGCTCGGGCTCATCCCGTTCGGCGACCGGCTGCGCGACTACTTCGACAAGTACCGCTCGAGCCAGCATCAGCTCGACGCGATCATCACGGCGCTCTACCACGGCCAGGACGAGCTCCAGCGCGACAACGCCGCGATCGAGCAGGAGAAGGTGAACCTGTGGTCGGTCATGGGGCGGCTGCGCCAGTACGCCTACCTGGCCAAGCAGCTCGACGACGCTCTCACCGCCAAGATCGCCTCGATCGAGGTGACCGATCCTGATCGTGCTCGCGTCCTGAAGGAGGACCTGCTCTTCTACGTCCGCCAGAAGCAGCAGGATCTCCTGACCCAGCTGGCAGTGAGCATCCAGGGCTATCTCGCCCTTGACGTCATCCGGCGCAACAACCTCGAGCTCATCAAGGGCGTACAGCGCGCGACGACGACGACCGTCTCAGCCCTGCGCACGGCGGTGATCGTCGCCCAGGCCCTCGCCGACCAGAAGCTCGTGCTCGATCAGATCACGGCGCTCAACACGACGACGTCGAACCTCATCGAGTCGACATCCAAGCTGCTCCGGCAACAGTCGACCGACATCAACGAGCAGGCCGCCTCGTCCACGGTGGAGCTCGACAAGCTGCAGGCAGCGTTCCAGAACATCTACGCGACGATGGACGAGATCGACACGTTCAAGGTCGCGGCCCTCGATTCGATGCAGAAGACCGTGACCGCGCTGTCGCAGGAGATCACCAAGTCGCAGGCCTACATCGATCGCGTCCGCGCGGCCGAGGAGCGCGGGCCCGGCATCGACGTCCTGGGGGCCGGTGAACGGTGATCGCTGCCGCGCGCGACCGGCTGACGAAGGCGCTCTACCTCGTCACGTTCGCGTGGGTCGTGCTCCGGACCGTGTCGGTCGGCTATCGAGCCCTGCTGTTGCTCGGCCTTCTGTTCGCCTGGCTGCTGAACAGCTGCGGTGGCGCGAACGGGACGCCTGATCCCAATGACCCGAACACGCTGTCGGTCATGGCCGGCTCCGAGGTCAAGGATCTCGAGCCGTTGTTCCCGGACATCCGCAAGGCGACCGGGGTCAGCCTGGCGATGACCTACTCGGGCACGCTCGAGGGGGCCGAGGCCATCGACAGCGGCGCCGAGACCGACGCCGCCTGGTTCGCTAGCGGCCACTACCTGTCGCTGCTACCCAAGGCGGGGCCGCGGATCGTCGCGCAGCAGAAGATCATGCTGAGCCCGGTCATCATCGGCGTGAAGAAGAGCGTCGCCGACCGGTTCGGCTGGACCGGCAGCACGTCGGTCACCTGGAAGGACATCCAAGCGAAGGCCGCCGACGGCTCGTTCCACTTCGCGATGACGAACCCGGCCGCATCGAACAGCGGGCTCACGGCGCTCATCGGCGTCGCATCGGCCCTCTCTGGAAGCTCCGATTCGATCGACACGGGGACGATCGACAAGACCGCCCTGCGTGGCTTCTTCAAAGGCCAGACGCTCACCGCCGGGAGCTCGGGGTTCCTTGCCGACTCCTACGTCCGCGACCAGGACACGGTCGACGGCATCGTCAACTACGAGTCGATCCTCATGGGGCTCAACGCGGGTGGCAAGCTGCACGAGCCGCTGGTGCTGATCTATCCGAACGAGGGGATCGTCACTGCCGACTACCCGTTCATGCTGCTCAATGCCAACAAGCGGGACGCATTCGACAAGGTCACGAACTACCTCCGGACGCCCGACGTCCAGGCGCGGATCATGCGCGACACGTCACGCCGCCCGGCCATCGCGGGCGTCCCGCTCGATCCAAGGTTCGGCAGCCAGACCCTCATCGAGCTGCCGTTCCCGGCGCGCCTCGAGACCATCGATGGCCTCATCACCGCATACCTCGACGAGGTGCGAAAACCGGCCAGCGCGGTGTTCGTACTGGACGTGTCCAGCTCGATGGAGGGGGAGCGGATCGACAACCTCAAGGCGACGATGAAGGCGCTGACCGGGACGGACAACACGATCACCGGTCGCTTCGCGCGCTTCCGAGCGCGAGAGGCCGTCACGATCATCACGTTCGCCGGCGAGGTGGTCGATCAGCGTGAGTTCACCATCGACGACACCGACCCCAACGGCCCGGACATGACCGCGATCCGCGACTACATCGACGGCCTCACGACGTTCCCGGCCACCGCGATCTACACCGGCCTCGAGGCCGCGTATGCGTCGGTCGAGACGCAGCAGACCTCGGACGCCAACCGGCTCTACTCGATCGTGCTCATGACCGACGGCGAAAACAACGCCGGCGTGGATCCCGACCAGTTCCAGAAGGACTACGGCGGCTACGAGGATGCCGTCCGCGCCGTCCATGTCTATCCCGTCCTGTTCGGGGAGGGCAATAAGGCGGCGATGAGCGACATCGCCAGCCTGACCGGCGGGACCGTCTTCGACGCCACGAAGTCGTCGCTGCTCACGATCTTCAAACAGATCCGGGGCTATCAGTAGCATGCGCGGCCTCGAGGCGTACCTCTACTCGCGTCGGAACATCGTCGGGTCGCTGCTCGCGCTGGGCGGACTGGCCCTGCATTTCGTGGGCCTGGTCGCCGGCCCCATCTGGCTCCCGATCACGGTCGGGCTCTACGCGATCGGCGCGCTGCTCGTGCCCGGCGAGAAAGGCCTCGAGGTCCAGCTCGGGGCCGCCCAGGACGCGGCCGAGATCCGGTCGGGGCTGGAGCGCCTGCTGCGAAGCCTGCGTGGCCGCGTCGCGGACGACCTGTACGCCAGGGTCCAGAGCATCCAGGGCTCGATCCTGGCGACGCTCGAGGTCGAGGGACGGGCGGGGGACACCGTCGACCCGAACGTGTATCTCATCCGCCAGACGGCGCTGTCCTACCTGCCCGAGGCCTTGAGCACCTATCTCCGCCTCCCACGGGTCATGGCAGAACGACGGCGGGTCGCCAACGGTCGCACTCCGCACGACGTCCTGCTCGATCAGCTCGACCTGATGGATCGCCGACTGGCCGACGTCGCCGACGACATGGCCCGCCACGACTCCGACCGCCTGCTCGCCAACGGGCGGTTCCTCGCCGAAAAGTTCGGCACGAGCGCCCTCGAGATCGACGAGGCAGTGGCCGTGCCCGCGGCCCCCGCGGCGCAGACCGCGGCCGAGGCATCCGCAGAGCGAGAACGGGTCAGCGAGCATGAGCGCGTGCACTGATGGCGGACGGCCCACAGCGACCGGAGACCAAGCCGGCGTCGTCCGCGCGAGCTGAAGCCCCACCCGGCCTCGATCTCGCGTTCGACTGGCTCCAGCGCAACATCGACGAGCTGGCCAAGGTCGATCGGCGCATCAGGGAGCTAAGCGGCCGCGGCCCTGGGCCCCTTGCCCCATCGGCGCCGACCGGGCCGCGGGCCTCGTCGGCCCCTGGGAAGGCACCGGAGTCGACGATCGAATCAGCGCCGGTCGCCGGCACGCAGCCTATCCCCACATCGGGCGCAAGCCCTGCGGCGGGCGCATCGGCGACGCCACTGCTGGATTCGATCGGGCGCGACCTGACGAAGCTGGCTGCCGCCGGCTCGCTCGCGCCGACGATCGGCCGCGAACCCGAGACGGAATGGATCATCGAGGTCCTCGTCCGGACCACGAAGCGCAACCCGGTTCTCCTCGGACCGGCCGGGGTCGGCAAGACGGCCATCGTGGAGGGCCTGGCCGAACGAATCGCCGCCGGACGCGTGCCGAAGCAGCTCCTCGGTGCGCGCATCATCGAGGTTCCGCTCGCCTCGATCACCGCGGGGACGCAGTACCGCGGCCAGCTCGAGGAACGCGTGGCCCAACTCGTCAAGGAGGCGAGCCAGCCCGGGATCATCCTGTTTTTCGACGAGATCCACCTGCTCGCAGGGGCCGGCAAGACGGAAGGCGGCATGGGCGCCGACCAGATCCTGAAGCCGGCCCTCGCACGAGGCGACGTGGCCGTCATCGGGGCCACGACGCCGGAGGCCTACCGAAAGAGCATCGAGCTCGATCCGGCGCTGGCGCGGCGCTTCACGACGGTCATCGTCCCCGAGCTCGATCGGGACGCGTCTCGACCGATCCTCATGAGCGTCCGCGATGCCCTTGCGGCGAGTCGGGGCGTCACCGTGTCGGACGAGGCCCTCGACGTGCTGCTGGACTTTGCCGACAAGTCGATCGCCAACCGGCGGTTCCCGGAGAAGGCGATCGATCTTCTCGAACAGGCCATCGCGCACGCGATCGTCACCGGCGCGACCATGGTCGACAGCGACGCCGCGGTCGCGACGACCGAGATGTGGTCGACTCGTGCGTCGTCAACGCCGACCCTCGAGCGCTTCGGCCGCGACCTCGTGGCCCTCGCGAAGCAGGGCAAGCTCGGCCCGATCGTGGGGCGGGAGCGCGAGCTCGACGCGATCGTCGAGGTCCTGCTACGCCGGACCAAGCGAAATCCGATCCTTCTCGGACCGGCAGGCTCGGGCAAGACGGCGATCGTGGAAGGACTCGCGATCCGGATCGCGAACGGCGCGGTCCCGGCGCCGCTCGCCGACGTGCGGATCTTTGACGTCCCCCTGCTGTCACTCGCCGCTGCGATCGGCGAGGAGCCGGCACTGCTCGGCGACTTCCTCGTGGAGGTCCGGCACCCATCGGTCGTCGTCTTTTTCGATGAGGTCCACCTGCTCGCCGCGCCGGCCGTCCACGACCTGGCTGAATCGCTCAAGCCAGCGCTCGCCCGCGGCGAGATCGCCTGCATCGGTGCGACGACCGCGGACGAGTACCAGGCCTTCATCGAGCCCGAGACGGCCCTCGCCCGGCGCTTCACCGAGATCGCCGTCGAACCGATGAGCGACGCCGCCGTCCGGGCCGTCCTCGTCGCCGTGCGGGACAAGCTGGCGTCGCTGCGTGGGATCACTGTCTCCGACGGTGCGCTGGACGAGCTCGTTGCACTCGCGGACCAGTTCCTCCCGAATCGATCGTTCCCGGACAAGGGCGTCGACCTGATCGAGCAGTCGGTCGCCTACGCGCTGGCCGACGGCCAAACGGCGGTCGACGTCGAGACCGCGCGGTCCGCGGTGGCCGCGATGACCGGGATGCCGCTCGACCCGAGCGAGCCGCTGGTCAACCTCGAGAAGCGCCTCCGGGATCGAGCCCTGCTCGACGATGCGTCTACGACCGCGCTGGTGGCGCGTCTTGGCGTGTCGCTCCGCGGCCTCGATGCGCGGCGCGAGCGTCCCGACGCGGTCGTCCTGCTGTGCGACGACGAAAGCGCCGTGGTCGATCCGCTGGCCACGACGATCGCTCTCTGCATCTTCGGTCGGGAGAGCGCGCGGATCGACATCGATCTCGCCGGGCTGACCAACGAATCGTCGATCTCGACCCTGCTCGGCTCGGCACCGGGGTTGATCGGATCGGACCGGCCGTTGCCGCTGCACGAGCTCCGCAGGTCGCCCTGGCAGGTCCTCGTGCTACGCGGCATCGACAGTTGCACGATCTCGATCCGCGACACGATCGCCTCCGCGCTCGGCAAGGGCTCATTCACCGACGCGATGGGTCGCGGGATCCCGCTCGGGGCGTCGATCGTGCTGCTGACCGCGCCGGTGGTCGGGCGACCAGCGGAGGGCCCAGCCGAAGCCGCACTCGCGCTCCGCCTCGGTCCGGCGCTCGTGGCGACGTGCGACGTCGTCGCCGGGACCGGGGCCGCCGTCGGAGCCGAGCGCGAAGCGTGGGTCCGCAGCGAGCTCCTCGAGCCGCTCGCGGCACGCTTCGCGCGCAGCGGTTACAGCGTGACCTTCGACCAGGTCTTCATTGCGTGGCTCGAGCACAACCTGCCGACGGACGGAAGCTCCCCGGATGCGTTCATCGATCGCTCGGTGACGCAGGCCATCGCGCCGGCGTTGCCGCGCCCTCCGGCCGCGATCACGGTCGGGATCACCGACGACCGTCCGTCGGTGAGCGCTGCCGCGGTCGCCACGTCCTAGTCGCCGCGTCCTGGTCGCGTCGCCCCAGTCCGGGCGGACCGCTGGAGCCGACCCGGTCCTGGCAGCCTAGTCGCGCCGCCCCCGTTTGCTCGCGGCGAGACGGAAAGCGTCGATCAACGCGACAAGGTCGTCGCGCGCCGCCTCGACGCTCGAACGCACCGGCGCTCCCGTCGTGATCGAGTCGTGGAACGCACGAAGCTCGTTGCGGAACGCCTCCTCGTACGAGACCCGCATCTCGGTCTCGCGGAGTGATGTCACCCCGCCATCGGTCCGGCGCTCGACCAGCCTCGTCGGATGGTGCTGGAGGTACGGTGACGGGAACGTCAGCTCGAGGATCCGGTCGCGGCGGTAGGCCGTCACGCGCTCGCGGTAGTCGCTCACGCCCGGGAGCTCATGGTGCTCGAGATGCGCGCGCCCGTCGCTGGGCAGGATCCAGTCGAGGCTGACGCCGCGCCCGACATCCCAGTAGGCGGCGTCGGCGAGCGGGAGCGGTGGCTCGGTGCCGAGTGCGCGAAGCGCGTAGTGGGCGAGGCTGACGTCGTGGACCATCGAGTCGAGGAAGGCGCCAAAGGCCCTGGCATCCGAGGTCCTCGGGTCCGATCCGAGCGCCGCCCTGACCGCCTCGTCGCGCCGCGTCCGACTGCTGGCGATGAGCTCCGGGTCGACGTCACCGGCCGTCACGATCCCGAGGTGATCCACGAACGGCAGTTGGTCCGGGTCGTTGACTTCGACCGACAGGTAGATGAGCTCGGCGGGGCCGTCGCGGAGCAGGTCGACGAACCGTTCGGTCGCGGGGTCGTAGAGCTTCATGTAGCCGACCTGGACGATGCGATCCCCACGCGCGGCCAGGATCTCGTCGCACTCGGCCACGCTGAGGGCAAGCGGCTTCTCGACGAGGACGTGGACGCCGCCTGCCAGCGCGGCAAGGACACTGTCGCGATGGGCCGCGTCGGGGACGGCGATCACGACCGCATCCAGGCCGAGCTCGAGCGCTTCCTCGATCGTCGAGCATGTGTTCGGTACGCGATGGCGAGCGGCGACCGCCTCGCGGACCGCCCGGGACGGATCGGCGATGACCACGACGTCCCAGCGCTCGCGATCGTCGGCGAGATGCGGGGCGTGCGCGGCCTGCCCGATGAGGCCCGCACCGACCAGCCCGACGCGCAGCCGGGTCGTCACGCTCGCGTCACGGGTCGGGGCATCACGGGCCAGCGAGTGTAATCGATTGCCTTGCGTCGGGATCGGCATCAGCGCCGGTCGTCCCGCACAGAAAGGCCGGCGCGCTAGTCCAGGGCGATCACGCCGAAGAGCGGCTCGCCGGTCGACTGCATGAAGCCGCCGCTGAGCAGCGTGATCGAGACGTCATCGCGATTGGGCCAGTTCGGGTCGTACAGGCGGAGCGTGTGCGGGCCGGTCGGGCCTACGGACTCGTACGCGAACGCCAGCACCTGGTGGTCGTTCGTAAGGTCGAACGGGTTCCAGCCGTGATGCCGCACCAGCCCGAGCATCGGCAGGCGCCCGGCATCGATCGCGGCGCGGATCCGCGGCCAGTCGATCTCGAGCGTGTGCCGCTTGAGGCCCTCGGACGACGTGCCCGCGGCGAGCCAGAACCGGATCGGTCCGCGGAGCCAGTCGAGCGAGAGGACTTGTCGGCGAACGATCGCGCGGAACAGCGGGGAGCCGTTCTGCGGTGCGGTGGTATCGGCGGGCACCGGCCGGCCGGTCTCGAATCGCTCACGAACGAACCAGCTCATCCCGCCGCAGAGCCCGGCCTGCGCATCACCGACGCCGACCCAGCGCGGGTCGATGAAGCCGAGCTTCACCGTCGGTCCGGGCGGATAGCGGTTCGCGAAATGGAGCCCATGGACCGAAGGCAGGAAGCCGTCGACGGCGTTGGACACTGGCATCGTGGCGGGCACTGTACCCCGCCGAGGCCGAGCGTCGACTACGGAGCCTGGACCCCCGACGGGACCGCGGTCGGCGTCGCCGCGCGGGCCGCTACGTGGACACGGACGATGGTCGGATCGACGCCGAGCGCCGAGAGCGAGCCCAGCTCGGGAGTCAGGATGTCGAGGATCAGCAGGTAATCGCCGGGCGCCGATGGGGCGAAGTACACGACGTCGGCCTTGGCGACGGCGCGCGGCTCGAGGCCCGCCGGGAGCTCGGCCGGGGTGACCGATGCGGCGGCCGCAGCCGCCAGCTGGACCGGATCGTCGAGCCCACCGAGTGCCAGCCACGTGCCGGTAACCCGGGCATGTGTCGCGTCGTCGATGTCGCTCTGGCGCACGCCGGTATCGCTGCTGCGACTGATCGGTCGGGCCTTCCTGCCCCAAGCCTCCTTGCCGAGGTTCGCGATCCAGACTGACAGCGTGTCGGCCTGGCCCGGCGTCATCTGGACCTGCGCTGGTGCGACGACGCCCGCGTCGTGGTCGCCGGTGACGCGCACGATGAGGGTCGGGACCATGGCCTGGGTCGCGGCGTCGTACGCGACGCCCTCGCCGTCATGGAGCGTGAGGGTCAGCCGGTAGCGACCGGGCTTCGCCGGCGTCGCGACGTAGATGGAGATCCGGCTCCTGGCGATCGCCATCTTCGCGGGGGCGACGACGTCGCCGAGCCGTTCGGGCACGACCAATCCGAAGTTCGGCGGGATGTCCGTCCCGCCGCTCGGATCGGGCGTCGGGCCTGCGGTCGCCGGATCGAGCGGATCCCACCGAGCGCTCGCCTGCACGACGCTCGGGAACTTCTTGCGGTCGGCCATGGTGAAGGGCAGGCGGTAGTAGATCCGACCCCCGGCCGCGGTGGCCCCGCTGATGCTCGGCGAGGCGATCGTCACGCCA
>Ga0114129_10010000_pt1 | contig 13520 bp, 13 predicted proteins | sample RhiMetdeltSRZDD1_FD_80071 | JGI IMG/M metagenome (GOLD analysis project Ga0114129, IMG submission 80071) | Populus rhizosphere microbial communities from Tennessee, USA - Rhizosphere MetaG P. deltoides SRZDD1 (version 2) (version 2) | ecosystem: Host-associated > Plants > Roots > Rhizosphere >...
CCTCGTCGACCGCGTCGAAGTTTCACTCATTCCAGTTCTTCTTGGAGGTGGCATTCCGTTGCTACCGTCGCCTGCCGGCCGAGCGACGCTCAAGCTGCGAAAACAGCGCGTGTACGAGAAGACCGGGACGATCGGCCTCGAGTACGACATTCTGCGGACCTGACGGCGTCAGGCTGCGCATTCCTCATCGTTTGATGGTCCTGATAAACGCCGCTTCGTCAAGTAGGGGAACGGGCTCGCGCGGGGGCTCAGTCACTGGAGCGAGCGCGGTGAGAGACGCTACCCTGGTTTGCCGGTGAACAGCGTGCGCGAGTCGACGAAGCAGAGAGGGTTCCCGAACGGATCCCTCGCGTAGAAGGAGCGCTCTCCCCATGGTCTTGTCGCGATCTGGCCCATTGGTAGCCGACCGTCGCCAGTCTCCAACGACAGCCCGCCCAATTGCTCCGCGCGGCGATGAACCTCGTCCAGATCATCGACCGCGAAGTACACGTGGTCGAAGTTGGGCCGTGGGTCGCGCCGATCTCCATCGGCCTTCGGACTGTACAGGGCAAGCGTTACGTCGCCGCATGCGAAGTAGTGTCGTCCGGGCGAGACGCGTGCGCCCGGTTGCCCAAAGAGGGTCGAGTAAAAGTGCGCGGCGGACTCGACGTCATCCACAGGCACGATCACGCGGTACAGTCGCATCGTAGACATGCGGCGAACTGTAGCGTGAGGCTCTGATGGCAACAAGAGGGCACTTGCAAGTTACCCTCTGGCCGAAAGTTGGGGCAAACATGGGAGACAACTACCGAGAACGGGCCGCCTGTCCGCTGTACACGGCCATCGGAGTCATTGGGGGGCGCTGGAAGCCGATGCTCTTCCAGCGCCTGTCATCGCGTCCTCACGGCTTCGGTGAGCTGCGGCGTTCGATGCCGGACGTATCAGCCAAGGTCCTGCGAGAGCAGTTGCGTCAAATGGAGGCGGACGGTCTGGTGGTTAGACGACCGCTAGCGCCTGCCCGCCTTGGCGTGCGGTATGGCGTTACTCGCTACGGGCGCACGCTCGAGCCTGTTTTCGAAGCGCTTTGGTGCTGGGGGCGGCGGCACGTCGCGCGGCGAGGCGTCAACCTGGGCACCATCGTGACACCGCCAAGAACCCGACTTCAGCGGTCGGTTGAGGGAGCTTGAGACTGTCGGAATCATCTGCGCTGTGGCGGTTTCGCAACCTCGGGGTCGGATAGGTGATGAGCAACGCCGTACTGACGATGGACTGCGGCGGTCGTATCCGTAGCTACAGGGCGATTTCTCATTAGTAAGCGCACGTCTCGACGCAATGACGTTGGCTGCAGCCCGTAAGTAGCTGGCGGCTCTCGCGGACTGTGGCAAGCAGCAGGATACAGGGTCGCCCGCGCTAGACTGCGACCATGCGGGCCGTCGTCGTCGCTCTCCTGATCGTTCTTGGTCTATTGCTCATCGCGCTCGTATTACCGTCGAAACACGATACGAGTGTGGTGGCGTGGTGGGGGCGTGTGCGCTACCAGATGAGTTTTTTTGCCCGGGCGGCGCTGGCGCTCGCATTCGTCGCCGCTATTGTCTGGTTTGTTTTGGTACCGCTGTTTGGTTGGCCCTACTAGGCCGCTGAGGGCTTCACGTCGCGCCCGAGGCAAGGGTGGTGGTGCAGCGCTCTTGCGTCACTTCATCGGTTGCGGTTGCGGAATTCTCTTCTTGCCGCTCAGCTCTGCGTCCATCTGAAGAATGCTTGGTTCGGCGAGGTACTCGAAGCCTTCCCACTGTCCATATTTTCCAGCAAGCGCCGGCACCACGACCTGTGTGAGAGGAGCGCCGGCTTTACCTTGCGCCCGGGCTTCGGAGACGAGCTTCTGCAGGGTCACCAGGTATTCACGGAAGGTGGCGACATCTTGTGCGGTACCGACGTCCCCGTGGCCTGGCACGAACGCATAGCCGGCATTCGTTGCGAGCGTCTCGAGGCTCGCGATCCACGGCTTCGTCGATGCGTCGATCATGTTAGGCAGCATGTTGAGCCAGAACAGGTCGCCGGCAAAAACGACCCTCGCGTCAGGAATGAGCACTATTGAGTCACCGCCTGTGTGCCCGGGAAAGCTGCGGACGCGAATCTCTCGTGAGCCAAGGTATAAGTTCACGGATTGGTCGTACGTCGCAGTCGGCGGCAGCAGCGCGTCGATGAAGCGCTTGTGACTCGGCTTGATATCGTTGCCGAACATTCTGAGATTTTCGCTGTGAATCCAATCGCGTACGTGGCGATGACCAAGCACGATCGCGCCGGCGTTCACGAACGCCGCATTAGCGGCGACGTGGTCAAAGTGGTAGTGAGTATTGACCACGAATTTCACGGGAAGATTGGTCAGTTTGCGAATCGCGGCAAGCAGCTGACTGCCGTGCTCAGGGCTGAAATCGCCATCGGCATCGACAGTTGCAGTTGTGTCTATGACGACGACTCCATCATCGCCGATGACGAATCCCGTGTTCGCCCCGCGACTGGAAATCGCTGCCCAGACGTTCGGGCCAACTTGCTTCAGCAGAAACAGCGGCTCGGTAACGTCTTGAGCGCTGGCCTGACAGCAGAAGTAAAGAAGCACAGTGAGCAACAGGCTGGTTTTCACGCTGCAGCTTCTTTCGCGCGTGGCGAAGTCGTCCGGCTGAAGCCGGACACTACGTACAACTACGCCGGCCCGGCTCCTTGCGTCGCGACGTAGACCGCATACAACGATTGGCTCGCGGCCATGAACAGGCGGTTCCCTTTGGGACCGCCGAACGCGACGTTGGCGCACACTTCCGGCAGCCGAATGCGGCCGATGAGTCTTCCTTCCGGGTTGAACACGAGCACACCGCTATAGCCGACAGCGCGGCCGGCGTTGCTGGCGGACCAGATGTTCCCGTCGACATCGCAGCGCAGGCCGTCGGGGCCGCACTTGACGCCGTCAACCGTGCAGTCGCTGAACAGCTTGCCGTTCGAGAGCCGGTTGTTGGCGCCAACATCGAACGCGTAGAGCTCGCCCTTGCCGCCGGGCCCCGTATCTCCGGGACCCTTGCCGGTGCTGGCCACATAGAGCCGCTTGTGGTCCGGTGAAAACGCGAGGCCGTTTGGATTGGGAACCTGCTGCTCGGTGATCACCTGGTCCACCTTACCGCTCGGGTCTACTCGGTAGACGCCGTGCGGCAGCTCGCGGCGGAAGGTGCCCAGGCCCGCCGGCTGTCCACGGCGCGGGTTCACTCTGCCGCTCAGGTTTGACGGTCCTCCCGCGACATCCGGCTGTCCCTCATACAACTGTCCGCCATAAGGCGGGTCGGTGAACCAGTAGCTGCCGTCGGGATGCGCCACAACGTCGTTGGGCGAATTCAACCGCTTCCCGCCGAACGAGTCGGCAATGACCGTGGCGGATCCGTCGTGCTCGTAGCGGACGACGCGGCGCATCAGGTGCTCGCAGGAGAGCTGGCGTCCCTGGAAATCGAATGTGTTGCCGTTGGTGTTGTTCGACGGCGAACGGAACACCGTCACGCGGCCGTCGTCTTCGTTCCACCGGAGCTGGACGTTGTTCGGGATGTCGCTGAAGACGAGATACCGTCCCTGGCCGCTCCATGCCGGACCCTCCGCCCATAACGCTCCCGTCCACAGGCGCGTGATCGCGCTGTTCGGCTGCACGTAGCCGCTGAAGGCCGGATCGACGACGAGAATGTCCGGATCCGTGAAGTACGTCGTCGGCGCCGCGCCCGGTCCGAAATCGCGGGGCGGTATGGTGACCGTTGAAGGTGGCTCCGCCGGCCGCTGCACCTGACGGGCCACGAGCGGATGCGCGCCGGCGGCCACTGCGCCCGCGACGGCGCCGAGCGTCCTGATCATGCTGCGCCGCGACAAAGGAGACATAGTGCGGCGAATTTTCGCATACTCTGTAGTTCTGTGTTCTTGCGTTCTGGGTGCCGGGTTCGTGTTCGAGGTTCGGGTTCGAGGTTCTGAGTGCCTGGGTTCTGGGGTCGGAGTTCGAGCACAGCTCGTTGCGCGAACCCCGAACCCCGAACCGCGAACCTCGAACTACGAACCTCGAACTCGAACCCCGAACACGAACTCAGAACCTGAGAACCCAGCACGCGGAACATTGGTGCTAGGATGCCGCCGTATGAAACGTTCGAAAGTAGTCCTGAGTGGATGTCTCGTGTCGGCGCTGCTCGCTGCAGCGTGTGGCGGCAGTCCGCCGCCCGCGGAACAACCGCCCGGGGGTGGTCCAGCGGAGTCGGTGTCAGGCGCGCCGGCAGTTGCCGCGGGTGAACGGGCAGTGACTGTTCCCACAGCGGATGCAAAGCGTCCATTTGTCCGGCTGAATTTCGACAAACTCGAATGGCGCGCCACGGAGGGAAACACCCTGGGCGTGCAGACCGCCGTCCTCGAGGGCGATCCCTCGAAGCCGGGGTTCTATCTCACGATCAATCGTTTTCCGCCCGGCGTCATGAGCCGCCCGCACTATCACCCTGACGAGCGGTACATCGTCGTCCTCAGAGGAACGTGGTACACCGGTGACACCGAAGCCTTCACACCGGACAAGACCATTCCGCTGAAGCCGGGCGACTACATGCGCCATCCGGCCGGCGGCGTTCATTACGATGGTGGTTTGGATGAAGAAACCGTGGTCGCGATCTCAGGCTACGGCCCGACCCGCGCCACGGTCATCGACGGCGGCGAGTTGTTCGGAAAATCACGTTAGGGTAGCTGGGTTGCTCGGTAGCTTGGTGGCTGGGTCGGTAGCTGGGTTTTCCCCAGCTACCGAGCAACCTAGCTACCTAGCAACCTAAAAATCGGTCGGGATGGGCGTGTTCTGCCCGCCGTCCCAGTCCTTCACGGATCCGTCGCGAGCCTTCAGGAATCCGAGCAGACATCCGTTCGAGCCGTCGCGCAGCGGATGGCAGCGCGCCTTGATGGTGTCGCCCGGCTTGATGTACTCCTTGGTGACGCCAATCCGTTCGAGGCCGCCGCGGCCGGTGGCTTCGAGCGCCCACAGCTGCGGTGTCCCGGAAGTGTCCTTCACTTCGATGTACACCCAGGAATGCGGGACGATGAAGTGGACTTCCTTGACGACGCCCTCGACGTCCTTGAACGTGTCGGTGTAGTTGCCGTGGGAATGATGGGCCCCTGCCGGCAATACGAATGACAGGGCGCATATCGCCGCCAAACCTAAAGTAGCCCGCATATTTCTCCTCCTAGTACAAATCCGGTCTGCAAACTTTATCAGATCAGCGCGCCGCCGGAGCTCCCCGCGCATTGTAAGGGGGTCTCGGGGCGCCGTTAAGGTAGAACTGCTGATACCGAATACTGTTGCCCTGTTCGTCCAGCCACCCCAGGGACTGCTGGAACAGCCCCGGTTCCGGCATATTGGCCCCCACGGTGCCTTCCATGATGTACAGCTTATTCATGTGCATATAAATTGACACAAACGTGCGGGACTTGTCGGCGTTGTTCGTCAGCTGCAGCTGCCGTCCGCCGACCATGTCCATCATGTTCCACATGAAGTTGGTCACTTTGGCGTCCCGCTGCAGGTATTTCCACACGGCGTATTCGGGCGCGCCCTGGAGGTCGATCTTCCAGTAGCCGGCCCCGGTGGCGCCGCCGCCGCCCCGGCACGTCTCGGCGCCCGGGGGACAGCTCTTGGACTTCTCGGTGAGGATTTTTTCCACGTCGCGGTAATCGATCACGGTCATGGAGTAGCGCCCGATTGCCCCTTCGGCGCTGTAGATGCGCCCGGGCAGCGAGGCGCCATACTCCGACGTCCAGGTGGTGGGCGTCACCTTCGGCTCGCCCGGGAAGTTGCAGGTGAACAGGTCTTCCTTGCTCGAAAACTCGGTCCATTCCTGCGCCAGGGCTGCGCCGGGGAGGGACAGGATCAACGCGGCCGCGACAACTCGAATCAGGCTCATGTGGTCCTCCCGCCGCCTCACGTCTGTTACCTCGGGCCGACCAAGGTCGGCCCCTACTGGCACCGGGTCGCGCCGCTTCCCTCGGTGCCACCCTTGTCGCGATACACCATGTGGCAGTTCGCGCACGCGGTGTTGAGCTTGTCGCTGATCTCGACGAAGGCCTCGAACTTCCTCGCCTTCGATGCCGCATACGCTTCCTTGCCGATCGCCACAAGGTCGGCCACGTACTGCTTGTAGTCGGCCCGATCGATCGGAGCCGGCCTCCCGTTCTGGCACCGGCGTCCCGGCGTCAGCAGCAGCGGTGCGCTTTCGGCAATAGCCAGCGCCGCCTGATCGACCGCGAGCCAGCCCGGATAGATCGTCGCGCCCCATTTGACATAGTCGAACGGCACGGGGGCCGGTCCCGGCTTCTCGTCGGTGGGATCCTTCACCTGCAGCTGGAAGATGATGTTCGCGCTCGGAAACGCGATCGCCCGCATCAGCTCCGCCAGGTTTCCCACCGGCGCCACGAGCGCGGTCGTGCCTCCCGTCGCGGCGGCGGCTGACGCGGCCGCGCGCGCGGGGAACGTCACCTGCGCGAGCTGCGCTTCAGTGAGCTCCGCCTGTCCGGCGGGAAACTTGCCGACCTGAAGGATGTAGGTCGCGAGATCGATCGACTGCGGCCGGGAGAGACTGCCTGGGAGATTGAAGGGCATCGTCTTCTGGATCTTGTCGACCAACTCCGCGACTGGACGACCGCTCCAGGCAGTAAGAAAGATGTCGCCGGCTACTGGCGGACCGATCGTGCCTTCCCCCGCCGCGCCGTGACAGGACGCACACTGATCCTTGTACAGCGCCTGCGCGCGAGTGGCCTGCGCGGCCGAGTACACACCTGCCGCGACCGATCGCACCTGGCGAGCGTCGCCGCCGATCGAAAACCACCCGACCATGACCCACGCGCACACGGCCGCGCCAAACGCGCAGCGAATCGCTCTTCCCCTCGAGGCGAAGGCCGACCCGGAAAGACCCCACGGAACTCGCATAATGGACGCTCCCGGGCCGAATTCTATACCTTTCATCTATACTCTCGCCATGAAACGCTGGCTCATCACGATGACGCTGTGCTCGGCCCCGTTCGCAATCATGGCGCAGGGCCAGGGACCTGCCGATGCGCCGGCCGTCACCGTGCGCGGCCAGACGTATACGCCGCGCTCGATCCTCGCGCGCAACATGGGCACCGAGGAGGATCAGACCACGGCGTTTGCGCCGCACAAGATCGTTGGCAACATCTACTACGTGGGGACCAGGACGCTCAGCTCGTTCCTCGTCGTGACGCCGCAGGGCAATATCCTCATCAACAGCACCTACGAGCGCAACGTGCCGACGATCGAGAAATCGGTGACGCAGCTCGGGTTCAAATTTTCCGATGTGAAAATCCTGCTCGGGACGCACGCCCACGGCGATCACCAGGAAGGGGACGCGCTGGTCAAGGAGAAAACGAAAGCGCAGGTCATGGCGATGGCCGAGGACCTGCCCGCTCTGCAGGCCATCAAACCCGGCGGCAAGGACCACCCGGTCGACCGAGTGCTGCGCGACGGTGAATCGGTGACGCTCGGTGGGACGACACTCGTGGCGCACCTGACAGCGGGTCACACCCGCGGCTGTACTACATGGACGACGACGGCGCAGGAAGGCGGCAGGACCTACAACGTGGTGTTCGCCTGCAGCCTGCGCGCGCCCGGGACGATCTCGCCGGCCATCCAGGCGGAATTCGAGCGGACGTTCAAGATCTTCCGCGCATTGCCCTGCGACGTGCCGCTCGGCGATCACCCCGCGCAGTACAACATGCACGCGAAGCACGCGAAGCTGCAGCCGGGCGGAGCCAATCCGTTCATCGACGCCGCCAACTGCACCCTGGAGGCAGACATCCAGGAAGCGATGTACCGCGCCACGCTCGCCCAGCAGAAATAACCCGCCAATATTGGCGGTTTTCACCTCGACTCCGCCGGTTTTGTCTCGCCTCACCGTATTGACTCGTTTGTACGTCCGGTCTTAGACTGGCGACGCTTTCACGCCTCGCACGCCGTTCCCGCAGTCTCCTGGAGGAATTCGCATGAGGACGACCTCGCGCATCGCAATCCTGGTGGCGGGTCTCGCCGCGGCCACGGCGTCAACCCTCACGGGTTCACCCGCCATAGCTTCAGCGGAGGCGGGCCAGGCAGGGAGGCAAGGCGGCGCCGGCGCCGGCCCGGCGCCCACTGAAACGCTGAGCCAGACGTACCGCGGAAGCCGCCGCAACGACATCGAGTACCAGAAGATTCCTCCCTTCAAGATCTTCGACAACCTCTTTCACGTAGGGCCCGGCACCGTCTCCGCGTGGCTCATTCCGACGACCGACGGACTAATCCTGATCGATACCGTGCAGGAGCCCTACGTCGACCAGGTGCTCAACAACATCCGGAACGTCGGTTACGACCCGAAGGACATCAAGTACATCCTCCTGACCCAGGGACACCTGGATCACTTTGGCGGTGCGGCACGGATCCAGGAAGTGTCCGGCGCTCGCGTGGCATCTGCCGAGGGCGACTGGGTGCTGATGGACGAGTACGCGAAGCGGCCGCTGCCGGCCAACCCGCCGTTCCACCGGACGGTCGAGCGCGACATCGTCCTGAAGGAAGGCGACGTCATCACGCTCGGCAGCACGTCGATCAAGGTGTACCTGCTGCCGGGGCACACTCCGGGCGGCGCCTCGTTCGAGTTCACGGTGTACGACAAGGGCCGGCCCTACAAGGCCTTCATGTTCGGCGGACCCGAGCCGCGCGGGGGCGTCGAGGGCGCGCAGCAGTTCCTCGCCAGCGTGAATCGCCTTGCGACGATCCCCGATGTGTCGGTCGGCCTGCTGGTCCACAGCTGGCTTGCGATGTCCACCTACCCGAATGGCGGGACGTTCGAGCGGGCCGCGAAGCTCCAGCTGCGCCGGGGCAATGATCCGAATCCGTTCGTGGATCCCGCATCGTGGCGGGCCTGGATGGATCACCTCAAGGTCGTATCGAACAAGTTCCTCGCCGACGAAAAGGCCAAGGCCGGCTCGGCCTCGGCCGCGCGGTAGGCTCGGAGCGGATCATGCGCACGAGCATCCTCACGGTCCTCGCGCTCGCCGCAGGCGCGGCGCTGTTCCAGCCGGCTGCGGGCGCCCAGCGCGGAGGGGGCGGCGGGAGCGGCGAGGCGCCTCGGTTCCCGACCAAACAACAGTTCGAGGCCTCCGCCGAGGCGCAGAAGATCGTCGCCGAGGTACGCGCACGGGTGGGTGCTGATCTGCAGAAGGAGTTCGAGAACACCTGCTCAGCGACGGGACCGCAGCGCGCCGCGCTGGCGCGCCAGGCCGACGGCCTGCCGCCCGCCAAGGACTACACCGTTGAGCCGACGAAGATCTTCGACAACATGTGGTACGTCGGCCTGGCGTCGCAGGGCGCCTTCGTCATCACGACGAGCGAGGGCCTGATCCTGATCGACACGCTCAACAATACCCAGGAGGCGCGCGACGTCATTGTTCCGAGTATCAGGAAAGCCGGTCTTGATCCCGCGCAGATCAAATACATCGTCATGACCCACGGCCACCCGGGCCAGACGGATCACACCGGCGGCGCGAATTTCCTGCAGCGCACCTACAACCCGCGCGTGCTCATGAGCAGGGAAGACTGGGACGCCACGCTGCCGGCGCAGCGCCCGGAGCGCCCGCTGGCGAAGCGCGACATGGATATCACCCATGGCCAGACGCTGACGCTGGGCGACACCACGCTGACGTTCACAGTCCTGTTCGGCCACTCGGCCGGCAGTCTCGGGATTTTCATCCCGGTGAAGTGGCAGGGCCAGCCGCACGTCGTGTGGCTGCACGGCGGCGGACTCCATCATCCCGACCGCGCCTCGCTCGCGCGTCTCGACAGCGTCATCAAGGACTACGCCCTCAAGATGAACGCCGAAACGCTGCTCAACACGCACCCGGGCATTTACCAGGACACCCTGGCGGCGATGGAGACGATTCGCAGGAACCCCGCGGGATCGAACCCATTGCTGTACGGGCGGGAGCGTGCGGCCCGCTACTGGGCGATGATGAGCGACTGCGCGCGCGCACGCGTCATCGCCCTCGAGCAGGCGCGGGCCCGCTCGTAAGGCCGTTCAACTGGAGACACACAATGCGCCGCATTCGAATCATCCTGGCCGCATTCATCCTGTTGATGCCGCTCCCGGCGCTGGCGCAGGAGTGGACCGAGTTCGCCAGCCGGGAGGAGCGCTTCACCGCGAACTTCCCAGGGCAGCCGCGGGTGACCGACACCACCTGGACCTCCGAATACGGCGCGGCCCTGAAGGGACACATTTACAGCGGGGAGAACATCGCGGGTCGCTACTCGATCACGGTGATCGACTACAACCCGGTCGAGAAGCTGCTCATCGAAAAGTCCAAGTCGTGCCCGCCCGGTGCTGAGACCTGTTCGGGAGTTGCCGACACCGGCATCGGCTATTGGAAGAACGATGTGCGCGGCGCGGTCGTATATGCCACGTGGAAGCTGATGCAGCGGCCCGGCGTCAAGGTGACGCACATGCTCTGGAACTTCATGGACATGGTGGCGGGGCAGCAGCTCCAGCTCACCAACCCCGACGGGTCGCGCACCTTCGCGTCGGTTTACATGCACGAGAACAGGCTCCTTGTCATGGAGGGCACGGTGAAGGCCGGCATGCCCGAGCCGGGCCTCTTCCAGCAGTCGCTCGGCTGGCTCGACGAGCAGGGCAACGGCATCCGCTATTCGTTCGTGTATTACAACGACCCCGACCTGAAGAAGCCGGAGATTCGCAGACGAACTCCGCAGCAGCGCAATGACGGACGGATTGACGCGCCGGGCGCACCGGGGGCCCAGGCGCGCTGACGAGACCGAGCGATCTTCACATGTCCACGGGCGGCGCACCTCAAGGAGGCTGTATGAGACTGGGGCGGGTGGTGTGGGTCATCGTCGCGGCGGTGGTGCTGGCGGTCGTGCCGGCCGCGCAGGCACAAGAGGCGACGCTCACTGGCGTCGTGCGGGATAACACCGGCGGCGTACTGCCGGGCGTCACGGTCACGGCCACGAACGAAGCGCAGGGTACGACGTTTGTGGCGATCACCGATGAAGGCGGCATCTACCGTATTCCCGTCCGCGCCGGCATCTACCGCGTGAGTGCGGAGCTGACCGGGTTCACCACCGTCGTCCGTCCCGGCGTGGAGCTCCTGCTTGGACGGCAGGCGGCGTTGAACATCGACATGACGGTCTCCGGGCTGCAGGAAACGGTCACCGTGACCGGTGAGGCGCCGCTGCTCGACACGACGTCCTCGAACATCGGCGGCAACATCGATCCGCGCCAGATGCAGGAACTGCCGCTCAACGGCCGCAACTGGATGGACCTCACGCTCCTGGCTCCCGGCAGCCGATCGAACGCGTCGAGCGAGGTGCCACAGGACCGGCAGGGCTACTTCCAGGTCGCCGTGGACGGCCAGCAGCAGACCCTGACGGTCTGTTGCGCCCAGAACCAGCCGCGCTACAGCCGCGATTCGATTGCGGAGTTCCTCATCTCGACCAACCGCTTCGACGCGACCCAGGGCCGGACGATGGGCATGCTCGTGAGCGCGATCACCAAGTCCGGCACGAACACCCCGTCCGGAACCTTCGCCGGCTACTTCCGCCACGACAACTGGAACGCAAAGGACTTCATCCAGGACCGCGTGATTCCGTACCAGGATCAGCAGTTATCCGGCACCTTCGGCGGCCCGATCGTGAGGGACCGCATCCACTTCTTCGTCAACTGGGAGTACGAGCGGGAGCCGAACACCATCACGTTCAGCAGCCGCTACCCGACCTTCAACATCGATCTGCCCGGTACCCGCACCGAGAACAAGGGCGGTGTGAAGGGCGACTTCCAGTTCAATGCGCAGAACCGGCTGGCGGTGCGGTGGAACAAATACGACAACCTGATCCCGCACTCCGGCGGCGGCGCGTCGGTGCATCCATCAACCTCGCAGGAGAACAACCGGCACTCACAGCAGTATTTCGGGGTCCTCACGCAGGTGCTGTCGGGCACTACGGTGAACGAGGTCCGTGTGGGCGTGAACGAAAACTACTTCACCCTCGAGCCGAACGCCACCTGGGGACCGGCCATTCCGTCGCACATCCCGACGATCCTCGAGGGGATTACCGACGGGCGCCGTCTGCCGCCGGCGGTGCCCCGCTTCAATTTCACGGGCTACTCGATCGGCTCGGCGACGAACACGCCGCAGCGCACCGGTGAGAAGAACTACCAGTTCCGCGATGACATGACGACCCTGTTCAACCTGGGCGGCCGGCACGACCTCAAGTTCGGAGGCGAGTTCATCCGCTACACGATGCCGCAGTCCTGGAGCAACATCGGCACGGGCCAGTTCACCCTCAACGCGGCGCCGCCGGCCAACATCGAGCAACTCTTTCCGGTGTGGGACGATGCGTCGACGTGGAATGTGAACGCGCTGTCGCCGTTGATTCGCGACTTCACCGTGTCGATCGGCGACTTTTCATACGTGTTGAAGCGCCAGATCTACGCGGCGTGGTTCCAGGACGATTGGCGGATGAGCGAGCGGCTTACGGCCAACCTCGGCGTCCGGTGGGACGTGGATCGCGGCTCCCATGGCGAATGGATCAGGTTTGACCCATGGCTCTCAGGCACGCGGCCGACCGAGCTGGATAACATCGCCCCCCGGTTCGGCTTCGCCTACGCGGCGACCGACCGGACGGTCGTCCGCGGCGGCTACGGACTCTTCTTCACCGAACTCGAAGACGACGCGCTCCATCAGTCGCACATTCTCACTGAACACATGGGCATCACGGTCGTGAATGACGGGCGGCCGGATTTCGGATCCAATCCCTTCAATGGTCCGTGGCCGACCTACGACCAGCTGCTCTCCCGGACCTGCGACTCGCCCGCGCAGGCCGCGAACTTCGCCGCGTGGCAGGCGAGGGGCTTTACCGGCGCGGCGCCATGCCTGCAGCGGTCGGTCACCATCGAGATCCCGTTCGGGCCGCACGACACCTCCTACAGCCATATGGCGTCGATCGGCGTGCAGCGGCAAGTGGGTGCGGTGATGGCCGTGGAGTCGAATGTCGTGTTCACCGGCGGACGCAAGGAAGAACGCCGGTTCAACGCGAACCTCGCCTACAACCCGGCGACGGGAGCCAACTATCCGTTCACTGACAAGACGCGTCAGCCGTTCCCGCAGTGGAGCACAGTCCTGGCGGAAGTCATGGACGGGCGCTCGAACTACTACGGGTGGGAGAACTCCTTCACCAAGCGGTTCAGCAATCGCTGGCAGGCGAATGCGACCTACTCGCTGTCCTGGACCAAGGATACGGGCGGCATCGGCGCGCCAAGCCCGTACAACGTCGTCCTGCACCCGGACGCGGATATCCGTACGGAGCTGCAGCCGATCGGGTTCGCGCTCCAGCCGGATGTGACGGAAGACTATCAGTTGGCTCCCGATGACCAGCGGCACCGCGCCACGCTCAATGGCATCTGGGAAGTCGGCGCCGGCTTCCAGATCAGCGGGCTCTACTTCTTCGGGTC
>Ga0114129_10010002_pt1 | contig 13518 bp, 10 predicted proteins | sample RhiMetdeltSRZDD1_FD_80071 | JGI IMG/M metagenome (GOLD analysis project Ga0114129, IMG submission 80071) | Populus rhizosphere microbial communities from Tennessee, USA - Rhizosphere MetaG P. deltoides SRZDD1 (version 2) (version 2) | ecosystem: Host-associated > Plants > Roots > Rhizosphere >...
GACCACCCGCTCGACCCGGCGAACAAGTACCTTTCCCACTCCTTCGTCGAATCACCGGACATGATGAACATCTACAACGGCATCGTAGAGCTCGACGTCTCCGGTCAGGCGACGATCGTGCTACCCGACTGGTTCGAGGCGCTCAACGGCCGTTTCCGCTACCAGCTCACAGCGATCGGCGCGCCGGCGCCGAATCTCTATATCGCCCGCGAGGTTGCGGGCAACCAGTTCGCCATCGCCGGCGGCGGCCCGTTCTTGAAAGTGTCGTGGCAGGTCACCGGTATCCGCCGCGACCCGTGGGCGATGAAGCACCGAATCAAGGTTGAGGAGGAGAAGCCAGAGGCGGAGCGCGGCCAGTTCCTCCATCCCGAGCTGTATCGAAGCGGCGTGGAGCAGGCCGTGACATCCGCGCCGAAGCGCCCACTGCGGTAGCGAGCGAACGCTGAACGTCGACTGCCGAACAGTTCAGGAGGCGGTGATGAGAATCCGGCTTGATGCCCGAATCGCAGGAATTGTCGCGCTTGCCATTGGCGTCATCGTGCCCGCGACGCCCCTTGCGGATGGATCGGCATCCTTTCCACCGGGATGGGCCGTCGGCGGTCTCGTGGTGCACGGGCCGTACGAACTGACGACCGACGAGCTCCTTGGCGCACCATTTCCGTCGCTTGATGCGCCTGACGAGATCACGGCCGTGGCCGCGAACACGACCGTCTCCTGCGCGCCTTGTCCGGCGCAGGCCTCAAAGACATCGATCGGCGTGACTCCGGCACCGCCGCCGCCAACCGATCAGCCGTTTCTGACCGGCCTACAGGGCGGCGACCCGATGATCGCCGCCGGCAAGGCCGCGTTGCTCGTCGCGCGCCGGGGCACGATCGCCTTCTACGGTAAAGACGGCAACGCGCTGCCCTCGATTGTCGACGGCTTGCCGATGCCGCTGCTCAGCTCAGGCAAATTGTTCGGCCATCCCCAGCTGCAGGCGGACATCAACGCCTCGCTGAACCTGCCCGCAAAGTTCAACAACCGCGCGTTCTACGTCGACAACGCGAGCTATCAGGAATACATCGATCTCCGCGTGCTGTACGACGACTATCGCAATCGCTTCTGGATCGCGTCCGAGATCGTCAACGGCAAGACCCGAGACCAGGCGAGCAGAATTGCGGATCCGGACGTACGCTATGCGCGCCGGAGCAAGATGGTTGTCGGCGTCTCAAAAACGTCGGACCCTCGGAAAGGATTCTGGCTGTACTGGTGGAACAACACCGCGGACGATGGGGCATGTGCGGATATTCCGGCGGACAGAACCGTGGCTCCGCCGCTCTGCGCGAATTCAGGATATCGGCCAGGCGATGCCGCTGATTATCCCCACCTCGGCGTGTCGCGGCATCAGTTCGTCGAGGGGACTCATGTCGCGACCAATTTCGCCTCGGGCACCTGGCACAGCACGTACGGCCTCGTAAACGTCGTCGACGCGGACGCGCTCGCGTCGGGTCACGCGAACCCCGGATGGTTTTTGTACAACCTGATGTTCGTGCCTGCCAATCAAGCGGACTACATCAAGGCCGGCGATGTGACTCCTGTCGTTGGACACAAGGATGGGGACCCTGGCGACGTCGCGTACCTTGTTCACTTCACCAATACGACATCCGATCTCGCCCTGTGGACGCTGTCGTTTCCCGGCGGGTTTGGATCGCCGCCGAACCTGACCTATCAGACGCCCGCGATCGCGCCCTGGGCATGGTCGCGCAACGCGCCGCAGTCGGGAGCGCTGGACATCACGGAATACAGCGTGCTGTACAACCCGGCGTATCGAAACGGCAGCGTGTATCTGGCCTTCGGCGTGTGCGAGCCTCCGGACGGTAACGGCTGCAAGAATGCGGTCAGGTTCCTGCAGTTCAATCCGACCGCGAACAGCGGCACCTATACGACCATTCCCATCGGTCCACCCAATCAGTTCGTGGCGGCGCCGGTGCTGGACGCGGGCTTCCCGGCGCTGGACGTCAACGCCGCCGGCGATCTCGCGATCGGCTTCGTCACGTCGAGCCCGTCGACGTTCGCCGGTGCCGGGTATGTCCCGTGGTACCACAACGAGTTCCTGCCGCGTGCGCACGTGAAGCTGCAGCACGGGCTGGCGTCCATTACGGACCCCGGAGAGGCGGGACTCACCAGCAAGGTGGATACGGGCGGCGCGTCGGCTGATCCGTTCGACAATGAATCGATCTGGCTGGCGCACGCGTACGCCGGAGGCGATGGATCGTGGCGCATCGTCGCCGGCAAAGTATTCGGCAAGAAATTCCCCAACGTCATCATCTCGGGCGCGGCGCTCGCGGCTTATACACTAAGCGCCGGATCGTCCACGAAGGCAACCGTGGCAGTGGCGAACACCGGCGATGGCGATGCTCCGGCCGGCCGCGTGACCCTGTTTCTCTCCCGCGATGCGACGATCGGGCGGGACGATACCTTGATTGGAACGGTCGATCTGCCAGCGCTCACGTCGGGGCGTTCTGTCGCGATTGACGTCCCTGTAACCATTCCCACCGACACCGCGCCTGCGGCGTACTACATCGGGGCGATCGTCGACCTTGCCGGCGACGTCCCCGAGTACGACATGACCGATAACGTCACGGATCTCGAAGGCCGGGCGCCGCAGGTGACCATCACCGAATGCCGTGATTGCGTTCCTCGGCACGCGGCCGCACTCGAGAGACTCGATATGCGAACCCTCATCAGAACACGTGCCCATTGATTCGCCCCGATGACAGCCACGATCGAGACGCATGCTGGAGCTGCTCATCGTGCTCCGTGCCGACGGTGAACGCCGGAGTCTGGCGAAGCGCTCGCAGGCCGTAGCGTACGTCGCGAACGAGAATCGACAGAAGACCAGGCACTCTATTCCGACGGCGGGACGGCTCGAATATATCGATTGATCTGATCCAGGTGCGACAGGTCGTGCCCGGCCATCATGCGCAACATCACGTCCAGGGACTCTGGGCCGCGCTCGTTGTGCTGGCCGCTACGCTCCAAATCCGCCGGTGTCAGTCGTGTCCACAGCGCCAGATTGAACTGGCGCAGTGTCTGAAACATTTCCACGAGCTCCGACGGCTCGCGCTCATTGTGTCGTTGACCAGCCACCCACGAATCCTGGATCGTGCCGAGAATGGCCGGGCGGTCCTGGCAGAGAACCAGCCTCAGGCGATACCCATACACCCATTCGCCGTCGGCGAGATGACCGATGACCTCATTGGCCGTCCACTTCCCGGGGATCGAGCGCGTGCGCAGCACGGTCGACGAATGCGTGCCCACGATATCAGCCAAGCGAGACGCCGTATCCGCAAGGACGTCGAGAGGATTTCGGTCGCCCAGCAACTTGAACAGATTCTCGCGGTACGCCTGTGGATCGGACACCGAGAGCCCTACTTGCCCAGTGGTCATCGTCAACTCCTCGCGTCACTCGCGGGCCGGCAGCCCGTAGCTCATCGTTGGTCGTAGATTCAGGATTTCGACAGTTGTCTTCGCGATCACCGCGTTCACGCCGTCTGGGAGCACCTGTTCGCTCCTGCCATCGAGAATCGCCGACAGGCTGAGCCGCGGACGCAGTCGGACGTAGCGTGGAGCGATCCCACCAGCCACCATGCGATACCAGAGCGTCTCACCCTGAGCGGTTGGCGCGCTTGCGCCGAGGGCCGCCTCGAAAGCTTTGTCGCGTCCCGGCTCGAGGTCCACCGTCGTAAGCTCGAGCCGCGCGGTCGGCGTCGGCACACCCGTGCCACGCGAGAGCTCCGGCCGATACTCGTAGACAGCGTTCCCCACGAACTCGGCGTGTGGCGTGACGTTGGAAATGTTGTCCCGCTCGTCGTCTGTCGGTGACACTGGGCTGTCGAAGTCGGCGGCCGCGTGTCCAAACGTCGCGTAGACGAACCACCGCTGCCGGTCGCCGGCCCAGATGGTCCACCCGTACCACGTCCATGTGTCTTTCGCCTGTCGATGAAACTCGAGATGCCGGATGTAGCCGGCCTCGAAGTCGACGGTGTCCCCGTCATGCGGACGCAGGATCGCGATGCGCGCGTACGGTTTGTCCGCGGTTCGCTGCGCGGGCTGAGCGACGAGAGGCGTCGAGGACGCAGCGCCGGCGACAAGCAGCGCGCCGATGATCAGGAGCCAACGGTACCTCATGGCCAGCATGCTATCGGAGGACCACACGTCGATTTGCGACAGAGATCCGCCGAAATCCGCCATCCGCCTTCGCCAAGGCTACGGCGGCACAGGGTCCCCTTGCGAAACGGCTCGACGCGCCGGCATAGTGGACGAACGCATGCGCTCCACGTCCAGGACGCGTCGTCACGCCTCGAACCGCCGAGTCGTCGTTGTTGCCGTGCCTCCGGTCGATGAGCTCGATCTGGTGGGACCGCTCCAGGTCTTCAACTCGGTCAACCGCCTTGCGGGCCGGACGATCTACACGATTGAGGTCGTGACCGCCGCGGACTGCCTGACGGTCGATGGCGAAGGCGGCGTGTTGAGTTTCCTCGCCCGCCATCACTTCAAGAAGGTCGAGGGCGCGTGCGACTCTGTGCTCCTGGTATGCGGCCTCGGCACACGAACGGTCCGCGACGGGGCGCTGTCCGCTTGGCTGAACAAGATGGCCGCGGCTGTGCGGCGGCTCGGCGCGGTGTGTGTCAGCTCTTTCCTGCTCGCGGAGGCCGGACTGCTGAATGGTCGTCGGGCGACCACGCACTGGAAGTTCGGCCGCGAGCTCGCCGCGCGCTATCCCCGCGTGCGCGTGGAGCACGAGCCGCTGTGGGTCAAGGACGGAAACATCTACACGTCCGCCGGCATTTCGGCCGGCATCGATCTGGCGCTCGCGTGGGTGGAGGAGGATTGCGGCGCCGCCCTCGCCCACGAAGCCGCACGCGAGCTGGTGCTGTTTCTGCGACGGCCTGCTGGGCAGCCGCAGGTGAGCGTCTCGCTCGCCTCACAGGCCTCCGAGATGTCGTCGATTCGCGAGCTGCAGATCTGGATCGCCGAGCATCTCCGCACGAGACTGTCGGTCGAGGACCTCGCGGATCGCATGTCGATGAGCGTGCGGAATTTCGAGCGCGTTTTCACTCGAGAGGTTGGCACCACGCCCTCTCAGTACGTGCTTCAGATCCGGGTGGAGGCGGCGCGGCGCCAGCTCGAACGCACCGACGGAGGCCTCAAGCACGTGGCCTCGACCGCTGGATTCGGCAGCGTCGACGTGATGCGGCGCGCCTTCGTCCGGCTATTGGGGATTACGCCGCGGCGCTATCGCGAGATCGCCGAGCAGTCGATGAGCGACTGAGGGGAGTTCGACCGCGCCATCGAACATCCGGGCTCAAATCGTCGCAACGTCCTGTAGAATCTGACTGTGCAGTACCAATCCATCCGTACCGCATTGCTCGCGTTGTCCGGGTTGCTCGTAGCGGGTTCGCTGGCAGCCCCGATCCGCGTCAGCGGCCAGACGAGCGCCGCCGCGCAGCCGACCGTGACCTTCTCCAAGGACATCGCGCCGATCCTTCAACGCAGCTGCCAGGGCTGCCACCGCCCCAACTCGCTGGCGCCGATGTCGCTGATCACGTACGAAGACACGCGCCCGTTTGCGGCGTCGATCAAGCGGCGAACAGCCATTCGCAGCCGGCAAGGCACGATGCCTCCGTGGTACATCGAGAAGGACCTCGGCATTCAGCACTACAAGAACGACATCTCCCTCAGCGATGACGAAATCGCCAGGATCGCGGCATGGGTCGATCACGGCACGCCGCGCGGCAATCCCGCCGACATGCCGCCGCCGCTGAAGTTCGCCGGCGGCAACGCGTGGACGATCGGCACACCGGACCTCGTTGTCCTGACGCCGCCGGTGACCATGAAGGCCGTCAACCCGGACTGGTGGGGCAGCGCTGGGTTTGGTGAGACCGGCCTCACGGAGGATCGGTACGTTTCGGCGGTCGAAATCAGAGAAGTCAACGACACACAGAACAAGCCGGGTTCGACGACAACCGTGGGCGGGCTCTTCATCTTCCATCACGCCATCATGAGCGTCGAAGCGCCGGGCGCGAGCGGCGCAGGCGGGATCGTCGGCGGCTGGCCGATCCACGAAGTCGGACGCAACGCCGACGTCTTCAGTCCGGAGGCTGGAAAACTGCTGCGGGCCGGTTCACGCGTTGGCTTCCCCAACGTGCACATGCACGCCAACGGGAAGGACACGACCGGTCATCTCGAGGTCGCGTTCAAGTTCCACCCGATGGGCTACGAGCCGAAGTTCACCGAGCGGACGATCCCGATCGGCACCGGCGACATCGACATCCGGCCGATGGAAGCCGGCAAGAAGATCGAATCGTTCCAGACGCTCTCGCAGCCGATGAAGATGACGGTATTCGAACCGCACATGCACGCCGCCGCGGTGCGCATGTGCCTCGACGCCATCTGGGGATCGCGAATCGAGACGCTGAGCTGCTCGGGCTACGACCATAGCTGGGTGCGAGCCTATCAGTACGAGGACGACTCCGCGCCGTTGCTGCCGCGCGGCACGATCCTCCGTGTGACCGGCTACTACGACAACACCCCGGCGAACCGAAACGTGGCGGATCCGAGGAACTGGTCGGGCCTCGGCCACCGGTCGATCGACAACATGAACATCCTGCTCATGCAGGCCGTCACGCTGACCGACGAGAAGTTCCAGGAGGAAGTCGCAGCCCGGCGCGAGCGGCTGAAGCTGAAGCCTGGAGAGGACGCGCCAGGGTGTCCGCTGTGCGCGGTCGAGAAGATTCCCGTCGCGCGTCCGACGCAGCCTCCGAGGCCGCAGTGAAATCCGCGGCCGCGCTCGTTGCGGCTTGCCTCGCAATCGCGAGCCTCGCGACGGCCCGCGCCCAGGTGCCCAAGCCGGCCGAGAACAACATCACGCCGGCGTACGAAGGCTGGCTGCCGAATGCCGACGGGTCGTTCGACCTGGTGTTCGGCTATCTGAACCGCGAGTGGGACGAGGAGGTGTCGATCCCGCTCGGCCCCGACAACACGATGGATCCGGGCGGCCCGGACCTCGGTCAGCCCACGCATTTCTTTCCCCGGCGCAACCGGTTCGTCTTCAAAGTGCGTGTGCCGAACGACTTCGGGAGGAAAGAGATCGTTTGGTCCCTGACCCACAAGGGGCGAACGGACAAGGCGTATGGCACGCTCAAGAACGATTACGTGCTCGACGACACCGTCATCATGTCGAACATCGGCGCCGGCGGCGCGCTCAGCACCTCGCCGGACATGGTCGGCAACAAGGCGCCGGTGCTTACCGTCGAAGGTCCGCAGAACCGGACCGCGAGAGTCGGCGAGCCGGTGCTGCTCGCCGCCGTAGCCACGGACGATGGCAAGCCGAACAAGCGCAACATGCCGGCGGCGCTGGGCGGCAACTACATTCTCCCGCAGACGGCAAATGGCCTGCGCCTGTCGTTCTTCGTGTACCGCGGCGCCGGCAAAGCGGTGGCCTTCGATCCGCAGCAGACGAAGGTCTGGGAAGACACGCGCGATGGCGGCGGCTCGCCGTGGTCGGCCGGCTGGATCGTGCCGCCGATTCCGGAAGGCAACCGGTGGCAGGCGCGCGCGACGTTCCGCGAGCCAGGCACGTATGTCATCCGCGCGCTCGCCCACGACGGCGGATTGTTCTCCTCCCAGGATGTGACGATCGCCGTCACGAAGTGAAGCTCGCAGGACGCGAGAACACTCATTATCGACATCCCGCCCATCATGGTGGCGCTCCACGGATGGTCGAATTTCAGTTCCATGTGGACCGGGTCGCCGAGCGAGAGTTTTGGAGGCAACTGCCGGCCACAGTAAGCTGAAGCCGATTGCATGGGAACCACTCGCGAAGAAGTCCGCCTCGAAGAAGACCGCGCGCGCCTCAAGTACTGGAAACGCTGGGGGCCGTACCTCAGCGAACGGGCCTGGGGGAGCGTTCGCGAGGACTACAGCCCGGGCGGCACGGCCTGGGAGTACTTCCCCCACGACCACGCCCGATCGCGCGCGTATCGATGGAACGAAGACGGTCTCGCCGGCATCTGCGATCGTCACCAGCGGATCTGCTTCGCCGTCGCACTCTGGAATGGGCGCGATCGAATCCTCAAGGAACGCCTCTTCGGCCTGACGGGGAACGAGGGCAACCACGGCGAGGACGTCAAGGAGTACTACTTCTACCTCGATAGCACGCCGACGCACTCGTACATGAAGTTCCTGTACAAATACCCGCAGACTGCGTTTCCGTACGGTGAGCTCCTGGACGAGAACCGTCGGCGCGGCAGACAGGAGCCCGAGTACGAGCTCGCCGACACGAAGGCGTTCAGCGGGAACCGGTACTTCGACGTCGAGGTTGAGTACGCGAAGGCCGATCCCGAAGACATCCTGATCCGCATGCACGTGACGAACCGTGGACCAGAGGCCGCGGCAATCGACGTCCTTCCGACGATCTGGTTCCGCAACATCTGGTCGTGGTACGAGAACCAGCATCGGCCCTTGCTGGCTCGTCTGAAGGGCACCAACACCATCGCGCTCGACGATCCGAGGTACGGACGGCGATTTCTGCACTGTGACGCCGAGCCGACGCTGCTCTTCACCGAGAACGAAACACACTGCGAGCGTCTGTTCGGCTCACCAAGCGCGTCGCCGTACGTCAAAGACGCGTTTCATCGCTTCATCGTCAACGGCGAACGCGAGGCGGTGAACCCGGACGAGCAGGGCACGAAAGCCGCCGCACGCTACGAGCTGTCTATCCCGCCAGGCGACACCCGCACGTGCCGCCTGCGCCTCACCAGCCATGCGATCGCTGAGTTCGGTCCGCCCTTCGACGCCGTGTTCGCGGCCCGCCTCGCCGAGGCGGGCGAGTTCTACAACACCGTCATTCCCCAGAGCCTCTCAGGCGACGCGAAGAACGTCGCGCGGCAGGCATTCGCCGGATTGCTCTGGTCCAAGCAGTATTACCACTACGTCGTCAAACAGTGGCTCGATGGTGATCCCAGCCAGCCGCCGCCGCCGGGCGACCGTCAGAGCGGCCGCAATCGAGAGTGGACGCATCTCTACAACGCCGACGTCATCTCGATGCCGGACAAGTGGGAGTACCCATGGTATGCCGCCTGGGACCTCGCCTTTCATTGCGTCGCGCTCGCGCTCGTCGATTCCGACTTCGCGAAAGAACAGCTGACGCTGCTCGTCCGCGAGTGGTACATGCACCCGAACGGGCAGCTTCCCGCGTATGAATGGGCGTTCGGCGACGTGAATCCACCGGTTCACGCCTGGTCCGCCTGGCGCGTGTACAAGATCGAGCAGAAGCGTCGGGGAACAGGCGATCTGAAGTTCCTCGAGCGCGTCTTCCACAAGCTGCTGCTCAACTTCACCTGGTGGGTGAACCGCAAGGACGCCGACGGGAACAACGTGTTCCAGGGCGGTTTCCTGGGCCTCGACAACATCGGCGTCTTCGACCGCAGCGCACCGGTGCCGACGGGCGGACGGCTCGAACAGTCGGATGGCACGAGCTGGATGGCCATGTATTCACTGAACATGCTGGCCATCGCGCTGGAGCTCGGCCGGCACAACCCCGCGTATGAGGATGTGGCGAGCAAGTTCTGGGAGCACTTCTTGAACATCGCGCACGCGATGAGCGGCGGCACGGCGCACGGCGGCGTCGGGCACAGGCTGTGGGACGAGGAAGACGGCTTCTTTTACGACGTGCTGCACCTGCCGAACGAGAGCCGGATGCCGCTGAAGGTGCGTTCACTCGTCGGCCTGATTCCCCTGTTGGCCGTGCAGACGCTCGAGCCCGACATGCTCGACCGCCACGAAGGATTTCGCCGACGCCTCGAATGGTTCATCGAACACCGCCCCGATCTCACCGGCGACGTCGCCTGCATGAGCGAGCCCGGCCGGCGCGACCGGCGCCTCCTGTCCGTCGTGGGCGGCGAGCAGCTGCGGCGGATCCTTCGCCTGATGCTCGATGAAAACGAGTTCTTGTCTCCGTACGGCATCCGGTCGATCTCGCGGCGGCACAAGGACCATCCGTACAGCCTCCGAGTCGACGGACACGAATACCGTGTGGACTACGAGCCGGCCGAGTCCAGAACAGGACTCTTCGGCGGCAACTCGAACTGGCGGGGACCGATCTGGTTTCCGATCAACTTCCTGCTGGTGGAGGCGCTACAGAAGTTCCATCACTACTTCGGCGACACCTTCACCGTCGAATGTCCGACCGGATCCGGTCGAATGCTCACGCTTGCCGACGTGGCGGTCGAAATATCGCGACGTCTCACGAGGATTTTCCTCGACGATGCGCAGGGCCGCCGACCGGTCTTCGGCGATTACGAGCTGTTCCAGACGGATCCGAACTGGCACAACCTGATCCCCTTTCCCGAATATTTCCACGGCGACACGGGCGCCGCCGCCGGCGCCAGCCATCAGACGGGTTGGACCGCCCTCGTCGCCAAGCTGCTGCAGCAGAGCGGCGAGGGCGACGCCGGCGTCATACATGGATGACCACCCGCGGCCCTCGAGCGATCGTCGTGATGGGTGTCGCCGCCTCGGGCAAAACGACCGTCGGACGCGCGCTGGCCAAGCAACTCGGATGGCGGTTTCTGGATGCGGACGATTACCATTCGAAAGCCAGCCGCGAAAAGATGCGCGCGGGGCGGCCGCTGACGGACCGCGATCGGCGCCCCTGGCTCACGCGCCTGAATAGGGCGCTGTCAGCGGCTGTCGGCGCGCAGGCGCCCGTGGTCCTGGCATGTTCCGCGCTCACCGAGCGGTATCGGCACCTTTTGATCGGCGGCCTTCCTGCCGTGTTCCTGGTGTATCTGCAGGTCACGCCAGAAACTGCGCGACAACGCATCAGCGCCAGGAGACACTTCTTTCACCCCGATCTCCTGACGAGTCAGTTCGAGGTGCTCGAGGAGCCGGCCGATGCACTCACGATCGAGGCGTCCCGGCCCATCCAGGTTCTCGTCGCCGAAATCGCCGAACGCGTGGGGCGCTAAAACGCGCGGTGGCTCCTTTTGCAATTGAACGCGTGGCCGCCTATTCTTCGTCAACACACGCGCTGCGGCAACATTCTGGGAGGAACGTCGTGAAGACAATCCAACAACGCACCCGGCTCTGGCTCGCTGCCTTACCCCTGGCCATCATCGCGACTGTCCACGGACAAACGTCGGCTCCAGCCGCCGGGCGCGTCGCAGGACGTGCGACCGCGACGGACGCGGCGGCCGATCCGGCCTGGCCACGAGCCGCGGTCGCGGATCCGACGAAGCTCGGGTTCACGAAGGCGGGCCTCGACGCGCTCGACGCGCGCATGAAGCAGTCTGTCGCTGACGGCGATACGGCCGGGATGACGATCGCCCTGATTCGCCACGGCCAGGTCGCGGACTTCAAGAGCTTCGGGCAGCAGACGCCGAGCAAGCCGATGGCGCTCGATTCCCTGTTCCGCATCTACTCGATGTCCAAGCCGATCACCGGCGTGGCCATGATGCAGCTGTACGAGCAGCGCAAGTGGCAGCTCGACGACCCGATCACCAAGTACGCGCCCGAGCTCGCGAGCCTGAAAGAGCTGACGTGGGACAAGGACGGCAAGGTCATGACAGGCGCCGACGGCAAGGCGGTGCTGACCTCGCCCGGGAGGCCGGCGACGATGCGCCAGCTGATGAGTCATACGGCGGGCTTCGGCTACGGCCTGGGGGCCGACGATCCGGTCAACAAGGCGTTCCGCGACGAGCGTGTGCTGGCGTCGCAGGATCTCGATGAGATGATGAAGAAGATCGCCGGGATCCCACTCCTCTACGAGCCTGGGACGAAGTGGTCGTACTCCGTCGCGGTCGACATCCAGGGCTACCTGGTGCAGAAGCTCTCGGGCCTGAGATTCGGCGAGTACCTCGAACAGCACGTCACGGGTCCGATTGGGATGACCGATACCGCTTTCTATGTGACGCCCGACCGCCAGCCTCGTTTCGCGGACGTGTATCACTGGGACCGCGACCAGAACAAGCTGGTGATGAACGTGGCGCGGACCGATCGCGGCGGCTTCGAGGATCCGTCGCGGCTCGAGTCGGGTGGAGGTGGTCTCGTCGGCTCGACGCATGATTACGCGCGGTTCTGCCAGATGCTCCTCAACAAGGGCGAGATCGGCGGCCGGCGCATTCTCAAAGCCGAGACCCTCAAGCTGATGACCGAGAACCACATCGGCGGGCTGCTCGTGGCGGTCGACGGCACGAGGCCCCAGCCGGGAGCCGAAGCGGTACGCTTCGGTCTGGATTTCGCGGTGTACGTCGACCCGAAGACAGCCGCGCTTCCGTACGGAACCGGAACGTTCTACTGGGGCGGTGCCGCCGGCACGTGGTTCTGGGTCGATCCCGTCAACGATCTGGCCTTCATCGGCATGATCCAGATGCAGGGCGGGAACCGTCCGGGCGGGCTCAATTTCCGCACCGACTCGGCCAAGCTGGTCTACGCCGCGCTCTCGCCATCAGGGATGAAGTCGTCCGAGCGCTGATCGGTTCGCTCCCGCCTGCCTTCCCCCGATCGAAGGCTGGAGGTCGCCGCCGCGAGGCAGGCTGAGCGTCCACAACGCTGGCGTTCGAACAGGAGCAGCCCCATGAAACGCGTACACCGCGCACTGACGGTCGCTGCGTGTCTAGGTGCCGGCATCGTGACCGTGCAGGCGCAGCAGCGCGGGGGCGGGACTCCTCCCCGCCAATGGTGGGTCGCGAAAGCCAGGCCGGGGCAGTACGGCACGAACAAGCCGCACATCAAGCTGCCCGATCTGAAGGCTCGACACAAGGGGCAGGCGACCTGGATGGAAGTCGTCGTGAACGACGAGAACTATCACGCGGAGTACCACCAGGGCGCGCCGGGGCTGAAGATGTCCACCGTGATGCACCCCGACACGCGCGAGTTCTACGCGGTGCTGGAGGGCCGTGTGCGCTTCGCCGTCGAGGGGCAGCCCGAGCCGATCGTTGCGACGCGCGGTTCGGTCGTCAACATCCCGAAAAGGACGGCGTACTCGGCGGAGGTGATCGGCAGCGGGCCGGCGCTGTGGGTGGCTGCGAATCAGCAGAACTTCAAGAGTCTCTATCCCGTCAGCGACCCACGGCCGGCTCCCAGGGCCGGGTTCACGATCATGAAGGTCGGGCTGAACATCACCCCGGGCACGTACGCGGGCAACAACAAGCCGCACTTCAACCTGTTCGAGGCGGAAAAAGATCCGAAGTTCAACGGCCAGAACGTGGTGCAGGACGACCACATGTGGGCACAAGCCATCTGGGGGTACGAGAAGAATCTGCCGCCGTACGATCCGAACGACAAGGGACATTTCCACGTCGGCACGGCCGAGTGGTGGGTCGTTCTCGAAGGACAGATCCGCCATAACATCGAGACCGTGGGCGACTTCACGTCCAGCGAAGGCGACATCGTCTATGCGCCGCCGTCGACGTGGCACGCGACGCGGTTCGCCGGCCCGGGGCCGTCGTGCCGGCTGGCGATCAGCACGTATCA
>Ga0114129_10010003_pt1 | contig 13518 bp, 11 predicted proteins | sample RhiMetdeltSRZDD1_FD_80071 | JGI IMG/M metagenome (GOLD analysis project Ga0114129, IMG submission 80071) | Populus rhizosphere microbial communities from Tennessee, USA - Rhizosphere MetaG P. deltoides SRZDD1 (version 2) (version 2) | ecosystem: Host-associated > Plants > Roots > Rhizosphere >...
GGCCCATCGCCCATCGCCCATCGCGCTAGTGAACGCCCCGGCTCGTCTGGAGCGCTGACGGATCCGCGCCAAGCCGCCGGATGGCGGTTTCCCACATCACTGCAGGGTCGACGTCGAACACGAGGTCCAGCTCGACGTCGGCCATGAGCCACGCGGATTGTGCGAGCTCTTCGTCGAGCTGACCTGGCCCCCAACCCGCGTACCCGGCGAGCACACGCGCCCGTGGTATAGGCCTCGTCGTGAGGACCTGCCGCAGCAGCATGGGCGAGGTGGAGAGATAGATACCTTCCAGAATCATCCGATGGTCGTCGCCGTCGGGTCTCTCGGCGAGCAGAATCCAGCCGCGCTCGGGTTCAACCGGTCCGCCAATGCACAACGGCAGAGCGTTGCCGCCCATGACCGGCGGCTCGAGCCTGACCATGTCGCTCGCCGGCATGTCCGTCGGACGGTTCAGCACGAGGCCGAACGCGCCGTCCGGCACGAAGTCGCAGAGAAGCACGACCGTTCGAGCGAAGTTCGGATCCTGCAGCTGCGGCATCGACAGCAGCAACGTGGGGCGAAATTCCTCGGTCATGTCGAACTCCTCCGGCGGTCTTCCAGCTTGCCGATCGCCCACTCCACGTGGTGCTGCACGAGCGGATCCTGAGCCGTCGACTCCTTGCAGTCGCGAAGCGATACAGCTGCCTCTCCATCGCCGGTGTTACCGATCGCCACCGCGAGATTCCGCCGCAACCGCTTGACGCCAGCCCGCTTCATCGCGCTGCCCTTCAGCAACGTTCGCAACTCTGCATCCGTCCTGCGCCAGAGATCGAGCAAGCTGACACTGTCGAGCCCGGCACGCGGCAGCCACGCTCGATCCTCGGATGTCGCAGTCCCCGGAGTCAGGTTCCACGGGCACACTTCCTGGCAGATGTCGCAGCCGTAGGCGTGCTCGCCGATACTCGCCCGCAAGTCCTCCGGAATGGATTCCTTGAGCTCGATCGTGAGATATGAAAGGCAGCGATTGGAATCGAGCACGTAAGGTTCGACCAGCGCGCCCGTGGGGCAGGCGTCGAGGCACAGCGTGCACGTTCCACACCGGTCCAGCGTCGGCGCATCCGATGGCAGCGGCAGATTCGAGATGATCTCGGACAGGAACAACCATGATCCGAGGTCCGGATTGATCACGCACGTGTTCTTCGCGATCCAGCCCAGGCCGGCATGTTGCGCGTAGACGCGCTCCTGCACCGGTCCCGTGTCGACATACGCGCGCCCTTCGAAGCCTGGGCCCGCTTCCACCGTGAGCCATTGCATCAGCCGGTTCATGCGTTCGGAGATGACGTCGTGATAGTCATCTCCCCAGGCATAGCGCGCGATCCCGGCCTGGCGCGGATCCGCGTTTTCAGTCGAGTACGGACGCGACACGTTGTAAACCGTTCCGAGCACGATGACCGACCTCGCCGAGGGTAACACCTTCCGGACGTCGGTACGACGTTCAGCTGACCGGTGCATGTACTGCATCTCACCGGCGTATCCCATCTTCAGCCACGTCGAGAGATATTCGAGCTCGGGCAGCTCGGAGGCTGGCGCGATCCCGCTCAGATCGAAGCCCTCGGCCGTCGCTCGACGCTTGACTGATTCGGCCGTCACCACGCGCAGCTCGTCTGTCGTTTTCATCCAGTCTCGATCAATTATAGGCACCGCCAGATCCACCTGCGCCCTCGGGTTGCGCAATGCTCTCTGCCGCACTCACACTGACTCTCCTCGCGCTGGGTCTCATCCAGGATGCCCGCCGGCCTGCGAACGAGGCTCGTCTGCTCGGGCAGAAGTACGACGCCATTCTGGAGAGGTACGCGGGCGGGGTGTACCGGCCCGCCAGGGCCGAACTCAAGAACTGGCCGCTGAGCGACATCGACCGCGTGTTCGACGGCGTTCGCGCCGACCGGCGATGGACGCCCAGGCTGACACGAGCCGCTGCGCTCATCCATACCGAGATCGGAGTCGAATCCCTTCGAGCGGATCGAGGCTCGCCGGAGGCGCTCTGGCACTTCGGCGTCGCCGAACAGGCCCTGCGGATGCGTACCCTTGCAGAGGACGTCGACTTTCGTCGGGACTGGTATATCGCGGCGACGGCCGAGTTCCATCGCGCGAAGCTTCAGATGGAAGCCCGCAGCATGCTCGCACAGGCACGCCGCGACCTTCCTGAATCCGCGGACCTCTTCTTCGTCAGCGGCGTGGTCGACGAAGAGATCGCCAGGCTCGACGCGCCGCCGATCCAAAGAAGACGCCCGGAACAGGCGGTCAGCGAGGTGAACCAGATTCGGCGCCAGTTTCTCATAGGCGCTCGGGGCCACCTCCGTTCGGCCGCACGTATGGCGCCGGACGACGCGAAGGTCCAGCTCCATCTCGGGCGGGTGCTTGCGCTGCTCGACGACGATCGCGCTCTCGAATCGCTGGAGCGAGCGGCCTCGACGGGTGACCTGGAAACACGGTTCCTCGCGTCCCTGTTTACAGGTGGATTCCACCAGCAGCGAAAGAGACCCGCCGACGCGGTGAAGTGGTACGAACAGGCGACAAAACTGATACCTGGCACTTCCCCGGCTGCGGTCGCGCTGAGTCAGGCACTGCAGCAACTCGGACGGACGCGAGACGCGAGGCGTGTGTTGGTCGACGCGACGAAGGGGCTGCCACGGAAACCCGGATACGGGCCGTGGGAGAACTACCCCGTTGCCATCGAGCCCGACGTCAAAGCGCTGTGGTCACCGCTAGTGAAGCGAATCGATGGCTGATTACCGGTTCCACACGATCGTGTCGCTGATGGCCGCCGTGAGCCTTTCCGCGCCGCAGTTCCGTGTCGGCGTCGAAGGCGTCCGCGTCGACGTGCTGGTGACGGATCGCAATGCGCCCGTCGTGGGCCTGACGGCCGCGGACTTCGAAGTCCGCGACAATGGCGTGCTTCAGAGGATTCACACGGCGTCGATAGACGACGATCCGATCGACACGTTGCTGGTCCTCGACACCAGCGTCAGCGTCGAGGGGCAGCCTCTGCGCCACCTGAAGACAGCGGCGGCCGCGCTGATCTCGACGCTTCGCAAAGACGACCGATCCGCGCTGATCACGTTCTCGCACGAGATCCGCGTTGTGGCAGACTGGACCGAGCGTCAGGCCGGCATTCTGGAAGCGTTGGAGCGGACTCGCGCAGAGGGGCTGACGGCGATCCACGATGCCGCGTACGCCGCGCTCACGCTCGCCGATCAGCAGCCCGACAGGCGGCTCCTGATTCTGATCTTCTCCGACGGCGCGGACACGGCCAGCTGGCTTCCGGGTGAAGTCGTGATCGATCTGGCCAGGCGCTCGAACGCGGTCATCTATGCGATCAGCGCGGACTCGAGCGCACGCCCGACCTGGTTCAGACTGGAGCGCCGGTACGGATTCATCCACCCGCCGCGCAGGGCCAACCCCCTGGAATACTTCCGGCCCATCCTCGACGAGCTGTCCGATGCGACCGGCGGTGAAGTGTTGACGATGGCCGACAGTGCGGGACTCGAGGCGGCGTTCCTGCGTGTCCTATCGCAGTTTCGCAGCCGCTACCTGTTGACGTACACCCCGACCGGAGTCGACGTGACCGGCTGGCATGCCATCGAGGTGAAGCTGAAGAACCGACGGGGCGACGTCCGCGCGCGCCCCGGCTATCTTCGCGGTGACGATCCGATGTGATCGTCCTAGGACTGTTTCGCGAGCTGACGAATCACGTACGGGAGAATGCCGCCGTGGCGGAACGCGACGATTTCCTCCGGCGTGTCGATGCGCGCAACGGCGGTCAGCTCCTTGACCGTGCCGTCCTCTCGCGTGGCGCGGACGATCACGTCGCAGCCCGGTGAGAGCGACTGCATGCCGGCGATTTCGAAGGTCTCCCGGCCGGTCAGCCCGTGTGTTGCGGCGTTCTCGCCTTCTTTGAAGCTGAGCGGCAACACGCCCATGTTCACCAGGTTGCTGCGGTGAATCCGCTCGAAGCTCTCCGCGATGACTGCCCGGACTCCCAGCAGGAGCGTGCCCTTCGCCGCCCAGTCTCGTGAGGATCCAGAGCCGTACTCCTTGCCCGCGATGATCATCAGCGGCACGCCCGCATCCCGGTAGCGCATCGCTGCGTCGTAAATGGTCATCGTCTCGTTCTGCGGCAGCAAGCACGTCCACCCACCCTCGGTGCCAGGCACGAGCTGATTGCGAAGGCGGATGTTGGCGAACGTCCCGCGCATCATGACTTCGTGGTTTCCACGACGCGCGCCGTACGAGTTGAAGTCCTTGGGCGGGACGCCGTGTGCAATCAGATACTTGCCGGCCGGGCTGTCGGCAGGAATCGACCCCGCCGGTGAAATGTGATCCGTCGTCACGCTGTCGCCCAGGATTGCGAGGACGCGCGCGCCCTTGATGGCCGTGACCGGCGCTGGCTCGGCGGTCAGGTTCTCGAAGAACGGCGGGTTGCGGATGTAGGTGGACGAGTCGTCCCACTCGAAGCGCTCGCCGAGCGGCACTGGCAGGTTCCTCCACCGATCGTCGCCGTCGAACACGTGCGAATACTTGGAGACGAACATCTCCGACTTGACGGCGCTGAGCATCGTCTCCTGAATCTCGCGCTCGGATGGCCAGATCTCCTTCAGGAAGACCGGCTTGCCGTTCGAGTCGTGACCGAGCGGCTCGCTCGTCAGGTCGATCTGCATTTTTCCGGCGAGCGCGTAGGCGACGACGAGCGGAGGCGAAGCCAGGTAGTTCGCGCGCACCTGCGACTGGATGCGTCCCTCGAAATTCCGGTTGCCGCTGAGCACCGCGGCTACGACGAGATTGCGATCCTTGACGATGGCCGAGACCGGCTCCGGCAGCGGCCCGCTGTTGCCAATGCAGGTCGTGCAGCCGTAACCAACGAGGTTGAACCCCAGCTCGGCGAGGTATTCGAGAAGCCCTGACGCTTTGTAGTACTCCGTGACGATCAGCGACCCTGGCGCCAGGCTCGTCTTCACCCACGGTTTGACCTTGAGCCCCTTCTTCACGGCGTTTCTCGCCAGGAGTCCCGCACCGATCATCACGCTGGGATTCGACGTGTTCGTGCAGCTGGTGATGGCCGCTACGACCACCGAGCCGTGATCGAGACCCTCCATGCCCGGGATGGTCTCCGTGATCGTTGCGGCGCTTGCCGTTACAGCGGCGGTCTCAGCGGGTTTGGCCGCAGGCGCCGCTTTCGTCTTTCGCTCGGCGAGCATGACCTCCAGCGCCTGCTCGAACTTCTGTCGGGCCTGGCGGAGCGACACGCGATCCTGTGGACGCTTGGGACCCGCAAGGCTCGGCTCGACGGTCGAGAGATCGAGCTCGATGGTCGCCGTGTAGACCGGCTCCGGCGAGGCCGCCGTCCGGAAGAGCCCCTGCTCCTTTGCGTACGCCTCGACCAGCTTGACGTTCGCCGCGTCGCGGCCGGTGAGGCGCAGGTAGTCGAGCGTCATATCGTCGATCGGGCAGATCGCAATCGTCGCGCCGTATTCGGGCGACATGTTACCGAGCGTGGCACGGTCAGCGATCGTCAGGAACTCGAGCCCAGGACCGAAGAACTCGACGAACTTCCCGACGACCCCCAGCTTTCGCAGCCGCTCGGTGATCGTCAGAACCAGGTCCGTCGCCGTCGCCCCTTCAGGGAGCCGATCCACGAGCCTGAAGCCAACGACTTCCGGAATGAGCATGGAGATCGGCTGGCCGAGCATGGCGGCCTCCGCCTCGATGCCGCCCACGCCCCAACCCACCACCCCAAGCCCATTCACCATCGTCGTATGCGAGTCGGTCCCGACGAGCGTGTCGGGATACGCGAGCGTAAGGCCGTCGACCTGCTCCTTGAAGATCACCCGGGCCAGGTACTCGAGGTTGACCTGGTGGACGATGCCGGTGTCGGGCGGCACGACCCGGAAATTCTGGAATGCCTCCTGCCCCCAGCGCAGGAACATGTAGCGCTCACGGTTCCGTGCGAACTCGAGCGCGGCGTTGAGGTCGGCTGAGTTCCGCTCGACGTAGTGGTCGACCTGGACCGAGTGATCGATCACCAGCTCGACCGGCTGCAGCGGGTTCACCTTGCGCGGATTGCCGCCGAGTTTGACGATGCCTTCGCGCATGGCGGCAAGGTCGACCACGGCTGGCACGCCGGTGAAATCCTGAAGCAGGACGCGGGCAGGGGTGAACGCGATCTCTTTCTGCGCCTTCGATCGCACATCCCACGACGCAAGCGTGTGAATATCCTCGGAATCGACGAATCGCCGGTCCTCGCGTCTCAGCAGGTTCTCGAGGAGGATTTTCAGGGAGTACGGCAGGCGGTCAATGGCCGCGTAGCGCTTCTGAAGTCTCGGCAGGCTGAAGATATGAACAGTGTCGCCCCCGACCTCGAGCGGGATGCGCGTATCGAACGAATTCTGCGTGGCCATCCCTCAATAATCCCTTACAGATGCCCGGGGGTTCAAGGTGCGTTATGAGATGGGCGATGGGCGCTGGGTAAGCGTAAGGGGGACATGTCACCGCAAGCCCGACCTGGTGAGGAACGCTGACGCGACGGCAGCCGGGTCCTGACGCTCGACGTCGACGGCGTGGTTCATGCGGCGCATGTCGGTCGCTGAAATGCGGCCGCTCAGCAACTGCAGCACGCCGCGAAGCTCCGGGTGCGCGAGCAGTGTCGCGCTTCGGGCGACGATGGCGGCGTCGTAGGGTGGAAAGTAGCGCAGGTTGTCCTCGAGCATGAAGAGGTCGTATCCCTCGATCAATCCGCTGGTGGCATCGCCGGCGATCAGGTCGACCTGCTTTTGCGCGAGTGCCCGGTAGATGAGCGACAGATCCATCGCCCGCGGCGGGCCCTTGAACGTCAGACCGTACGCCTTCGCGAGGCCGGGATACCCGTCGGCTCGCTGGAGGAACTCGTAGCCAAACCCGGCCTGCCAGCCCGGTGAATGCGGCGAAGCATCGGCGATGGTCGCGAGGTTCAGCCGCCGGGCATCCTCGCCCCGTACGAGGATGGCAAACGTGTTTTCGAAGCCCAGCGGCTCGAACAGCGTGACGCCGGCGCTGGCATACCGCTGCCGGATCGTTTCGAACACCTGACGTGGATCGGTGCTCGGAGCCTCGTGAAAGATGGCGCTGTGTGCGGTCCCTGAATACTCGACGTACAGATCGATGTCGCCGGAGCGCACCGCGCGATCGCAGATGAACGTTCCGCCGAGGTTCAGGCGACGGTCAACCTTCAGGCTGGTCTTCGTCTCGATCAACCGGGCCACGAGCTCGCCAAGGACGATCTGCTCGGTGAAGTTCTTGGAGCCGACGCGGATCGTGGCGGGATCTGAACGAGTGAGGGCGAAGGTGACGCCAATGGCGGCAGCGGCGGCGACGCCAGCCGCGCCGACGTAACGCAGAACCGAGCGAATCCGCCCCTTTGCCAGCGCGGCTCTCATGAACCGCTCCAGGAGCGTGAGCCCGCCGTCGAACGTCAGCGCCAGGAGGGCGGCCGGAATCGCGCCCGCGAGGACGACGGTCGGCTCCAGCATCGAAAGGCCGCGGAAAATGTACTCGCCGAGCCCTCCGGCACCGACGGCCGCGGCAATCGTCGCGGTGCCCACCCCAATCACGGACGCGACACGAATTCCCGCGACAATCGACGGCAGCGCGAGCGGCAGCTCGACGCGGGCGAGGCGCTGGCCAGGCGTCATGCCCAGCGACGTCGCGGCCTCAATCAGCGCAGGGTCGATCGACCGCATCCCGGCCAGCGTGGTTCGAATGATGGGCAGCAGCGCGTAGAGCGTCAGAACAGTGACCGCCACGCGGCCACCAAGTCCCCCGATGAATGGCAGCGGCAACAGGAAGCCGAACATGGCGAGGCTGGGGATGGTCTGCGCGATGTTGACCACCCAGACGAGCGGCGCGCCGGCTCTCGGATGTCTGGCCGCCAAGACGCCGATCGGGATTCCCGCGACGATCGCCGCCCCCGTCGAGATCGCGACCAGCACGAGGTGCTGCCACAGCAACCCCGCCAGTTCTGCGCTGTGCGTCCGCCAGAACTCCAGCACGCTCATCCGCTGTCTCGCACGGCGGCGCCGGCTTCGAGGAGCGGCGCCAGGAGCGGCCGGACGCGGTCATCGCGGGAGCGTGCGATCGCACGTGGCACGTCGAGCGCCACGAGACGCCCCCCGGCCACGACGCCTATCCGTGTCGCCAGCGCAAATGCTTCCGCCATGTCATGCGTCACGATCACGATCGTTTTTCGCACCTGATCCTGAATCCGTCGAAACTCGTGGTGGAGTTCGCTGCGCGTGACCGGATCGAGCGCCCCGAACGGTTCGTCCATGAGCAGCACCGGCGGATCGGCGGCAAGGGCCCTTGCGACACCCACGCGCTGACGCTGACCACCGGACAGCTGTGCCGGACTTCGCGGCCCGAACTCCGCGGCCGGCAGTCCCACGAGCTCCAGCAGCTCGCGGGTTCGCCTCACGACATCCGGTTCCGACCAGCCGAGAAGCCGTGGCACGATGGCGACATTCTGGGCAACGGACATGTGCGGAAACAGGCCAACCTCCTGGAGCACATAACCGAGCCTCCGCCGTAGCTCGAACGGATCCCAATCCGTCGTCGCCTTCCCGGTGACGAGCACCCGCCCCTCGTCCGGCACCAGCAATCTGTTGATCAACTTGAGGACGGTGCTCTTCCCGGCCCCGCTGCGTCCAACCAGTGCAACGGTTTCTCCGCGATCGACCGTCAGATCGAATCCACGCAGCACGGGCGTCTCGCCGCGATGCAGCGACACGCCACGAAATTCGATCTCCGCCGGGGCGTCACGCGAAGCCGAACGATCGACCTTGTCGGATGTCACGCGGAATCGAACGGCCGGCAAGCGGCCGTCTAGAAGAGATAGATCAGTGAACCGGCTGCGACAGGGGTGTAGCGGGTCTTGTCTTCGAAGTCGAAGCCACCGTCCCTGACCGAGATGCCACCTTCGGCGCGGATACCGAACCGCTGGCCGCCACTTCCGAACCAGATCTTCACTCCGGCACCGGCGTGATACTCGACGCCGGTCTCGACGAGCTCCTGCGCGTCGTGGAGCTCGCGGAGGTATCCGGCGCCACCCATGACGAACGGAACCACGCCGCCACCCGTCGCAGACTGACCGAAATGCCAGAGGACCGAGCCGTCGAAGAGGTACTGGCTCAGCGTCTCTTCGGCGGTTTCGTTGGGAGCGTTCTCGAAGTCGCCCGTGATCCGGATGCTCAGTTTCGGTTTCGCATACCTGACCCCGCCTTCGACCGACAACTGCGGTGAGAAGTAGAAACCGAGCCGGCCCTGGAATCCGACAACAGACTTCAGCTCCGAGCTCGTCGTGAAGAGCTCGAGCGTATCGTTTCCAGGCCGCGTCAGATCTGCGCTCTGATCGCCCATGTCGAAGCCCTGGATGTAGACGACGCCGCCACCGATCTCCCAGCTGCCGGCTCGCGGGGCCTGACCCGACAAACGTGCTGCCTGCGCAAACGCCGACGCCGCAGCAAGGAGGACGAACGAAGCCGATAGCGCCACGAGGCGCATCGAACGAGCAGTCGGCGCGATCACTTGGGTGTCACCCTGATTTCCACGTTCCGGGTTCCGCCACCGCGCGGAACGACAACGGCCCGTTCATAGAACTTCACGTTGAAATCGAGGTCGACGTCGAGCGAGTCGTCGAAGAAACTCTCGATGTCGCCGTCGTCCAGCGGTTCCGCGCGAAGCACGTGCGGGCCGGGCTCGAGTCCCGCGATCACGAAGCTGCCGTCCTCGCTGAGCGAAAAGCCGCCAACCATTCGCCCGGTCGCCGGATTGAACGCGACGATGTGCGCACCGATCACGCCCTGACCGTTCTTGGTCACGCGGCCGCTGATGCTGCCGAACCCTCTGGTGAAGGCGGGGGTTCCATAGATGTCGGAGATCCCGGCGATGTCGTCCGCTTTCAGCGACCGATCGTCGATATTGCCGGCGGCAAACGCGATCGGGAACATCACCGACTCGGCAGCCAGCACACGACGGCCGCCTGAGATCAACTCGGTCTCGCCGAGTGCCGAGTGTGACAGGCCAAGAAGATGCCCGAGCTCGTGCACGGCGATCGACTCGACATCGAAACGCCCGGTGGTTCCGCTTTCAGAAGTGGACCACGGAAACACGGTGTTGAAGAAGATGTCGGACTCGAGGATGCGGCCGTCAGTCGTATCGATGAAGAAGCTCGTCGCCGCCAGGGTCCGGTTCTGCGCGGGCCGGCTCTGATAACCGATGACGGTCATGTCATCGTCACCGCCAGGCTGCGCCTGCGTGAAGCCCACGAACTGCGACGACGTCGTCGCTGTCTCGACGGCGTGCCACGTGCCGATGGCTCGCGTCACTGCCGTCTGAAACTGCTGTGCGGTGACGCCGTCGACGCCGCGGTCCGTGACGAAGTAGCGGACAGGGAAATTGCGCCAGCGGAGGGTCACCGTCTGACTGCCCAGACGGCTGCCGAGCTTGAGATATCCGATTACCGGCGCCGCAGCAAGAATGACGAGTGCGCACGCAGTCAGGAGTCTGGCCCACGGCCTCATCGAACGCCCCGCTGCTGCGCCATCACCGACCGCACCTGCGCTCCAAACGCTTCGAGCTCGAGTGGGCGGCGCGTCGGAGAGCCGCGCATCACCGCCTCCCGGGATTCACTCGAGGCCATGAGCGCGGGCGGCACAACAATCCGGCGACCCGACACTCGATCCTGGCGAATGCGAAACACCCCCTGGTTCAAGCCGAAGACCAGCGGCGCATCGCTCTCTCCCGGGCTGAGGAAGAGAAACGCTTCTTCGCCAGGGCTGAACGTCGGGGCCCCTACCGTCATCGAGCGATACCGTCCGACTTGTCCGCCAGGAACCTTGAACTCGAGGGATCGCCGTTCGCCTCCCTTGAACGGCGTCAGGACCTCGACGGTCACGACGCTCTCGATTCGCCGCCGGCCATCGACCCACTGGGAACGCACATCAACCACGCGCCCGTGGACGATGATCTCGGACCCGGCGACGATCTCACGGAACTCCGCGGGGATCAGCACAGTGGCGCTGATCGCGGCGCCGAGAGGAATGAGCACGCACGTCAGACAGAGAAGCAATCGACGCATATATCAGCAGTCTAACCTAAAGAAGTGCTTCGACCCGCGGCCACTTCGACCACGGCGCGGGCAGCGCGAGCGCTCGCGCCCGGCTCGCCCAGCCGTGACCGCACCAACTGCAGGTCGCGTCGCATGCGCGCGGCGGCATCGCGATCGAGTAGCAGCGGGAGAGCTTCGGCGGCAACGCGTTCGGGCGTGAAATCATCCTGCATGAGTTCGGGCACGATCTTCCGACCGGCGACCAGGTTGGCCATCGCAAAGGAATCGACCTGCACGAATGGCCTGCCCAATCGATACGTCAGCGGGGACAGGCGATAGACGACGACCATCGGACAACCGTGAAGGGCCGCCTGGACCGTGACAGTTCCCGAAGCAACCAGGGCGACGTCGGCGGCAGCCAGCACATGGTCGGCCCCGCCGTCGATCATCGCGACACGAAGGTCGGACATCTCGGTAAGACTTGCGAAGAGCTCATCCGGAAGATACGGTGCCCGCGCAAGCATGAACTGCGTACCGGGAAGCTTCGTGGCGATGAGCCGTGCGGCGGCCGCCAATCCCGGAAGGATGGCGCGCAATTCGTTGCGGCGGCTTCCCGGCAATAGGGCGACGACGGGGCGCGTCGCATCGAGACCGTGATGCTGGAGAAATCTGTCCCGCGGCTCCGGCGAATCCGCAACGTCCAGCAGAGGATGGCCGACCCATTGCACCGGCACTCCCGCGTCACGGTAGAGTTTCTCCTCGAATGGAAAAATCACCAGAACCCGATCGGCAATCCGGCGCATCGTCTTCATGCGGCCGGGCCGCCACGCCCACAGTTGCGGGCTGATGTAGTAGACGACCGGAATGCGCACCGCGCGCGCCGCGTGGGCGAGCCTGAAGTTGAAGTCCGGAAAATCGACGGCGACCAGCACGTCGGGCCGCTTCGCGTGCAGATCGGCGACGAGGCGCTTGTAGATGGCGTAGGTTCGCGGCAGCACGCGCGCGACCTCGAGCAGCCCGGTGACTGAGAGTCCGCTGAAGTCGCCGCTCAGCGACGCGCCGGCGCGACGCAGATGAGCGCCGCCGAAGCCCGTGAGCTCGACGTTCGGATCAATCCGCCGCAGCTCGCGCGCGAGCGCGCCAGCGTACAGGTCGCCGGACGGCTCCCCGCACGAAATCATCACGCGCACGAGGGCTGCTCCGTCTCAGCTCGGCTTCGTGAACAGGGCAGGATCGAGATCGACGTTGTACTCGAAGGTCTTGACCGTGCGCACAACCGGGGGAAGGCTGGGCCGGCGCACTTCAGCGTTGAACGCCACCTGCAGGCCATTGATGTTGCGGTAGTCGGAAAAGGCCTCTTCAGCGCTGGTCTTGTCGCCAAGCGCATAGCGCATGTACGAGATCAGCGCGGTCTTCGGGTCGAGCGCGACGGTCAGCGGTCCCAGGCCGGGCAGCGTGATCTCGAGCGCCGGAAACTCCTTGCCATCCACCGTCGCCGTCGTCGTCTTGGCGGGCAGCTTCCCGTCAGCCAGCGCGATCAACAGGGGGATCGAATCCCGCTGGATATTCGCCTTTATGTCCGCCAGGGCGGCCGAGGGCGCCTCCTCCCACCCTTTCGGTGACTTTATCCAGAACTGCCCAGCCACGAAGAGCTGCGTGACCGTGCCGGCAGGCATTGTGGCTTCGACGCGGTAGGCGTCAGGGTACCGAATCCACGTCGACGTCGGAATGTCCACGCGCCCGGCTTCCGTCGTCAGCGACGTCGAGGTCGTCGCGTGCACGGTACGCACGCCACGCAGCCGCGTGAGCCCGCCCTTGGCGCGGACCGCACGATCGATCATGTCGCGAGCGGACGGCGGCGCGGGTGCCTGCCCGGACGACGTCTGATAGGAGATCGGCTGCAGCCTGCCGGCCGGCGTCGCCGTCCGTCTCAACTGCGCGTAACCAAGATCGAGCTCGGACAATGGGATGCGTTCGAACTCGTCGAATCCGACGCCCGCCAGTTGCTTGGCGAAGACCGACGCGTCCCCGACGAGCACGATCGACAGGCGATCCGGACGAAGGTATTCGCGCGCCACCCGCTGAATATCGTCAGGCGTGACCGCGTTCACCCGTTCGCGATACGTCTGCAAGTCGTTCAGGTCGAGCCCGTAGAACACGGCGTTCAGTACCTGCAGCGCGATGGCGCTCGGGGTTTCAATCGTCAGCGGGAAACTGCCTGTCAGGTACGATTGCGCATCGGCCAGCTCGCGGTCGCTGACGCGCTGCCGCTGCAGGCGCCACATCTCATCCACGATCAGCCGGAGCACTTCGCCGGTCGATTCGGACCTCGTGTCGGTGTCCGCGACGATGTCTCCGGCATCCTTCAAGGCATTGACGTCAGCGGACGCACCGTAGGTGAGCCC
>Ga0114129_10010004_pt1 | contig 13518 bp, 11 predicted proteins | sample RhiMetdeltSRZDD1_FD_80071 | JGI IMG/M metagenome (GOLD analysis project Ga0114129, IMG submission 80071) | Populus rhizosphere microbial communities from Tennessee, USA - Rhizosphere MetaG P. deltoides SRZDD1 (version 2) (version 2) | ecosystem: Host-associated > Plants > Roots > Rhizosphere >...
ATGCTGGATTCAAAGAAGTGCTACGACGTTCCGAATCGCGCCCGATTATGCGGTACGTGGTTGGATGAGGTCAGAAGCGATACGCGGTAGCGTCGGGTCCAAAACCAGGCAGATAGTAAATGGGCAAACCCGACGCTACCGCGTATCGGTTCTGACCTCATCCAGAAGAACATTATTTCAGTGAAACGCTTCCATTTAATCTTCGGCCTACTGCTGTTTGTCATCTTCCTGCTCACGGGGCAATACATGGATCGCGTGCATAATCACCTTCAGGGCATGCCGGATGGACCGAGGATGCTTTACCGTACACGCCACATCTTCATCCTGCTTTCCGCGCTGCTGCACGTGGGCATTGGAAGTTATTTCAAGTACAGGCGAGAGAAAGTACGAAGAGTACTTCAGCTGCTTGGATCACTCTTGATAACCGTGGCTCCGATTCTCTTCATCATCGGTTTCTTCCGTGAACCTTATCTGACAGGTCTGTACGCCCCATTGTCCAAGAAAGGTATTATCCTGATCGCCATTGGAACATTGCTTCATCTCTTAAGCGCAATACCCGAACCAGAACCTTTGAAGACTGATTAACCACATGAAATCGACACGCCAACTTACAGCCGTTGTTTTAGTAGTTCTAGCGCTTTCTATCGTTCCCGCACAGACACCGACGAAGCCGCAGACGTTTGCTTCTTTTTGGAAGACGTTTAAGGCGGCAATCGCGCGGAATGACAAGGAAGCCGTAGCTGATCTAACAATCCTGCCGTTTCTCTACGACAGTCAGGAACGAGATCGCGCCGGGTTTCTGAAGATTTATGGTCAGCTGTTTACACGAAAGATTCGCCGTTGCATCGCTACCGCGAAACCTCTGAAAGAAGGCAATGGTTATGAAGTGTTCTGTGGTGAATTGATCTTTTACTTCGACAGGGACACTGACGGCAGATATAAGTTTCGCGAGTTTGGCGTCAACGATTAGTCACCGGAACTGGCGTGTTTTGCTTCCGCCTGTCGCTTCACGATCACTAGTGTGATGTCGTCCGCCGCACTCGTTCCTTGCGAAAACTTCGTCAAAGACGACTCAATGCGATCTCGAATTCCCGCAGCGGACGCTTCTATGTTACGCGACACGACTTCGTACAACCTGGTCGGGCCAAATTCTTCACCCGTCGGCGACACGGCCTCAGTCACACCATCCGAGTAGATCACAAGCACATCGCCAAGTTGCAACTGAGTTCTGCCTTCGCGGTAATCCGCATCACGCTTGATTCCCAAGGGTAGACCACCCGAGGCGAGTTGTTCCACGGTTCCGGCTGCATGCACGATCAACGGAGGATTGTGTCCTGCATTTAAGAAGGAGAGGGCTCCGGAGCCTGGATCGAGTTCTGCGTAGAACAACGTGACAAAGCGGTTTGCTGGAATATTGTCCGCCAGATATTTATTGACCGCGGAAATCGTTGCCACGAGCGTTTCATGCGACCCTGATTGCGCGTGAACAGCCGCGTGAAGCGACGACATCAACAAAGCCGCTGCAGTTCCCTTACCTGATACATCACCGAGCGCGATAACTAAACGTCCATCATCCCGTTCAATAAAATCGTAGTAGTCACCACCGATTTCATAACAGGGAAAACTGATTCCCTGTAGTTCGTATCCAGGGACGATTGGTGGCGCAGTGGGTTGAAAGCGTTGTTGGATCTCGCTCGCGAGTGCGAGTTCGCGTTCGAGTCGTTCGCGCTCAAGTCGTTCTTCGATGAGCTGGGTGTTCTCAACTCTGATCGCCGCGACCGAGGCTAGTGTAGTCAGAACTTTGAGGTGATCCTCAGTAAAGCGGCCCTCGGCAATAGGCGAGTCGGCGTAAATGATCCCGAAAACTTTATCGGAGACGCCAAGCGGAACCGCCAACACCGATCGAACGCCTTGCAGTACGACCGTACCGCTGGCAAATCGCGGATCGTGCTGCGCATCGGACGTTAAAACGGACTTCCCGCGAATAACTACTTCATCAAGAACGTTGCGACTGACACGGATCTCACCAACTTCACCAACGCGGTCGCGAAGACGAGCAACGGCGACTCGCAAGTCTTCACTTCCCTGATCACGCATCATGATCAAACAACGATCTGCAGGGACAGCTTCAAACACGAGTGAAACGATCTGTTCCAGTGTTTCGTTGAGCGTTGCCGACGCGAGAAGCGTTATTCCTACCTTGCTGATCAAAGCGAGGAGGTCACCATGCTTCGCCGTCTTTGCGGCTGACCCCACTCTCCCACCGGACGAAGTTGCAATTTCTTCCGGCTTCGTTCTCGCGCCTTCGATTGCCTCAAGTAACCCTGAAGTCGTTCGATCACCGGAAGCTAATGCGATGGTAGCCTCTGGTAATGAACTACCGGAGTTGTCCGTGATCATTGTGGCACCCATGCTTGAGTTGTAGGTGCCATCGTCGAAGACGATCTCAGTTTCGCCTATTTGTATGCGTCCGCCGGCCGTGAGAGGAATGACACCCTGAACGGTTGCGCCGTTATAGAGAGTTCCATTTGCGGACCCAAGATCCTGCAAAACGTATTCATCACCTTCACGACGGACTTCAGCGTGGACGCGCGACGCGAACGGATCGGGAATACAGAGATCGTTTCTGGCTGAGCGGCCAATAGTGATGCGCAAACGTCCGAGTGGGAAATGGTCGGGAGAGCGGTCTGGATATTTAACGATCAGTTCTGACATTTCTGGAGACCTAATTAACTGGGCAATTGTCCATATCCGACGAACTTAACTCGTACGACAGGCTGACAGCCTGTCGTACCTCGACAAACTAAAGTTCGGCGGACTTTGGGGTATTACGAACCTTCACGAACTACTATTGTGCCGGCAATCATATCGTGCAAACCACGTCCACGCGAAGTTAGGGTTGCCAGCAGAAAACCAAGTCCAAAGAAGAGAAACGACAGCGGATAGCCAACAAAGTGTCGGAGTATAGCTCTTCCAATGCCGATCTGTGCACCATCATTCCGCTCAATGCGCAGTCCGGTCGCCCACTTCCCAAGGGTCACACCGGTCATCCCAGGGAGCACGCCTAAATTCAGGAAAGCCAGCAGGAATGCGATTAGGAATGCCAGAGTTTCGGCGGAGTTGCCGGCAGTGCGGGCACCACCTCCAAGCATTCGCGCGATGAGCGTACCGAAGACGACTATCGCCGCGAGAACGATGTAATCGATCAGAAGGGCGCCGCAGCGAAGCGCGAATGGTGCTTGAAGTCGTTTACCACCTTCGCGCGCGGCACGACTTCTTATTTGCGGGCGTGTCAAACCTTGGGCAGTGGTCATCTTGGGAATGGGATCTCGGTGCTTTGTTCTTTGGGCTTCGAGGATCTCAGATTTCAGATCTCAGATCCCAGATTGAACTCGTGGAACCATCATATTTGAGATCTGAGATCTGAAATCTGTGATCCTCGAAGCACAAAGAACAAAGCACAAAGCTCAAATACTAACCTACCAAAAAGTGCAAAGTTGTTTCACCAACGCGCAGCTTGTCACCACTATCCAGCACTCTGGGCTGGCGAGGCGCTAGTCGCACCGAGTCGTTGATTACAGTCCCGTTCACAGAACCCAAGTCTTCCACGAGGAATGTGTCCCCTTCCAGCCAAATCCTCGCGTGACGACGCGAGACTTTGGTCTCCGGATCAAATCGTGAAAGATCGATTTCAGGGAAGATATTCGAATGCGGATCAGTTCTACCCAAAAGGTTGCTGTCCTTTTGCAGAACAAACGAAGCGTCTAGCTCAGTGGTTCCGGCGACGACAAGCTTGGCCGTAGGACGCGAAGCATGTAACAACGCGCTCGATCCAACAACCGCCGGCGGCTGTCGAGCTCCGCAGTGGGCACAAAAGACATCGTCGCCAGCAATACGCCCGCCACAGAAACCGCAATAGACAGTCGCGACTTGAACTGTCTCAGCACCAGTCTGCGGTCCCGGCATTCCATAGCTTACGCGCCCTGACAACAACTTCTCGAGATGTATTGCCAGCTCGTTCCGCATTTCACCGGCGGTTCGGAAACGATCATCCGGTTTGTATTCAACTGCGCGCATCAGAATCTGTTCCATCTCGGTCGACAACGATGGCGCAATCTGACGCGGTCTCGGGTTCTTTGAAAAATCAAAAATTAACAGTGGGTTGTCCTGGGGATCTGCGCCAGTTAATAAATGGAACATCGTGGCGCCCAGACTGTAGACGTCGGACGCAGGCTGAACTCTACCGCTAAATAATTCAGGCGGCGCATAACCCATTGTGCCGACCGCAGTGACTCCCTTTTCCTGGGTTGACACCCAGCGGGCAATGCCGAAGTCGATCAGCATCACTCTGCCCGTGTTGCCATCAATCATCAGGTTCGCAGGTTTAAGATCTCGATAGATGATGGGCTTGGGTCGTGAATGCAAATACTCGAGCACGTCGGCAACCTGCATTCCCCAATCAGTAACAGTCTTCTCATCCAGTCGTCCATGCATCGCCGAACGCAAGCGAGAGGCGAGGTCACCACCCGAGATGTACTTCATCACGAGGTAGAAGCGACTGAGTGGCTCGTCGTAGAAGTAGTCATAGATTGTCGGAATGGACGGGTGTTCCAGGGACGTTAGTAATAACGATTCGCGTTTGAAATCCCCGATCGCTTTTTCATGCTGCAAAGGATCCAAATGCGACTCAACCATTTCCTTCACAGCACGCGGCGCATCGCCCAGGTTCCGATCCTTTGCAAGATAAACCGCACCCATCCCGCCACCACCAATACGACGCACAATTTCGTACCGGCCGTTCAGTACCGCTCCGGCTTCCATTTGCTTTACTACTGGATGATGACCGCCTGTTGTTTGCTTCTTCGGGGTGGAACTCGTTCCGTAAACATTGGGATCGGTTGAAGAGCCGCCCAGAGAATCGGAACTGATAGGTTTAATCGAATCCTCCAAAGCTGGCTCAGGGGGCGGAGTTTCGTCGGTAGGTCTATCCGCCTTTTCGACTTCTTCCAGGCTGGCCGCGACTTCGACTTCGTCAAGGCTGGTGGCGACGGTCTTCAGCTCCGAGGACTCAGGAGGATTCTGAGCTCCGCAGTTGCCGCAGAAGTTTTCGTCTGTTGCGACGTTTGCGCCGCATTCCCTACACTCAGCCATGTGTTTGCGATTCGCCTTGTAAGTCAGACTTTGGAGTGCGGTGACCGCTTGTTACATCTAGACTCGCCATCGATCTAATGTGACGATGCGATGACAGGTGACCGCTTTCCAAAGAGGCCGGGATCTATTTAACGATGTGAAAACGCAAGAACGTCTTGCCAACGATAATCTCGTCACCGTCGCACAAAGCCTGGCGCTGTCCGGGTGGAAGGCGCTTGCCACGGTTGATAAAAGTACCGTTAGTAGACCCCAGGTCGTCCAGGAAATACTGACCGTTCGGTAGTGTTATGCGAGCGTGTCGTCGTCATACCTTGGCTTCCGGGTCATCTGTGTCCAGATCGACATCCGGAAAGATTCCACCGTCGGCGTCCCAACGGCCGATGTGGGCTTCGACATCGCTCAACATAAACTGTTTACCACTCGACCGTCCCTTTTCGATTACCAGTCGCGCGTGGGGCCGCGCCGGCTGCTTTACAGCACCCAAATTTAGACGCCCTGAGATGCGACCCGAAACGAATTCTGGACGCGCCTCGGTGGAATGCGCATGCGTTCCGTTCTGGCCATCGCCGTTGCTGTGCGGTTTTTGTCCAAGTACTGGACGTCCGTTCGGTCTTAGGGGCGCTCCGCACTCATCGCAATACTGCGAGCCGTCCAGATTTTCAGTTTTACACCTGTCACAAGTGATCATTGATAGTCGCTCTCGGTGGCCACGTCTCACTATTCTGGGTTTGGAGGCGAGGCCAAACAGCGAGAGGATTTTAGCGCGAAACGAATTTGTCCGCCACGCCATGTCCGGTGTTAACGCAGGGTCAGTCATCTGCGTCTACATTTGGGCCTCAACGAACCAAAGGGCCATTTTGTGCTTCAAAGGCTTTCGCAGATCAGAACGGGGAGCGCAGCGACCGATTTATCCAATTGCAGTACCGAGTCCGAGGTCAATCGGTCGCTGCGCACCCGTTCTGAGTCTGTTCCCTGTTTGGCGTAAAATGAAACAGTTTGATAAGTTCTGACGTAGAAGCTACTTCGAGCGTAAACGGTTTCCTGGATAAAAGACCACTACCTCGTTTTCACTGAAGAGTTTAAGCCCCTGATCGAAGGATGAAAACATGGCATTAAGTCGTAAGAAGAAGATCATCATCGGATCCTCCGTCGCAGCGGTGCTGGCCATCGTAGTGATTGTCAGCGTATTCGCTACCCGAAAAGAGGAGCCCGAGGTGGTGGTGGTTAAGCTGGAGAACCGACCCGAACTCAAGCAGACTGTAACCGCATCAGGTGAGGTACGACCTATCCGCTACATTAAACTAACGAGCGAGGTCCCGGGACGAATCGAAGAGATCTACGTCAATCCCGGTGATATGGTAAACAAAGGCAAGCCCCTCGTGCGGATCGACCCTACTCAACTCCAATCGAGCCAGGAGGCACAATGGGCAGCCACCCAGGCATCAATCAACGACGTGCAAAACGCGCGCAACGCTGTAAATCAAGCGCAGCAGGCGTTGGTTGTTGCTGAAGCTTCAGTCGCCGCTGCCCGTCAGCAGGTCGTGGCCCTGCAAACAAGCGTCGATCGTGCGCAGGTCGACGTGAATACAGCACAACGCGAGCTCAAGCGGTACACGGAACTAATCGAAGCCGGTGTCTCTTCCCGATTCGACTACGATACTGCCCGAGATCGCTTTGAAACGGCCAAGATCGCACTTGAAACCGCCAGGGCAAATCTTGAATCACAAAAGATTGCGGTGAAGGAAGCAACTGAACGAGCCAATCAGCAACGTATTGCTGTGAAGGAAGCACAAACGAGCATCAAGTCGTCTGAGATGCGTGCCAATCAGCAACAGGCAATGTTAAGAGGTCAGGCCAGTCAAAGGTCCAAAGCGACCCAGCTGTCGCCACTCACCGGTGTCGTGGCTGACGTTCCAACGCGCGTCGGTGAGTTTGCCGTCGCGGGGTTGTCGACAACACCTTTAATGACCATTGCTGACATGTCACAAATCAACGTTGAAGTTAACGTCGACGAAACCGAAATCAACAACGTCGAGGTTAATCAACAAGCGAAGGTCAAGGTAGATGCCTTGGGTGATAAAGAACTGAAGGCCATCGTTATCCAAAAGAACCCGTTGGCCATCGCAAAGTCTGACACTACGGGCGGACTTTCGAACCGCGTTAACGTTCAGGAAGCGAAGGAGTTTAAAGTCACGTTGCAGTTGATGGAACTGCCAACTGATGTACACGATGCTCTTCGTCCCGGAATGAGTACGACTGCGACGATCACTACGAAAACCAAGAACAACGTTCTGGCAGTTCCACTAGAGTCGATTGTTGAGAAATCGGCAAATCCTCCTTCAGCTTCGCCATCACCAAGCATTGCCGGCAACACACCGACTCCGGTGGGAGATAACAAACCGAAGACTCAGAAGGGTGTCTACGTACTCGATCCAAAGACAAATAAGGTAAAGTTCGCTGAAGTAACCACCGGTATCACTGGTGAGGCTGATATTGAAATTACGAGCGGCGTACAAGCAGGTTGGGAGATCGTTCGCGGTCCAAGTCGCGTTCTCAAGACTTTGAAGGACGGCATGACTGTGAAACGACAAACGAAGAAACCGGGCGCAAACTCGAACGGAAACGAGGGCAGCTAATGAGCAGCAACGCCACGATTGTTTCGCCGACCGAGAACGTCATACAGGCGACGACACACGTCAATGGTCATGATCCACGCGCGCTGATTTCAATGCGCAACATCTGGAAAACTTACCAGATGGGAACTGAGTCGGTTCACGCGCTGCATGGCGTCTCTTTCGATATTCCGCGTGGCGAGTACATCGCAATCATCGGCCCTTCAGGTTCAGGAAAGTCGACCTTGATGAACCTGATCGGGTGTCTCGACACACCATCGCAGGGTGAATACTGGCTTAACGGCAAAAACGTTTCCGAGATGGACGACGACGAACTTGCCCGCATTCGCAACCAGGAAGTCGGGTTTGTGTTTCAGACGTTCAACCTGCTGGCGCGAGCAACAGCCTTACATAATGTTGAGCTTCCATTGATCTATGGCGGAGTAGGTTCATCGCAGCGTCATGAGATGGCCAAGCAAGCGTTGGCGTCTGTGGATCTGACAGAGAGAATGACGCACAAGCCAAACGAACTTTCGGGTGGTCAACGTCAACGCGTGGCTATCGCACGAGCACTGGTTAACCATCCGTCAATTCTCCTTGCTGACGAACCCACCGGCGCACTCGACACACACACCAGCATGGAGATCATGGATCTCTTTGAGCGTCTTCATTCCGAAGGCAACACAATCATCGTCGTCACCCACGAGCATGACATCGCCGCTCGAGCCCACCGCGTGATCTCAATTCGCGACGGCCTAATCGAAAAAGACGAACGAATAAAATAGGAGACAAGAAATGATGGAGCGAGGTGGCGATCATGAGGTCAAGCCACGGCGCTACACGTTTGGGCATGCGCAACTGCCTGCGCGCCTGCGTTCGTTTCCGCTGTTTCGGTTGGCGGCAATCTGGGAAGCCTTTCGCGTTGCGACGGCCAGTTTGCGAGCTAACAAACTCCGAACACTGCTGACGCTCGTTGGCATCGTCGTTGGCGTTACTGCCGTCATCGCAGTAGTCACAATTATTCAGGGACTGGATAAGACTGTGGCCCAGACGTTTTCCTCGCAAGGTTCAACTGTCTTCACGATTTCAAAGAGCCCTCAAATAATCAAATCGCGCGAAGACTTCGTTAAGTTCAATCATCGTAAAGATGTGACTCATGAGGACGCTCAGGCCATTCGCCGGCTGTGCACTACCTGTTGGCGCGTGGGGGTCGCAGCGAATGCACTTGAGACTGTGAAGTATGCTGATCAAAAAGCAGAGAACGTTCGCATTCGTGGTATCGATCCGTTAAGCATGTTCGACGTTGATGGCGTTACGATCGATGCCGGCCGCATCTGGTCAGAAGCTGAGGGCGCATCCGGGAGGGAAATTTGCGTCGTTGGTCCCGACATCCTCAAGAACCTTTTTTCCGATGCTCCACCGGATAGAGCTATTGGACAGGAACTCCGGATTGCCGGTCGGCCCTATCTGATCATTGGAGTGCTTGAGCCATTGGGATCCATCCTGGGCTTCTCGCGAGATAACGTTGTCTACATTCCCTACTCGACTTACCAAAAGGAATATGGCGCACGACGTTCTTTGGTTGTCTTTATACAAGTACCTGAAGCCGAGCAACTCGAGGCAGCTGAAGATCAGGTTCGGACGATAATGCGAAACCGTCGTGGCCTCACACAGGACGATCCCAACGACGAAGGCTTCGCCCTGGAAACGCAGGATGTTTTTCTCAACTTGTACGGTTCGGCGACTTCCAACATAAAACTGGTAACTGTTGGGGTCGCAGGTGTTTCGTTGATCGTTGGCGGCATCGTGGTAATGAACATTATGCTGGTCTCAGTCACGGAGCGAAGAAAAGAGATTGGCATTCGCAAAGCTATTGGAGCGCGCCGGAAAGATATTGTTACTCAGTTTTTAATTGAATCGGTGATGGTGACGGCGATTGGTGGTGCGATCGGAGTCGGTACGGGATTTGGCCTCGCTTACCTGATATCTGCACTTATTGGGTTTCCCTTGTTGATTAGTATTTTGTCAGCGGTGCTGGGTGTTGGCGTCTCATCAGTCGTGGGCATTATTAGTGGTCTTTGGCCAGCATGGCGCGCATCGCGACTTGATCCGATTGAAGCGTTGAGAGCGGAGTGAAAGCATTGCCGATTTTCGATTGCCGATTGCCAGTTTGTCCGACGAACTTTAGTTTGTCGTTCGTGGCACTCGAAGGATCAAGTTCTTTCAGGGCGCTCGCAAATGACGATGTGACAAACTAAAGTTCGTCGACATTTCGACAAATCGGCAATCGGAAATCGACAATTGGAAATGATTTATGACTCTCGAAGACGTTAAAGAATCCGCTTTGATGGCGCTCGATACTCTGCGCGTCAACAAACTGCGTTCGTCGCTGACAATTCTTGGGGTCAGTGTTGGCGTGCTGACCGTGATCTTTATGGTCTCGATTATTCAGTGTTTGAATAAAGCGTTTGCAGATCAGATTGAATCGCTTGGTTCCAACACCATCTTTATTTCTAAGTTCGCACCAAGCTTTGGTCGGCCGCCAGGTCCAGACGAAATTCATCGCAAGGACCTCACAATGGATGATGCTGAGGCTTTACGTCGAGAGGCCCCATCAATTGCTGGTATTTCACCTATCCATCGCAAGCTTTCGGCTACGGCTAGATATCAAGAGAAAGAAACGAACACTCCTATTCTGTTGGGAATCACCCCATACTACGAGTTTGTTCACACGCAGTACGTCGCAAATGGACGTTTTGTAAATGACATCGACATGCAGGACCGCTCAAACGTTGCAATTCTCGGCGTCGATGTGAAGCGGGCTCTCTTCCCTTATGAAGATCCAATCGATAAAGAATTCAGAATCAATGGAAATCCATATCGAGTGATCGGCGTGATGGAACCTCTGGGGAACTTCTTCGGCCAGTCGCGCGACAATTCAATCTTCATACCCATTACAACGTTCGACAAATACTACGCTGAAGGACCGTTTCCTGAGGTTGTCTTCTTCATGGTCGTTCGCCCGCAATCTCGAGCGTTTGTGAAATCAGCGATGGATGAAGTTACCGATATCCTCCGCCGCCGGAGGCGCGTGCCGCTTGGTGCTCCGAATGATTTTGGCGTTTCGTCACAGGATTCACTACTCGATGTTTACAATCAACTCACAGGGGCAACCGCATTGGTCTTGACTTCGATCTCTTTCGTTGCCTTGATGATTGGCGGTATCGGAGTTATGAACATCATGTTGGTGTCCGTGACTGAACGCACTAAAGAGATCGGCGTGCGTAAGGCCGTCGGCGCCACCAAACTGAATATACTTTCGCAGTTCTTGATCGAGGCCGTGGTGCTGACCGCAATTGGTGGTTTGGCGGGCCTGGCCGTCGGCGAGATAGCCAGTTTGTTAATGAACAAGTATTCTCCTCTGCCTGCATATGTTCCACTCTGGGCTATAGCAGTCGGCGTCGGGATCTCGGCGGCGGTAGGAATTGTTTTTGGCTTGTGGCCAGCATGGAAAGCAGCGCGTCTAAACCCCATTGACGCACTTCGCTGGGAGTAGGACTGGGAGCGGAGACGTTCTTTGGAGTGCGACAGCCTGCCGTCGCTTTGTTACAGTGCCACTGTTGACGATCACACAGGCCTTTGAAGTAGCCATCATTCGAATATCCGCGGTAAGAGAGCGACGGCAGGCCGTCGCACTCCAAAGACGCCTGCGCTCCCAGCACGAGAAAGTTTACCGATGAAACTCAGCAACAAAGCAGCGATCGTCACTGGTGGCGGTAAAGGAATCGGTAGAGAGATCGCGTTCGCCCTCGCTCGAGAAGGCGCAAACGTCCTCGTGGCGGGTCGCCAATCGGATGTACTGGAGCAAACTGCGTCGGAGATCAATTCCTTAGGAACACGTTCACTTTCTTGTGTGACTGATGTCTCTGAAGAATTGCAGGTCAATTCAATGGTGAACACGGCGCTTGAGAACTTTGGTCATATCGACATTCTCGTGAACAACGCCGGCATTACCGGCCCCACTGCACCAATCACAAATTTGACTCGTGACGCGTGGGACGAGGTGATGGCGATAAACCTCACTGGTGCATTCCTGTGCGCGCGAGCCGTGATTCCACATATGATTTCACGTGGCTCAGGCAAGATCGTAAACATCAGCTCAATCGCGGGTAAGATGGCCTACGCATTACGAAGCAGTTACGCTGCTTCAAAATGGGGAATGCTTGGTCTGTCTGCGACGCTCGCTCAGGAATTGGGCCCATACAACATTCAAGTAAACGCCATCTGTCCAGGTCCGACTGCCGGGGAGAGAATGAGTGGAGTGATTGTGCAACGTGCAAAGGAGCTGGGGCGGAGTGTCGAGGAAGTAGAAACGATGTACGTAGAAGGCACTGCGTTGAAGCGGATGGTTGATCCGAAACATGTCGCGGCCGCAGCTGTTTTCTTTAGCTCGTCAGAAAGCGACAGTATTACAGGTGAGGCCCTGGAGGTCAGCGCGGGCTTTGGGCTTTAGTTGTCGCCAGTGTGCTCAGTTGCATATTAGATCGAATGGGTCCTATAGGTCCGGTACTACTAACTGACCACTGACAACTGACCAAACTGCAACCATAGTGTAGAGTAACCCGTACTAAACCCCGTGAAATTCATCGAGACACTCAAACTGGCACTATCAGCAATCTGGGCGCATAAACTGCGTTCCGCCTTGACCCTGCTGGGAATGATTGTTGGTGTGACCGCTTTCGTGGTGGTTGTCTCGTTGATTGAAGGCTTCAATCGTTATGTAGATGAGAAGATAGCGGGGATCGGTGCAAAGTCGTTTACCATTCAACGCTTCAACCCGCTCGAAGATTTCAAAGACACTGACACGATCGCGGCAGCTCAACGGAGAAACAAAGAACTGACGCTCGACGACTACGACTATCTCAAGCAACGTGCAACGCTGATCGGGAAAATTGGCGCTAAGGCTCGCGGCACGCCGTCGGAAGTTAAGCGTGGCACTGAACTTCTCGAGGATGTATTCGTTTCAGGCGCTACTGCGAACTGCGTTGAGATCGAGAATCGTGATGTTGCTGATGGCCGTTTCATCGCGGAACCAGAAGACGAAGGTGCTGCGCGAGTCGCCTACATCGGCACCGATGTCGCCAATAAACTCTTTCCTGCAGGTAGTGCGGTGGGCGGTGAAATAGCGATCCGTGGCCTTCCCTATCGTGTCATCGGAGTTGAAGCTCCGCGGGGAACAGTCTTTGGAATACCGCAAGACAACTTTGTCGTGATTCCCTTGAAAACGTATTCAATAAACTACGGCGGTCTGATACGACAGCGCTCGCTTTATTTCATCGCGACCTCGAGAACTGATGATCTTTTCAATGATGCTGTTGACGAAGCACGGTTCCTGATGCGCGCGCGACGAAAACTTCAACCAAGTGAGAAAGACAACTTTGGAATTGTAACTCCGGATGCGATTACCGGACTTCGGGATCGAATCTTTGGCACAATCTTCATCGTGGCGATGCTGGTGCCGGGAATAGCTTTGATTGTCGGCGCGATCGTCATCATGAACATCATGCTGGTGTCCGTGACTGAAAGAACGAAAGAGATCGGCATCAGAAAGTCACTTGGCGCACGACAGATGGACATCCTCAAACAGTTTCTCGTTGAAGCGGTGACCCTCGCGGTCATCGGTGGCGCGATCGGTATCTTTCTCGCGTGGATGGTTGGGAAAGTGGTGACGGCAGTCTTCTTCCCGACATATTTG
>Ga0114129_10010005_pt1 | contig 13517 bp, 11 predicted proteins | sample RhiMetdeltSRZDD1_FD_80071 | JGI IMG/M metagenome (GOLD analysis project Ga0114129, IMG submission 80071) | Populus rhizosphere microbial communities from Tennessee, USA - Rhizosphere MetaG P. deltoides SRZDD1 (version 2) (version 2) | ecosystem: Host-associated > Plants > Roots > Rhizosphere >...
CACACCGAATCCGTCGATGTCGGGCATGCGGATATCGAGCAAGACGATGTCCGGTCGGTGCGCGCGGATCGCCGCGAGGCCGTCCCCGCTGGTGAGACAGGCGGCGACGACTTCGAAGTCGGGTTCCGCGGCGAAGAGCGATTGCAGACCGCTGAGGACGAGCGGGTGGTCATCGACGAGGACGAGACGGATCCGCCGCGGGGTGACGTCCGGCATGGCGCGCGAAAGATAGCAACACTTACCGCGCCTCCGCAAGCGGGCTGGCATGGCTAGCCGGCAGCGTCGCCCCAACCAGCAGGTCGACGGTGCCGGGGAATACTCGTCACTCAGCCGTGTTGAGCGAATCGTCGCGATCGGTCGTCTCGTTATCATTCCCTGCTGCCTGCTGGCATTCGGCTTCGATCCTTCAGGCCTGAGCGTGCTCGCCCGCATCGGCTTCGCGCTTCTCGTCGGTTACTTCTTCTACGTCGTCAGTGTGTCGATACACGTATGGCTCGGGCACGAGCCGACGCATCGCTGGCGGATTGCCGACCAGGTCTTGGACGGCGTCGTGGGATTCGTGCTCCTCGTGCTGACGGGTGGTACGAGTAGCCCGTTCTTTTCCTATCTCAGCTTTCCGGTATTCTTCGCGACGCTCCGCTGGCAGTGGCCGGGCGCGCTCGCCGCAGGTGGGCCGATCCTGGTGGCCTTCGTCGCGCTCGCGCCGCTCGAGATTCATCGCGATGCGCTGTTCGAAGCGAACGCGTTCATCATACGAGCGGTCTACCTTGCTGCGTTGACGGGATTGCTCTGCTACGTGGCCGCCTACGACCAGCGCGCGCGCCGTGCCATGGTCGCCGCGGCGACATGGAGTCCGCCGTCCGCGGTTGAACCGGCCGGCATGGGAGCGCTGTTCGAAGCAGCTACCGCAGTGCTCGGCGCCCCCCGTGCCGTGCTCGTCTGGTCGGAAGACGGCGAACGAGACCTGCAGGTCGCCTCCTGGACCGGCTCCGACGTCGAATACTCGACGGTCGAGGGCGAGTCGCCGGACGATCTCGTTGCCGGCAGCATCATGCACCTTGATTTCTTGAGCCGCGACGTGACGAGAACGACAACACCGATCGTATGGATCGCGAACGGGCGTTCGGAACGACAGCACGTCGCCCGTGCCGTTTCTGGTGACTTCCAACGCCGGTTCGGAATGCGCTCGGTCATTGCCGTACGTCTGCGGGGGACACTGGTGCGTGGGCGGCTCTTCTTCCTCGATACGCGCCGGATGACGTCCGACGATCTGATGATGGCCAGCCTTCTCGCCCGCCAGTTCGAGGTGCATCTGGAGTATGGCCTGACCGCGCGAAAGCTGGCCGCGGCCGCCACCGCCGAGGAGCGCATTTCGCTCGCGCGCAACGTCCACGACGGCGCGCTTCAGGCCTTGACCGGGATCAGGCTGCAGCTCGAGGCCGCCCGTCGGCTCATCGTCACGCGGCCGGAAGAGGCAGCGGGAATCCTGCTCGAGCTCGAAGACGTCATCCGGGCCGAGCATCAAACGCTCCGCCGCCTTGTCACTCGCCTTCAGCGTGCAGAGTCGGGCGTGGAGGATCTCGAGGACAACCTGGCGGACATGATCACCGCCCTCGTTTTGCGCATCGAGCGGCAGTGGAATGTTCGCGTGAGGCTTCTGACGCCGATCGTCAACGCGCAATTCGAAGCCCGCGCTTCGAAAAACCTGATAGGCGAGATTTACCAGATCGTACGCGAAGCGCTCGTCAACGCGGCGCGGCACTCTCGAGCAAAGACGGTGACGCTCAGCATCACCATCCAGGATCGCGCGGTCGCCATGGCGGTCGTCGATGACGGCGAAGGCTTTCCGTTCACCGGCCGCCACGATCTCGATCGACTCATTCGTTACGACATGGGCCCGACTGTTCTCAGGGAGCGCGTGGCCGCGCTCAACGGCAGGCTGACGATCGACTCGAGCCCGCAGGGCGCACGCCTGGAGATCAGTATCCCTCTCACGCCTCCTGCCCGTCTGTCCGCGCGCGCTTCGTCTACCGAACGATAGACAAAAATCATCCGTTCCGCAGATTGCTGCGGTCGCTCGAAGGATCTACCTTCGTATCCCTCGGCTGGGACATCACCTGCCGGGGGCGCAGGCGCTTAGCCGGCTACTCGACGACGAGAGAACACCCCGAGGAACTCGACCAACGTTTGCGCGGGTGGACAGCGTCCGAGCGCGCGTCGGAAGAATCTCCGCGTTCAGCAAAGAAACTTCCTGATTAACAACGACTGCGGACTCCCTCCGCAGCCGCGTAGTCGGTCTATGCGACGCCGCCGTACTACCAATGAACTTCACACTGGGTTGCGAACACCACACCATCCGCGACAGTGAGTGCGTGGCGAACCAACGCGTCGCCGACATTCGACGTCACAGATCTTCAGAAATTTGTGATTTCGAGGCCAATTTCATCTTCGCAGCCCACATGTGAAACGCTCGATCACACATGTGCACAGTTTGGCACATCGTTTGCCCTGGGTTTCGCCGCTTGCTATTGCCGATGACATCCTTGGAAGCGCGAGCGCACGTGGACGACCAAAGAGCTCTCGTCGTCGAGAGCGATCCGGCGATGCAGCGCTACCTGCTCACGTTCATGAGCAAGCGCGGCTGCCAGGTGATCGTTGTGCGCTCGCTACCCGAGGCGCTCGACCAACTCGCTCGTGACAGCTTCGATATCACCGTCATCGATCTCGAAGACGTCCGGGTGAACTCCCGCTTCGTATCGGACTTGAAGCGGCAGCGCGGAGATGCCGGAACGGTGATCGGATTGACCAGCAACCAGCCGTGGGCACCCTCGGCCGCGGGCGTCGACCGAATCGTCGCCAAGGCGTCGATCGAGCCCGATCTCGACCGGGCGCTTCACGGCGTGGTGGGCGTCCCGGCGGCCTCGAGATCTGAGGGCACCAACGGGGGGATGCCGGAAAGCTTGGGCGAGATGTCGGCCCAAACGGCACGCGAGATGGCGCTGTGGCGAAGCCATCGGATGCAGGAAGTGCGTGCGATCATCGAGGAAGCGGCTGGCGTGGACGTGACGGTCCTCATCACCGGGGAGACCGGCACGGGGAAAGACGTCGCCGCCCGTGCCATCCACTCGCTCTCGTTGCGCCGCGCAGGGCCGTACGTGAAGGTCAACTGCGCGGCCGTGCCTCGCGACCTTTTGGAGAGCGAGCTCTTCGGACACGAGCGCGGCGCCTTCACCGGTGCCCACAAGCTCAAGCCCGGGAAGTTCGAGGCGGCGCACAACGGCACGATTTTCCTCGACGAGATCGGCGACCTACACCGCGCGCTCCAGGCGAAGCTGCTCCACGTGCTGCAGGACGGCGAGTTTTCCCGTGTCGGCGGGAAATCGACCCTGCGGGTCGACTGCCGCGTGCTCGCCGCCACCAACCAGGATCTGGAGCGCGGCGTCGCCGAAGGTCGTTTCCGAGAGGATCTCTACTACCGCCTCAACGTGATTCAGATTGCAGTGCCGCCCCTGCGCGAGCGCATGGAGGAAGTGCCTCCGCTCATCGACTACTTCGTCGAAATGTACTCGAAAATGTACCGCCGTCAGCCATACATGGTGCCGGCGGCGGTCCGTGAGCGCCTGTTACGCCACCACTATCCGGGAAACGTTCGGGAGCTCGAAAATCTCATCAAACGCCTGATCGTCCTCGGTGATCCGTTCTTGAAAAATGGATCCACGACGGGCGGAAGAACCCTTCGTGCGCCGGTGGCCTCGTCCTCGGTGCCTGACATCTCGCTGAGGGAAGCGTCGCGCAACGCGTCGCTGGCTGCTGAGCGCGAGATCATCTCGCGGGTCCTAGAGGAAAATGGCGGCAACCGCGTTCGCGCGGCCAAGGCGTTGCGCATCAGCTACCGCGCGCTCCTCTATAAGATCAAGCGCGTCGGTCTCGGCCGTGCGCGAGGTTCCTTTTCCTCCTCGATCAGTCGACGCCCCGATCCACAGGAGTCGTGACCATGATGAGTCGCGCCTTCATTCTTAGCGGTGTTTTTCTATTGGCGCTCGGGTGCTCAGCAGCCCCTGCTCGCGCCGGCGATGCCTCGACCAACTCGCGGAGCGAGCCCGAGACCTACCGCATCGGCCCCGAAGACACGATCCGCATTTCTGTGTGGAAGAACGAAGCGATGAGCCTTACGGTCCCCGTCCGAACCGACGGGATGATCTCGCTGCCGCTCGTGAATGATCTCCGCGTCGTAGGGCTGACACCGATGGAGGTGCGGGAGCAGCTTACGAAGAAGCTCACCGAATACATCCCCAATCCCGAGGTCTCGGTGATCGTCACTGACATCCGAAGCTTCAAGGTCTCGGTGATGGGTGAGGTGTTTAGGCCTGCGCGCTACGAGGTGAAGGTAGCGACGACCGTGCTCGACGCTCTTGCGATGGCCGGAGGCTTCACGCAGTTTGCGGCGCGAACGCGAATCGTCGTGCTGCGTGGGAATGGCAAGGGCGCGCAGCGCGTCCCGTTCAACTACAACAAGGTGATCGCGTCGGAGCAAGACAACTTCTACCTGGAGCCTGGCGACATCGTCCTGGTGCCGTAGCAAGCCAAGGTCGCACACGGAAAGAGGAGACGGTGGTGGAGGAAGCGGGGACGACGCGGGCTCTCGACTGGGCGCTCGCGGTGTGGAGCCGGCGTCGGGGGCTGGCGCTCATGAGCTTGCTGCTGCCGCTGACGGCCGGCGTCAGCGTGGTGAGCTTCCTGCCCGACGTCTATCGCGCGACGGCGACCGTGCTCGGCCTCGCCTTGGCGGCCGTAATGGTCGCCGAAAAGGTCGACACGTCGTTCCACGGCGTCGACGACCTCCGGGCGTTCTCCGCGGTGCCGGTCGTTGTCAGTATTCCCTTGATCGTGACAAGCGCCGCGCTCCGGCGACGCCGCCGGCAGATGCCCCTATCCGCGTGCGCGACCGTCGCCCTGCTCGTGCTGATCGTCGGCGCTGGCGACATGGCCGCGCACGGGAACGAGCATCTGGTCTTCCTCCTCGGGCGCGGCGGGTCCTAGCTCGCGCATGTACCTGAGCTTCTACGGTCTCAAGGAAAAGCCGTTCAACCTCACGCCCGACCCGCGCTTCCTCTATATGAGTCCGGCGTGCCGCGAGGCGTTCGCTCAGCTCGTGTACGCGACGCGTGAACGCAAGGGGTTTACGGTCCTCACGGGTTCGGTCGGCAGCGGCAAGACCACGCTGCTGCACGCGCTCCGCCGCCGACTCAGCGTCCAGACGGCGGTATGCTTCGTCGTCAATTCGCATCTGACCTTCGACGGCATTCTCGACTGTATCCTGGACGATTTCGACATCGGGAAAGGCACGAAGTCACGCTCGCAGCGACTTCTGGCGCTCAAGAGCTTCCTCCTCGAGCGCGACCAGATGAATCAGAGCACAATCCTCATGCTCGACGAGGCGCACAACCTCGACCCCGTTACACTGGAGCAGGTACGCCTGCTGTCGAATTTCGAAACACCGAATCACAAGCTGCTGCAGATCCTCCTCGTGGGACAGCCTGAATTGAGAGCGGCCCTCCAGCGGCCGGAGCTGCAGCAGCTTAAGCAACGGATCGAACTGCGCGCCGAGATTCGTCCGCTGAGAGCGGACGAGATCCGTGAATACATCCGCACACGACTTCGGGTCGCTGGCGCGCCCGATCTGAAAGTGTTCAGCGATGCCGCGCTCGGGCAGATCATCGAATACTCCGACGGCATCCCGCGGGTGATCAATCTCGTCTGCGATCACAGCCTGCTCTTTGGCTACGCCGATCAGAAGCACAGGATCGATCGTGAGATAGTCAACGAGGCCATCGCATACCTCGAGGATCGCACGACCGCGCGAGTCAGTCGCGCCGGTGTGTGGAGCACCGTCGTCCGATGGCCGCTGTGGCGCGCGGCAGTCGCGCTCGCCGGAGTCATACCGATCTTGGTCCGTCGACTCGATGACACCCTGATCGGCTTCGCTCGATCGATGCGCCACCTGGTAATCCGATGAACAAATTCCTTCACGCTCTGGAGCGGGCCGAGTACGATGAAGCGCTGCGACATAAGGTGTCGGTCGCGAGTATTCAACGCGAGCCCCTTGAGCCCGCGCCGCTCGTCGAGCCGATCACATCCTCGGCGGCAGCGCTGCCGGTGGACGTCTCCGGAGACGTCGACGAGCACCTCGTGAGCCTGCTCGCGCCGAACTCCTTCGCGGCGGAGCAGTATCGCGCGTTGCGCCACATCATCGAGCAGCGGCATCACGCGACCCAACTATCCATCGTCGCGGTGTCCAGCCCCGGGACGAACGACGGCAAAACGACCACCGCCATCAACCTGGCGGGTGCGTTGGCCCAGGCTAGAGAGGCACGCGTCCTTCTCGTCGACGGAGACCTCCGCAAGGCATCGATGGCCGCGCGCCTGGGGCTCGACCACGACAACGGCCGTGGCCTCATCGACGCGATCCTAGATCCGAAGCTCGCGTTGCCGGCGGTCGTGCACGAACTTCCGCACCTCAATCTGTCTGTGCTCATGGCGGGCCGCCTTCCCGACACACCATATGAAGTGCTGAAGTCATCGCGCCTTGGCGATCTGCTCGCGGAAGCGCGCCGGCGGTTCGACTACATCATCGTCGACACCCCGCCGCTGGTGTCTGTTCCGGACTGCCACGTGATCGGCAAATGGGTCGACGGCTTCCTCATCGTGGTGACCGCGCACCGCACGACCAGGAAGCTGCTCGAAGAATCGCTGAACGTCATGGAGCCGACGAAGATCATCGGCCTGGTCTTCAACGGCGACGATCGTCACCCGTCGAGGAAGGCTTACACCTCGTACGGAACGTCGAGCGCAAACCGCAGGAGACATTTCGCTTCGAACGACTGACGGCAACTCCGCGAGTTGACGTCGGCCGCCGGGCGAGGCGTGCGGGCCGGATCTGCGGGCCGCGCGGCATAGGACGTGTGTGATTGGTCTCGGTCCTGAGAAGGCACTAGACCAAAGGGGGCGAAGCCTTGCCAGAAACTGAGTCCAGCATCCCTCGCTGGCGTGTGCTCTGGACGCATAGCAATTGCGAGCAACTCGTGCATGACCAGCTCGTCACGAAGGGATTCGAGCTGTTCCTTCCGATGGTCAACGCGTGGTGCCGGCGTGGCGGCGTGCGGCGCATGGCGAGCCTGCCGCTGTTCCGAGGCTACCTTTTTTTGCGACACGCGATGGACAAGGCCGCCTATGTCGAGGTGCGCAAGACGCGGGGACTCATCTGCGTGCTCGGCGAACGATGGGACCAGCTCGACATCGTGCCTGAGGCGGAGATCGACGCGATTCAGCGTCTCATCGGTTCCCGCCTACCGATGCTGCCTCATCCCTACCTGTGCGAGGGACAACGCGTGAGGATCACGCGCGGCCCCTTCGCCGACGTGGAGGGCATTCTGGTGCGCATCAATCCGAGGAAGGGACTGCTTGTGGTGTCCGTCAACCTGCTCAGGCGCAGCGTCGCGGTGCAACTCGACTGTACGGCTCTCGAGGCGGCCTGAAAGAGCTCCTCAGTTCGCCGCTTGCAGCACCCGCGGCGCCCGAATCTCGTTACGGGAAGCATCGCGCAAGACCTCCCTCGGCGCCGAGCGCGAGATCATCGCGCCGGGTCGTTGAGGAGACCGGTGGGAACCGCGTTCGCGCGGCCAGGGCGCTACGGATCAGCTACCGGGCGCTGCTCTACAAGATCAAGCACGTGGGTCTCAGAAGCGCGCGCGCTTCGTTTTGCCACCAAGCAGCGACCGAAAAGAACCGCCGGACGTGTGGACGTCATGATGATTGAGCGTAGCGGCTCTCGCTGTCGGAAGAATCACGCGATGAGCGCCACCACCATTTAGTGAGGTTCGCCGCCTGGTCATGCTGCGCGGCCGCGTAACAATGTACGAGCGGCCGAGCCTCACGCCGTTGGACTCACGCGACGTCCTCGGCCGCAAAGTCGCGGAGTGCGGCTCGCTACGGGATCAATGCGGCCGCGGCCGTCTTGGACCTCCTCGCCTCGCCGCGCGGTTTGAAACAGCTCGCGTCGCCGCGGCGGATTGTCGTGCTGCGCTGCAATGGCAATGAAATGAAGGGTGCGCCGTTCAGCTACAGCAAGGCCGTCACGTCGGACCGGGACAAGTTTCACCTCGAGCCGAACGACATCGTCCGAGTGCTTTAGCAGTCATCTCGGAGCAAGAAAGAGGGCACCGTTGGGGGACGAGGCGGAGGCGGCATCCCAGCGTCTGGCGCGGCTGCTCGATGGTTTGGACCATCTCCTGGCGCTCGAGCAACGTGCTAGCTTTCAGCCGCATCTGGATTGGATTCTGGCGGTCTGGAGCCGGCGTCGCTGGCTGGCAGTCGTCAGCTTTCTCGTACCGCTCACAGCCGGCGTCAGCGTCGTAAGTTTCCTTCCGAACGTCTATCGATCGGCATCGACCGTGCTCGTCGATCGACAGCAAATTCCTGAGACATTTGTGCGGTCAACGGTGACGAGCGCGCTGGAAACGCGGCTGCAGACGATCAGCCAGGAGATCCTGAGCCGCTCACGCCTCGAAGACCTTATCAACCGCTTCGGGCTCTACCCGCATCTGCGCAACCGCGTCCCGCTCGAGGACGTCATCGCGCGAATGCGCTCGGACACCAAGGTGGACGTCAAGAGTGTAGAGGTGAAGGGCCAGCAGGAGGCGACCGTCGCCTTCACGATTACGTATCAGGGCGGCAATGCCGGAACGGTTGCGGCCATCGCGAACACCTTAGCTTCCTTCTACATTGACGAAAACTTGAAGACCCGGGAGCGGCAGGCCACCGGCACCGCCGAATTCCTCAAGATTCAGCTCGCAACGACGAAGCAACGCCTCGACGGTCAGGAACAGCGGGTGAGCGAGTTCAAACGCCGGCATCTCGGCGAGCTGCCACAGCAACTGGACACGAATCTCGGGACACTCGAGCGGCTCCACACGCAGCTGCGGCTCAACGCCGACAATCAAACGCGTGCCGCCGAACGCCGGCAGGCACTGTCGAGCCAGCTTGCCGAGGCAGAGTCGCTGCTGGCCGTGCCGGTGCCGGGCGCCACGGCGGGCATCCCGCCGGCGACCGGGGAAACGCAGGAAACGCGGCTCAGCCGACTCAAAGAGGAGCTCGCCAGGCTCCGAACACAGTTCAGCGAGAAATATCCCGACGTCGTGCGCATCGCCGCCGAAGTCGCGGTGGTCGAAAAGGAGATGGCAGAAGGCAAATCAGGGGAGGCCACGAAGCCCGAGAACAAGTCGGGTGCACTGCTCACGCCGACGCGTGCACCCGCCAGCCCATACATCCTTCGCCTGAAAGAGGCCCTGAGCGACGTCGATGCAGACATCAAGGTCTTCAAGGGTGAGGAAAAGCGACTGCGGGAGAGTATCGACGCCTACCAAGCCCGTGTGGAGAACGTGCCAAGGCGTGAGCAGGAGTTCCGGGAAGTCTCGCGTGACTACGAGAGCACGCGTGAACTCTATCAGACCCTGCTCAAGCGGTACGATGAGGCGCGGCTCGCCGAAAACATGGAGCAGCGGCAGAAGGGAGAGCAGTTTCGCGTGCTCGACCCGGCGTTGCCCGCGCTCGCGCCGGCCGCGCCGAACCGGCCGTATCTATTCGCCATTGCGTTCACCGGCTCGATCGGCCTCGCGCTGGCCGTCGTAATCGTCGCCGAAAAAGTCGACACGTCATTCCACGGCGTCGACGACCTGCGAGCCTTCTCCGTGGTGCCGGTGATCGTCAGCATTCCCTTGATCGTCACGAGGGCTGCCCTGCGGCGACGACGTTGGCAGATGCGCCTCGCCGTCTGCGCAACGTTCGTCCTGCTCGTTCTGATTGTCGGCGCCAGCTACCTGGCGGCCCAAGGAAATGAGCGTCTGGTCTTCCTGCTCGGACGCAAGGGGCTGTGAGCCGCGTATCTATCTGAGCTTCTACGGCTTGAAGGAAAACCCGTTCAACGCCTCGCCCGACCCGCGCTTCCTCTATATGAGCCCGGCGCACCGGGAAGCGCTGGCACAGCTCGTGTGCGCCACGCGTGAACGCAAGGGGTACAGGCCGGTATCGGGCACACCCGTGAGTCTCCGGCGTTCGAGATCCTTGCCGCTCTCCGCCGGGCCGACGTCTCCTACTCGGATCCGCACGTTCCGCGCCGTGGGTGGACCGAGTGCCCATCAAGCGAGTGCAGCTCACCCGGGACGAGATCAAAGCGGCGGACTGTGTGCTCGTCATCACGGATCACCCCGAGTTCGACTACGCTGCCGTGGCGCAACACGCGCGGGTGATCATCGATACGCGCCACCGGCATTCCCTCCGTTATCTCTAGGGACCCGGGCGTTTGGTCGGGTTTTGCGCGGGCGCGACCCGCGAGGCATTGAACATGGCGCTGTTCTCGAAGAATAACGTGCGTCAACGAGCGGTGGGTGCGGCGACGAACGGCTCGCCCTTCAGCGCAGACGGCGTTCTTGCCGAGCGAGATTTCGTCCGCGCGCTCAGCCTCGAGCGGAAGCGGGCAGAACGCTCACGGAACGCCTTCGGGCTGATGCTGGTGGAGGTCCGGCCGGCGCCGGTAGCAGGCGAACGAAGCACGGTACTCCAGCGAATGCTGCCAGCCATCCGTGCCTCGATCCGTGAGACCGACGTCGCCGGATGGCACAAGCAGGACGCGGCGCTCGGCGTAATCTTCACCGAGATGGGACCGAAGGACAAAGATTCGATCTTGGCCGCGCTCCGCGCCAAGGTTACGGCGATCGTGAGTTCCAGTCTGCAGCGTGAGGATGTGGACCGCCTAGACGTCACGTTTCATTGGTTTCCCGACGACTGGAAGCCGGTGGAGCCAGGACATCCGGTCGGTAAGCTGTACCCCGATCTCGTGGAGCGCAACGAGACGCATCGGATCGCGCGCTCGATGAAGCGCGGCATCGATCTGCTCGGCGCAACGGTGGCGCTGATCGTCCTCGCCCCCATGTTCCTCGCGATCGCGATCGCGATCAGATTGACCTCACCGGGCCCTGTGTTGTTCCGCCAGAAGCGCATCGGTCAATACGGCGCGCCCTTCACGTGCTTGAAGTTCCGATCGATGCACGCCGTCAACGATGTCGAGATTCACAAGGACTATGTCACGCGTTTCATCGCCGGGCGCGTCGAGCCCCAGCCGTCTGCGACGAATGGCAAGGCCGTGTACAAGCTCACGAAGGATCCCAGGCTCACGCGGGTCGGCACATTTCTCAGGAAGACGAGCCTGGACGAGCTGCCTCAATTCATCAACGTGCTGCTGGGGGAAATGTCGCTGGTTGGCCCCCGCCCGCCGATTCCCTACGAGCTGGAGGCATACGACATCTGGCACCGCCGGCGCCTGGTAGAGGTTAAGCCGGGCATCACGGGACTCTGGCAGGTGAACGGCCGCAGCCGCGTGCGGTTCGAGGACATGGTGCGTTTGGATCTGCGATACGCGACGACATGGTCGGTCTGGCTCGACATCAAGATTCTGTTCCGAACGCCATTTGCGGTCTTCTCGGGTGACGGCGCGCACTAACCGCGCAGCCGTCGCCTCTCATGCTCTCTCGACTCTTCGACCGACAGGACGCTGAACATGATTCGAATCGGTGTGATCGGGTACGGGTATTGGGGCCCCAACGTTGTCAGGAATCTCCGCGGCGTGGACGGGTCCGAGGTCGCCGTCGTCTGTGACCGGAGCCCGAACGCCCTCGCGCGTGTGGCCCAGGCGTATCCCGACGTCGCGGTTACCAGCGATTCCATCGATGTCATGACCTCGCCGAAGCTCGACGCCGTCGCGGTCGTGACGCCCGTGCATACGCATTTTCAGCTGGCCAAGGCCGCCCTCGAGCATGGCAAGCATGTCTTCATCGAGAAGCCGTTCACCGCGAGCACCGCGCAAGCGGAGCAGCTGATCGAGCTGGCCGAGCGGCGCAAGTTGAAAATCATGGTTGACCATACCTTCCTCTTCACGGGGGCGGTCCGGAAGATCCGTCAGCTCATCGAGGAGGGGGTACTCGGCGACATATATTATTACGACTCGACGCGGGTGAACCTCGGGCTGTTCCAGCACGACGTCAGTGTGATCTGGGACCTCGCCCCGCATGATCTCTCGATCATGGACTTCTTGATCCAGGCGAAGCCCGAGGCCGTCATCGCGACCGGTGAGGCGCACCTCAACGGCCTGGTGGACGTCGCGTACATCACCGTGTACTTTCCGCGAAACACGATCGCCCACATCAACGTCAACTGGCTGTCCCCGGTGAAGATCCGGACCACATTGATCGGCGGTGAAAAACGGATGCTCGTCTGGAACGATCTCGAGGCCGACGAGAAGCTGAAGATCTATGACAAGGGCGTCGCGATGAACGGCAAACAGGGCCTGTACGACCTACTCGTCAGCTATCGCTCGGGCGACATGTGGGCGCCGCGCGTCGAGCAGGCCGAGGCGCTGAAGGTCGAGCTCAACTATTTCGTCGACTGCGTGCGAACGGATCAGCGTCCGATCAACGACGGTGTCGCCGGCTTGCGTGTGGTGCAGCTTCTCGAAGCCGCCGACCGGTCGCTGAAGGACCGCGGTCGAACCGTGACGTTATGAACAACTACCAGTGCATTGCCCCGGACGTGAAGTTAGGTCGTGGCGTCAAAGTCTCGAAGTTCATCAATCTCTACGGATGCGAGATTGGCGATAACACGAAGATCGGCGCCTTCGTCGAGATCCAAAAGAATGCCCGCGTCGGCAAGGATTGCAAGATTTCGAGTCATACGTTCATCTGCGAGGGCGTGACCATCGAGGACGAGGTGTTCGTCGGCCACAGCGTCACCTTTATCAACGACTCCTATCCCCGCGCCACCGCCAATGGTGCGCTCCAGACGGAAGCCGACTGGGTGGTCGAGCCGACGCTGGTTAGGAGAGGCGCGTCGATCGGTTCCGGCGCGACGATCCTCGCCAATGTCACGATCGGTGAAAACGCCATCGTCGGCGCGGGAAGCGTGGTCACGCGTGACGTGCCGCGCGACACGATCGTGGCCGGTGATCCTGCCAGGCCGTTGCGCTCGATCGTGAATGGCAGACGCGATTTGAGGACCGAGGATGATCTCGCGCGATAACCGCAGCGCCAGCAGCACTCGGATGACGATCAGCTTCCTCGGAGTCTTCGGCGGGGGCAATCTCGGCAACGAAGGCACGCTCAGCGCGATCCTGCAGGATCTTCGCGAGCGCCTCCCTGACGTCGACGCCCGCTGCATTTGCCCGAACCCAGAGGCCGCGAGTGCGATTCACCAGATCGCCGCGTGTCCCATGCACGAGCCGCTCCTTGCCCCGGCGCTGCGGAGTCACACGCGCCTGGCCCGCTTCTTGCGAAAGTGCGTTCTCGGAATTCCCCTCGAACTCTACCGTTGGGTCAAGGCCTACAACCGCCTCGCCGGTACGCGCGTACTCATCGTCCCCGGGACCCAGTTTCTCTCCGACAACCTCACCGGCTCTTTCGGCTGGCCGTACC
>Ga0114129_10010007_pt1 | contig 13517 bp, 11 predicted proteins | sample RhiMetdeltSRZDD1_FD_80071 | JGI IMG/M metagenome (GOLD analysis project Ga0114129, IMG submission 80071) | Populus rhizosphere microbial communities from Tennessee, USA - Rhizosphere MetaG P. deltoides SRZDD1 (version 2) (version 2) | ecosystem: Host-associated > Plants > Roots > Rhizosphere >...
CAGGAAAAATTGTTCGACGTTACTATACAACAAGGCACACGCGTAAATATTTTACTTGCACAAAAAGCCAAATGGCAAACCGACAAGGAGTATGAAATATTAAGAAAACGGATAGAAAAAGAGGTGATACCCGTACCGTAATAAAAAAAAGGCCCACATTGCTGCAGGCCTTTAAAGCTTGTGGAGAATATCGGAGTCGAACCGACGACTTTCCCGACATGGTATGTCGGGACGCTCTTAGCCAACTGAGCTAATTCCCATAAAAAATGGCCCACATTGCTGCAGGCCTTTAAAGCTTGTGGAGAATATCGGAGTCGAACCGACGACCTCTTGCATGCCATGCAAGCGCTCTAGCCAACTGAGCTAATTCCCCTTTTAACCGCCGAAGCTTTAGCGAAGGCGGTTTTTTCAATTTTAGGACTGCAAAGATAGCGGTCGCCAACTGATCAGCAAAATAAAAATACGTGAAAAACACCCGATTTTCTTTCATAAAATCTGTGTAACATAGTAAACCGGATTTTAATCTTTACCCCCCTTCGTGCTCTCCGCTATTCAACTAATTCAACATCCACTGCCGGACCGGGTATAATTTTTTACAACCTTAAAATCTGCATATATGCGCGATGTAACAAACACCCTCAGCTTTCGCTGGTTTAATGAAGTATGGAATCAGAACCAGGAGCAATCGATTCACGAATTATTGAGCCACGATTGTTTTGCCCATGGAATTACTTCAGAAGACGACCCAAAGGGAATTGAAGGATTCAAAATTTTCTACAACAACTTCAAAGGGCAATTTCATGATATTCATATCGACATACTGGATGTGATTTCGCAAGACGATATGGAATGCGCCCATACTGAGGTCACTGCAATACATACCGAAACAGGTAAGCGGGTGAAATTTGCTGGTCTTTGTTTGTTGAGGATAGAGAATGGAAAAATTGCAGAAGCCTGGAACCACTATGATTTTCTGAACATGTACCAGCAACTGGGGCAGGTGCTTACCCCTCTTGAAAAAGTATAAATATATCAGCATATATTTCCTGTTTGCATGTTCGCATCTGAAACCTGAAAGATTGCGTATATTGGATTTGTTAAACTACCACCACCAAAAACGCAATAACGTGAAACCAACCTCTTCTGCGTTTACCGTACTTGCTGCAGCAAGTTGTTTCACTGCCTGCCTGGGCGATTTTGTGGTTACTTTTATTATAGGTTATTTTTACAGGGGGTACGACTTCATAAATCAATCCGAAAGTTATCTGGGTGTCTCTGCCAGTCCTGTTGCCATTTATATGAAAATCTGGAGCGTGGTTTTCAGTTTGCTGTTTGTAGTTTATGCGTATGCGTTGAAAAGAAATATTTTCGCAAAAGGAGTGTGGCAAACCTGGGTGGTTTGGCTGATCGCCATATATGGATTGGGTGAAGGAATTGGTTCGGGCTTATTTCCTTACGACCATGACGGCCATGAGCTAACCTTATCGGGTAAGCTACATAGTGTATTCAGCGCCATTGGTGATGCGGCTTTGGTTGTAGTGCCGTTTATTTTATTGAAAATATTTCCAAAAACAGTTTATCCAAAGCTGAACAGGTATATCAGGCTGGTAGCATTTAGCGGTCCGGTTATTATAATTATGTTTTTGCTGGCACGACAAAATTTATTGCCTGTAAAAGGGCTTTGGCAGCGAATTTACCTGCTGGATTATTATTTGTTGCTGGTGAGTTTATCTGTTTACATGGTGATCGTTCATTTTAGAAGCTGAATCATCGCGGTCTCATTACATTATTTAATGCAGCAGGTAATTGTAACAAATCAAAATCGCTATCATATACCAGGTATTTGTTCTCCCAAAGAGGGGTGTATTTTTCTTTAAATTCTCTCAATCCCACATAATGCTGAAACCGTTTGATCCTGGCTGCTGCCAGCTTAATAATTTGTTCCGCCGTACTATCAGGTTGTGAAATGCCGCTCATAGGAACCAGGCCCAGGTTCATGTATAGCTTTTTATGCGTTCTGGCATAATCAATAAACCTGATTATAAGCGCATCTATGGCTGCGCCGGGCGCATCATGGGTTTTACGAATAAGATCATACGTACATTCATCCTCAGCATAATCGGGAATAATATTTAAAAAGGCTTTGATGTTATGTTCTGCGTCATCAAGCGTGATAATATCCTGTTGTTGCAATTCATTTTCATCAAACATGCCCTGCGAAAAAATAAGTTCCTTTTTATGAAAAGTCGCCAGCCACTCGTCAGACACTTTTCTTAATTTATCAATGAAATCCTGATCATGCGGAGCTGCGTGGAAAATAGTTGTATATCCGTTTTTCTGCAGGTTGTTAAGTCCGTTGCGTAATGATTTTTTTTCTTTGCCTTCGAGGGTAAAGTTGTTTATCTCCAAAATTGCCTCCTGACCTATCATGAGCTTTTTCTTCTTTAACTGGTTGAACCAGGGCATGCTATTTTCATCTACCCGGTAAAAGGCAGGTTTCAAACCCATTTTCCGGCAATGACTGTCGAACTCCTGTAAAACGGCCACTTTATTTTCTTCTGCACATACCGGCTCTTCAAGCACTATAGCAAAACCGCCAGCAATGCGATATGCGATAAAAGCCTCATGGATGTCAGAAAAAAAGAACAGTTTGTCTTTATAAACTTTAAAATAATCTACGGTTGAACTACCGAACTGGCTTAGTAAAAACTTTGCTCTTTCGCGGTAATTTTCGTTCACTTCATGTTTGGTTAAATAAGGTTTTATCAGTGTAAATAATAAAAAAGCCCAGGTAAAAAAACCTAATGCTCTTATCAGCCTGATGAATTCAATACCAAACCTCGTTACCGGATGCAGGGAGCTGTCTTCTGTTAATAAAAAGCTTCTGAAGGTGTGCATAAGTGATTGCTGCCAGGTGAAATCTACACCAAAATGCTTTTTATCGATGAAGTAAAAACTTATAAAACCCAATAAAGCAACGGCGCCGAAACTAACCACTGCTGTTTTTAAACCGGTTCGCATCCATTGATTGCTGCTGCGAATGCGATATTGCGATACGGTTGAAATAAGAACAATAACCGTAATGACCGAAAAAATAGCCTCTTCATAATCCAGCGCCTTTGTCAAATGCCCGATCAATGAAAATACCGACATGGCAAGCGCTATTAGCCAGGCATTGCGCAATCCCTTGAATAAAAACGCTGAAGTAACCAACAGGGTTAATCCGATAAATAGTATAAGAAGTTGAGAGGCATGAATGATCGTCAAAGGCAGGTATTCCCTCAATAATTTAGACCGGTTGTGCATCGAGGGTGTAACAACCGATATAATATTAACAATGCCGAGGGCAAAACTCAGTAACACGGGTACAGCCCTTAGAAATATTTTTCTTCCTTCCCAGCTAAAAGCTACGAAGCCGCATAACAGGGGCAGCCAAAACTCAAATACACGGTACAATATCGCTATTGATAAAGCATCTACTGAATTATAACCCGATTGTTGTAATACGTATACCATTGATAATTCAACCGCGCCAAGTCCGCGCAGGAACGGCGATATTACCATCATGAGCACCGCAATAATGTAAACGATAGCTGCTACACCAAATGAAGCAGTTACGCCCAGGGCCAGCATCGCTACGTATATATGAATGATTCCGGTTAATTCAACGCCGAGGGAATATAATACGGCATTGCCGAATTTTTTGAAGCTTACATTGGCTGCAAATAACTCATTCAGTGCAGGTGTGAAAGAAGGGAATCTTTTATCTATCCAGTTATGTAGTGTTTTTCTGTTCCTGATCGACCGAACGGCCACAATTAGTATAGCGATTATTAACGCAAGCAGCAGCAATGCCAGCCATGCGTTGGTGAAATGACTGTTACTTACCACCGCATAGATGATAACAGGCACCCCGCCTATTAATACAGTTAATAATCCGGCAAAGCCAAATAGTCCGCTTGCCTGGTGAACCTGCGATTGGTTAAAGCCTTGTTTGCGTATATGCGCCGGAGACCAGGCTAAAGAACTGATGCTGCCGGCCGGCAAAAAAACACTTATAAAATTCCGTTTTAAATATAAAACAATCGCATCAGTCCATTTTAAATGAAGGGCAATGGCTGCAAAACTTTGCCTGTAGATCCCTGCCTGTAAAAAGATGTAAAGGAAGGTAACGGTAAAGCCGCATATCAACCAGAAAATATTGGCCTGTTGAATTTGCGGAATGATTGCACGCAGCTCTCTTCGTTCATTGCGGAAAAAAATAACGGCGAGCAACAGTATCAGCAAAGCAATTATTTCCCGCCAGTGAGTTTTGGGAGAGAATGTCTTCAAACCAAACCTTGATTTGGTTAAAATGCCTTGCATACAGTTATATTAGCAATAAGTAAAGTTAAACCGTTGAACGGGTTATATGCTACCGGTAACGAAATTTAACTTTTTTCATTTAGAGAGCTTGTAAACGGGTTGTTAATGGTGAATTTAAATTTTTACGATTTCTTCTACCACATTCATTTCTCCATCCATGATCCTGATTGTTTTCCAACAGGTTTTATCTTCAATTTTTACCAGGTAAGCAATTGTATTACGAACGGTAACTTCAACTACCAAAAAAATGCTGAAGTCATAATAATTCGATTTTACCAGGTGCCTGATATCAAACGGTAACAGGTCTTCTGTATAATAACGGATCATACCCAGCCGGTTCCCACCCTTGTTGTAGAATATTTTGGTTTGAATACCATCGCTGAAAAAATGAACCAGTGAACCTCCGTTTTTTAATTGAGACCATATTATATTGGTCGCATTCTTATATGATTTGTTAAAATCTCTCTCAGCTTTTGTATCTGCATTTATTTTTTCTGATTTGTTAATTGCGAAAGATGTTGCAGGATTGAACTTCGTAGTGCTAATGGCGAGTTGGGAATGTGCAGCGCTGGTTACCCACGTTAATGAAATTACTGCCAAACCGGCAATGGTTATTTTTTTCATGATTATAAATTTTAGATTAACTTTTGGGTGTTGAATGCTGTATCAAAATTATATTGATTCAGGGCCCATTGCCAGTGCCATTGAGCAGTTGACAATTATACAGGGTGAGTGGTAACAATAACTAAGCGGGAGAAGGATAGGTGTGAGATTGATCAGAAAAATTTCATCAGGGCTTCTTTTCGGCTGCGGGATACACTAACGGTACTGCCGTCGCTCATAACAAGATAACCACCTTCGCCACGAACATATTTCGTTACTTCATTCAGGTTTACAAGCCAGGAATGATGCACCCTTATGAAGAAGGGAAATGGTTCCAGTTGCTCTTCCATTTCTTTTAAAGTGCGGCAGGCTGTAATCTTGTTTTTATTTTTGATAAAAAAGTGAGTATAGTTGTCATCAGCTTCGCATCGCACTACCTGGTCGGCTGGAATTAACTCGAACCCTTCTGCTGTGGGAATGGCAATTTTTTGGAAGCTACTTTCTTTATGATTTACCTGTTTCAGTAATATATCGAATTGTTCTGCTGAGGGGAGTTTTTTTTGCACCTGTACTTTTTGAACAGCAACAATTAATTCTTTCGGATCAATTGGTTTCAGCAGATAGTCCAACGCACTGAAGTGGAACGCTTTAATGGCATATTGATCATAACTGGTGGTGAAGATAATAGCGAACGGAATTTCGGTAAACTGTTCCAGCATTTCAAACCCATTCATGACCGGCATTTCAATATCCAGAAATATGAGATCGGGGTTGAGTTTTTCAATAGCTTCCAAACCTTTTTTAGCCGATCGGCATTGATCGATGATTTGTACCTGCGGACAATACTCCTTCAGCAAAAGGCTGAGTGTATCCAAACAATGTCCCTCATCGTCTATACAAATTGCTTTAATCATATTACAAAGGTATTTTCAACAGTACTTCCGTGCCGCCTGAACTTCCGTCGGCAAGTACCAGGTCTGTAATTTTTATATAAGTATCCAATTGTTTTTTCTGCTGCAGCATGGCAATCCGGTCGGCCGTAATACGCATGCCCATTGACTTATACTGTGGGTCGGCCCGACTTTTTAATTCTTCAGCTTTTATGCGGCCAATACCATTATCTGTGATTTTACAACATATTATATCATCCTGCCCGAACAATTCAATTTCCAGATGGCCTTTTTCTTCTTTATGCATTAATCCATGCCAGATGGCATTTTCAGCATAAGGCTGTATAATGAGCGGCGGTACTTTTAACGCAGCAACATCCAGTTCCGGGTCTGTTTTAATGTTGAATGTAAATTGCTGATCAAACCGTATAACTTCCAGTTCAAGGTATAATTGCAAGGCTTCCAATTCATTTTCAAGGGTAATTAATGCGCTCTGTGAATTTTTCAGGATCAGCCTTACCAGTTTTGAAAATTTAATAAGATATGCAGATGCCTGTAATTTGTTGTTTTGCAGAATAAAACGATTAATGGAATTGAGCGAATTGAAAATAAAATGAGGATTCATTTGTGCCCGTAATACCTGCATTTCGAGCTCTGTGGCTTGTTGTTGAAATTCAGCTTTTGTTTTTTCACTTTCCAGCTTTTGTAATTGTAATTCGTTTTCTGCTATTTCACGACGAATAGCTTCATTTTTTCGTTTTAGAGCAATGGTCCTAAATAAAATTGACGCAACCATTAAAACACCTGCTACAATGATTATGAGAAATTTTTTCTGCATGACTGATTGCCTGAGATGTTCCTGTTGCAATTGTTTTTCTTTATTCAGTAGTTCAATCTGCTGATCATACATATAGGCAGCAAATTTTGCTTTTATCTGATCATTGGCCACAACATCTTTCATGGCTGAATATTTGCGAAAATAAAAGTTAGCGCTATCAGTTTGTTTCCAATGGTCATATATAGAATAAAGAATTTGATATCCGTCTCTAATAAATTGCTTTGCCTTTGTATTGAGGGCTATTTCCAGTCCGTTTCTGCAATACTGCAAAGCAACAGAATCGTTTCCCAGTTCCTTATAAGTTTTGGCAATATCTAAAAGTGTACGCATAATCTGGTTTCGGTCATTCAGTTTTGTATGAGCTCTCAGACCTTCCAGAAAATTTTGTAAGGCAATTGTATAATTCTTCTGTAAAAAAAGGCACTCACCGGTGCTCACCAGGTATACCCGGTTATATATTTCAGTCTCAGGTTTAAATAGTGTGTAATAATACCAGGCAGAATCAAATTGATTCAATAGCGTAAAAACTTCAGCGAATTCCATTTTCACCCAGATATCCCACCCGGACCATATACGATTATTTTTGCTTTGCTGGTTATCCAAAAGGAAAGCCCGCCGGAAATTGTTTAATGCCGTGGGATAATCTCCTATTTCCATATACAATTCTCCAAAAATAAAAATGGATAGTGGCAGGAATGGATTATTATCCTGAACTGCTCTTTCGTATGCCTGGCGATTATAATAAAAAGATTTTTCATAATCACCAGCCTCTTTGTATACTATGGATAACATATGCAATGCATCCCAAACTCCTTTATTTTCGCCACTTCTTTTTAACCATTCATATCTCTTTTTCGCAAATTCAATGGCTTCATCGTATTTGCTTTGTGCAAACATCGTTGTCCAAAGCAGAATGTAGAGCTCATCCATCCCTGTTTTATTGCTTATGCTTTCGTACCACCTAAGCGATTCCTTGGCCAGCTTTTCTGTTTTAGCAAAATCTGCTTCAAAGTGTATTGCTATTTCTGCTTTACAATATAGGGATGCCGCAATACCATGCATGTAATTGATTGTATTGGCTTCTTCAAAAGCAGCCGTTGCATAATAAAGGGCTGAATCTTTTTTTTGTTTGTTAACGTAAGCATGGCTTAATTCATTCAGGCAATCAATCTTTGCCGTATCCTGTAAAGCCCACAATGCCAGGTTTTGGCGGTGAAACAACGCATCGCGCTCCTGTATCGTTTCTTTTTGGGCCATGCAAAGTGAGGAAAACAAAAAGCTGGCAAGCAAAAGCAATATGTTTTTCAATTGGCTCATTGCTTATAAAGCTCCCATTTACAGCACGGCGTTTTGAAACAGATTGAGTATGCTGCAGTTTTGATGGGTAATTGGCGGGAATAGGTAAGTAAGTTACGACAGACTGCCTGATATTAAAACATATGGCCTTTAATTCATCTTTTTTATTATCAAATGTCAAAAGCGCTGCCTAAAAAAATGTCGAAGCAATCCTTTGTATCATTTCTTCGGTCAAAGGTTTTTCGTAATAGGCAACTACCCCTTTATAGGTAAAGGCTTTGTCTTTATCTTCGAGCCGGGAGGAGGAGGTAAGCACAACGATCTTTACATTTTTGCAAACGTTCATGGTGTTGAAGCATTCTAAAAAATCAAATCCATCCATGCGCGGCATGCGTATGTCGAGAAAAATAATATCAGGACAAGTGGTTTGTTTGATCATTTCATAGGCTGCCAATCCGTCGCTGGCCACTTCAATTTCTTTGGCAATGTCAAGGTTTTTAATAGCCAGTTCGGCCAGAAAATTGGTAGCCGCATCATCATCTACCAGTAAAACTTTATTAAACAGGTGCATTGCCTAAATATATTTTAAATGTGGTACCCTGGTTTACTTCGCTTTCGATATAAATTTTTCCCCCGTACGATTCTATGATCGAATGAATCATATGCAGCCCGATGCCCATCCCTTCGATATTCGTATGAAATCGCTGGAACAACCCATATAATTTATCTTTATAACGCTTCATATCAATACCCATGCCCTTGTCTGTTACCTGCAGCACAACAAACCTGTCTTCGACATATGAGGTAATGTCAATTACGGGCGGGTGCCCTTCCTGTTTATATTTGATGGCATTGGTGAGCAGGTTTTGGAAAATACTTTTTAAATGAACAGAGGGATAAAGTACATACCGGCAGGCCGAAAAATCGGCGGTGATAACGGCGCCGGATGATACGATCATTTCATAGATCCTTAATTTAACTTCTTCCAGCGCTTCGGCCAGATCAATTTTTTCCCGCTCAATTTTTAAGGTTTTTCTGAACGCTATGATCTCGTTCAATGCATTGATCGTTTTTTGCATTTGCCGGGCCGAATTGCTGGCCATGTCGAATAAATTCCTGTGTTCGGGTTTGATGGCGTCTTTCTGTTCCATCAGTTTCAGCATGCCATGTAAACTGGTTACCGGCGATTTCATATCGTGCGAGCTGATGTAGGCAAATTCTTCAAGCTCTTTGTTCGAGCGTTCGAGCTTTCGGGAATAGGTTTTTAAAGACTGGTTGGTTTCTTTAAGGAATGTGTCCATTTTTTCAATTTGCTCAAGCATGGTATTAAAGCTGTTCGACAAAATGCCTATTTCATCTTTTCCTCTGTCGGCGGTGCGTAGTGAATAATTACCTGTTTCGGCCACCTCTTTTGTTTTTGAAACCAGCATTAATAACCGGTGAGTGATTGAGCGTTGTAAAAAAAACGATATAATAAGTGATGTTATAATACCCGCAAATACAACAATGCCGGCTACTATTATATAACCGCTTATAATTTTATTCAACTCATTTAGCTCGGCTCGTAATACAACAGATCCTAAAAGCTCTTTCTCCTGAAAAATTTTATAGCTTACGCTTAATTTTTTTTCAAAAACGGAGGTAGTGGCGTTGTTATTTTCAGCTATTAACAAAGAATCTTTTTCGCGCTGTGAATGTACATATCGTGCAAACAGCTTACCGTTTTTATCAAGTATAACCGCTTCATTAATGTCGGGTTCTTTGTTTAGTTTGGAAAGAATGTGGGCGGCAGCGTCCTGGTCCAAAAACTCCAGGGTGGGTACCGCATTTTCTCCAACTATGCGCGCCAGCGAAAATAATTGCCGCTGAGTTGCATCTTTAAACGTTCTGATGTCATTTACTACAAAAAAGGCACAGCAAACAAGCACCACAATAAACGCAGTAGTTGTTTGAATGATGATCAGTTTTTTCTTTATGGTCGACCGGTTAAATACAAGCATGGTTATTTTATAATAATGGCCAGTTTTAGTAATTGTGAGCTTGCTGTTAAGCCAGCCGTATTCAATGCTTTTACATTTGCTTCAAACTTCAACTTATTATTCAGAATAACGAAGTTGAAGGCGGTGCCCTGTTCGGCATATCCATCCTGCTCGCCAACGATCAATGTTCCCTTATTGGCTACCTTAGCCAATATGGCATCGAGCGAAGCGGTGGCGTTTTGTGAAATAAACAGAATATGACAAAAGCTGATGTCGGCGGGTTTGGCAAATTGTTTAAGACTTATTTTTTTATTGTCGACCGTTTCGGTTTTAACAATTTCGGTAAGCGGATCAATAATAGGAGAGGTGCCTATAATGCCAATAATAAACTCGTTGTCGTTTGATCCGCTCTTCCATTCAACATACTTTGTAAAATTGTAAATGAAGGCCGCTTTCAGGTTGTATTCACTTGCTTTATCTTTTTGTTGCTTCGGGCTAAAGGAACAAAAAAGCAAAAAACACAGCAGGGCGGTTTTGTACATGCTAAGGGTAAACAACTTTAGCTTTTGCCTGAATGTATGATCCTGGTAATTTTTCATTGGTTATTGCTTTCTGTTAATGATTGTTTACGCACAGGCCCGGGAATGATTGTTCATCGCTATTGTAATGACATAGGTTTACAACTCGAAATTAGCACCTCCGAATACCATTAATGATGGTGAGTCGGCTTTATAAAACTCTCTTGCCTGGTTATTGAAACAATTTTTACAGGTAACATTTATAGTTATTTTTTTAGTTGCCGCATATGATACCGCTGCATTCAACATTAATTTGCCCTTAATATCTTCAACACCTCTTTGGCCATCTTTATAAGTAAGATTGCTGCTTTGCAACTGGGTGTGGCTGCTGTAAAACCAGGGGTTAAGGCTGATGTTTAATTTTGAACCGATCCTACGGTTTATATATGCCCCGCCGTAACACGAAGGTGTGGCTGTATGGTTGGTTTTGGTTCCCATACCTGAATATATATTATATAATGCAGCATTAAAGTTGTTCGATGGAATGGGCGGTGCAACCGGCGAATTGGCATAAATGGAGTAATCGTATAACCTTGTTTTTTGCACGGTAACAAATGGTTTGAACTGCCAGTTGCCGGTAACGTAATTTACGGCGACGGTGCCTCCCCACTGTTTTGCATAAACGGTTATATTGGTAAAGTCAAGCAGTCCGTAAAAGCCAACGGGCTCCGTATTGCTAAATGTGCCGCTTTCAAAAACAGTGTACGAAAAGTTGCTGGTTTTGGTTGTGAACAGCTCAATATCTATTTCCAGGTTTTCCTTCAACTGACTTCTGTAGCCCAGTTCCAGCATTTGCGAGGTAAGCAGTTGTATGTTTTTGTTCCCTCTTACTTCGAGTAAATAGGTTTGTGAAGCATTCAAAGGCCCGGTAAGGTTCAGGTTCGAAAACAGGTCGATGATCAATGGTGTTCTGTTGGCTTTTGAATGTACCATGCGTACGAGATTTTTGTCGTTCAGTTTATAGGTTGCAGCCAGTTGGTACGATAAATAGTTTTTATCGGGGTAATTAAAATTATCAATACGGCCACCGGCAAAAATTCTGAGGCGTTGATTTAATAATTTGTAATCGGTCCGTATCGATGCAGCGCGGGTTATCGATTCGGCTCTTCCGCTCCAGAACCCTTCTTTTATTGCGGTGTTCACAAATTTGCTGTCGTCGTATACTGCCTGGCGGTACATGATGCCGGGTGTAATGGTGAGATCTTTAATTTTGTTGAATTTGTATTCAAGCACGGCATCGAGGGTGTTGTAGTTCCATTGCCAGATGGTAGCTCCCAAAACCGGGTATTGCGTTCCGCGCTGATACGATAACTGCAGCAGGAAATTATTAATATCGCTCTTGAAATTCACATACTTTGCTTCTGATTTGGCGGTTGTTAAAACAGCTCCATAGGGGTCTGAACCAAATGCTTTCTGCACTTCGGAATGCTGTGCGCCAAAGGCCGCAGACAGATGTACCTTTTTTCCGGGATTGTAATCAATAAAACCGTTCACTGCATATTTGCGCATAGCCAAATCGCGGTGCGGGTATCGTTCATTGATATTGGCCGCTCCGCGTGGATTGTTTTTTATGGCTGAAACAGAATCAAGGCCGGTATATGTATTGGTTAGTACATCATAATACGATGACTGGGTCCTGTTTCTGTTTTGAAAGTTGGCCGATATAACGGCGCTTATTTTATTGTTGAAATTGTACCCGGCCGATGTGTTGGCCACCAGTGAATGATAATTGCCGTAAAATGCATTGGCTACAACATAGGGTCCATCTTTCTGCGGCTTGCGGGTAATGATGTTAATTACACCCGATACGGCATTGGGGCCATACAAAGCGGCAGCAGGCCCGCGCACCACTTCAATTTTTTCAACATCATTTATATCAATGGGCAGGGTTTCCCAAAAAGTGCCGCCATGTAAATAATTATAAACAGGATAGTTGTCGATCATTACCAGGGTAGTGGAGCTGGTAAAAAAGATCAGGCTCGAGTTGGGTGGAATATTATCAAGGCCCCGCAGGTGAATATCATAATTGCCATTGGTTTGTTCGCGAACGATAATACCGGGTATCAATCGCAATGCTTCCATGATAGAAGTGCAACCGGTTCGTTTTATCTGCTCTTTGGTAACAACCGACGATGAAAGCGGTGCTTCAAAAGTTGATTCAGGCGCCTTGGTGGCCGAATAAATGGGAATATTCATCAGGCTTTCAATCGACAAATGCAGCAGCGATGATACAGAATCTTTTTTCTGGCTGTATAACTGCATGGCCATAACCTGCATGCAACAGGCAATAACGGCAATCTTTTTCATGTTACGAGATTTCAGTACAGGGGCTATTGATTAATACTCATTTTAAAACCAGTTAACAGCCAGCAACTGCCGGCTGCTAACTGGTGTTTAGGTGTTATAAACTTATTATGAGGCATTAATTGAGATAGGTGGTTGCTACCATTTGTACCTTTTCGGGGGTTAAGGGCTTTTCGAAATAATCAACAACACATTTATAAGTAAACGCTTTTTCCTTGTCTTCGGGCCGCACCGAACTGGTAAGCATGATGATCTTTACATTTTTCGACAGCGTAAGATTTTTCAGTCCTTCCAGAAAATCAAAGCCATCCATGCCGGGCATTTTTATATCAAGGAAAATAATGTCGGCGCAATTTCTTTGTTTGATCATTTCAAATGCGCTCAATCCGTTATCGGCTATTTCAATTTCTTTGGCTGCATGCAGTTGTTCAAGTAGTTCTTTGGATAAATAATTAGCTGCTGCATCATCATCAACCAATAATATTTTATTGATTGGAATTTGCTCCAGGGGAGGTTTCATACGTTTTGATTTTAAGTTTATTGAACGGTTACGTTTACAGAAACTTTATCAAAAAGCATCAGGTACGCACGTGCGCATACACGTCGCCCGTTGCCTGTTGAGCGTAAAAATTGCAGCTAATCAGATCCTATGCGAGTTGGGTAA
>Ga0114129_10010009_pt1 | contig 13515 bp, 11 predicted proteins | sample RhiMetdeltSRZDD1_FD_80071 | JGI IMG/M metagenome (GOLD analysis project Ga0114129, IMG submission 80071) | Populus rhizosphere microbial communities from Tennessee, USA - Rhizosphere MetaG P. deltoides SRZDD1 (version 2) (version 2) | ecosystem: Host-associated > Plants > Roots > Rhizosphere >...
CTGCGGCTGCATCTGCGCGGCTATCACCGCGACGAGATCGCCGCGCTGCTCGGGTGGACCGAAGCGAAGACGCGCAACCTACTGTACCGAGGACTGGACGACTTGCGCACAGCCCTCGCGAAAGACAGTACCGGGAAAGGAATCGAAGTATGACCGAAGAGGATTTCGTCAGGCTTTATCAGCGCGCCACGGCGAACCGCCGCGACTCCGCCCGAATCGGCTGCGTTCCACCCGAGGCGTTGCTCGCGGTCGTGGAGCAGCAAGGCTCGGAGGAAGAGCGACTCAAGAGCATCAATCATGCGATGACGTGCGCGGACTGCACCGAGGAGCTGGAGCTCTTGCGGGCCACGCGCGTAGTGCGCGATCGAGCACGCATCCCGCACACCGGCTTCGCGCTCGCTGCATCGCTCGTGCTCGTGGCTGGACTGGGCTACTACACGCTTGCCCGACACGGCTCGCCAGGCCCCGGGGAAGACAGCGGGTTGACACGTGGTACGTCGGGCGATGTTCAGCTCGTATCGCCCACTGGCACTGTTTCGCGGCTCGATTCGCTCATCTGGCGATCGATCACGGGCGTCACGAGCTACGTCGTCGAGGTTCGGCGCGACGACGGAACGGTGCTCGCGCGGGCAACGACCAATGACACGACGTTCGTCGTTGCGGACAGCGCACGCGTGGCGCCTAACAACGACGTCTATTGGACCGTTTCTGCGCGACTATCGGATGGGACCGAGCTCGTGTCTCCGGCGCGACGCATTCGGATCACGCCGCCGTAACCCAGCAGGACCGCGACCGCGAGCACCGTGGCGAACAGTACCACCCGGGTCCGATCGGAAGGAGCACGAAGCGCAACCGTCACCAACGGATCGCCGACCACTGAGAACGCCGCCCATGTCGCCGGCGCTGCTCCGCGAGCGATCGCCGCGAGCTTTGCCGACCGCGCAGCCTCGCTCACCGTGTTGCCCTTGGCGAGTGCACGATAAAAGTCGTCGATGAATTGCACGGCATCGGTGTCGCGGATGCGCCACTGCGTCGCCAGCACCGAGCGCGCACCCGCCGCCAGGAGTGGTGCCGTCAGTCCTTGCACTCCTTCACCACGCACGGTAACGCCCTGCGCGGTCCGGCACGCCGAAAGGACGACGAGCCGAGCATCGAGACGAAGCGCGGATAACTCTCCCGGTCCGACGAACCCGTCGTCACCATCGCCATCGGCCACCGCGAGCGCCGTACGCGCAGCAGAGCGTTCGTCGACGAGCGCGTGCGTTGCGAGGTGAATGATGTCGAACGAGTCCAATGGCGTGCGTTTGAGATAGCTCTCGCTCGCGCGCTCGCGAAGGCGCAGCTCGGACGCGGTGGCGAACCGCGCGACGAGCCTCGCTTCGGCCGCGGAGCCGCGTAGACGAGGCAACCCGCCATTCAGCGAAAACGCCTCACGGTAGATGTCGGCGGCCGACCCGCCGCTCGGCGGCACTTCATTCGCGAATTGCGGATCCCCGAACGCGAGGATGCGCGTGAGGGTGGCATTCTCCGGATCGCGTGAATCGAGATGGGCCGCCACGGCGACCGACGGCGCGATGCTCACCGCGAAGCGCTGCACGACATAGCGACCATCGCCCATGCGCAGCGCGTCGAACGGCAGGTGCTGCAGCGGCCCGTCGCCAACGACGATGAGCCGCGACACGTTAGGCGACAGCGTATCGAGCACATCGCCGAACACGACGCGGCCGAGCTGCTGCGCGAGCACGCTCGCACCGGCGCCAGCTTCCAGCATACGCGTGAACGCGGCGATGTCCGGCGCGATGGAGTCGGCAGGCGGCCGTCGCAGTGCCGTCGTGCCTCGCGGCGTGAGCACGAACAGCGTCGTCGGCTGCGATCCCGTCCCGGTCACGTACTCGAGCACGGCGGTATGATCGTCCGTGAATCGACGTGTCGCCGGTGCGCCGAGGTCGCGCGTTAGGCGCGTCGCACCCTGGGCGAGCCGGTCGCGCAGCTCGCGAGCACGACGTCGCTCCGCCAGCGCGAGGGCCGCGTCCACCCGACCGCCGGCGGACAGCCCTCCGATGATGTTCGCGAATCCGAGGTCATCATCGAAACCCTTGTGCGCCTGGAACGCGAGCACCCGGAGTTCCTTGTCGTTGAGCGCGGAGCGCAGTGAATCGATCGCATCTGTCGCGCTGGTGAGCTCGTGCTCGGCGCGCTCGAGATCGCCACGAAGAACGTGGATCTCCGCAATCCTCGACCGTGCTGCATAACGATCGAGGTCACTGAGGTCGTTGCCCGACGTGAGTACAGCGCGGAACCGCTGCTCGGCTTCGGCAAGATCACCTCGCTTGAGCGCAATCAGTCCGTACTCGTATTCGAGCTGCGGCAAATAGCCGAAGAGGCGGTTACGGCGCGCGATCCGGGTTGCCTCGTCGAACCTCGCGCGGGCGACCGTCCAGTCACGTCGGCTGACGGCGGCTCGCGCGAGCCCGAACGTCGCAGTGAACTGCTCGAGCGGCTGCTGCAATCGCACCGCCCACTCGAGATCATCGCGAAGAGCCGCTTCCGCTGCATCGATCTGCCCGGCGTCGAGCGCCATGGCGCCGTCGAAATATCGGCTGTTCGCTATTCCCCAGCCGTCGCCCATCCCGCGAAAGATCGCGCGGCCGCGATCGAGCTCCCGGCGGGCCGAGAGCATGTCGGTGAAGTGCCAGCTGACGACCGCCAGACGGTTCCAGGCCCAGCCGGCGATGAACCGGTTCCCCGATGCCTCCGCCTCGGTGAGCACTGACGAGAGCACGCGCCGGGCCGCATCGTGCTCGTACAACTCCAGGTGGTGGTTTCCGCGCCACCAGAGCGCGACCGCACCGACGGAACGGTCGTGCACTTCTCTCGTGATCGCCACGGCACTGTCGAGCAGCTCCGAGGCCTTTGCATCCTCACCGATCGTTAGGTTGTGAATCCCGAGCGTGATCAGGCACATCCCCTCTCGCCTGCGGTCGCCGACCGTGCGAGCGAGCGCAAACCCGACTTCGGCATCCTCGCCGAATTTCCGATCGCCAATCGTCCACCGAACCAGCGATCGCGTGCATAGCCCCTCCGAACGGAATCCCGTATCGCGAGCCGGGACGAACCGAAGGGCGCTGTCGATGGTTCGTCGAGCGCTCGACGCCGATGTGGTACGCGCCTGCGCCTGCGCCAGACCGAGCAACGCCTCGGCAGCAGCCACCGAGTCGCCTGCCGCGTTGGCGAGTGACGCCGCGCTCGCGAGCGAGGCGGCCGCCGAATCGTGTGGATCGCGGAACAACCGCAGCTCCGCTCTGCCTAACGCGACCCATGCCTGATAGCGTGGGTCAGTGATGTTCCGCGAGGCCACGATGGCGGCGAAATGCCGCTCTGCCGTCGCCGTGTCATACGTGCGGCGCGCAATCGTGGCGAGGGCGAGGTGTGCTCCAGCATCAGTCGAATCACGGGCAAGCGCTGCCTGCCAGCGCACCACGGCCGAGGCAGCGTCACCGGCCTCCACGGCGCGAGCCGCCCGACGAACGATCGTCGCCGGGGGTTCGACTGCAACGGCTGCCTGAACCAGCAGGAACAGCGGCAGGGCGAGAGTCACTGCGGCGTCACCCTCGTGAAGGTCGAGCGGGAGCGGTCCCCATGACCGCTCTGTCCTGCTAGCAGCGGCGACGATGGAGAGCGTAGACCCGAGGACGGACCGCGTCAAGCGGACCGCTACGCTCGGCAACACACGCATTCGTGTGCTGTTCATCAATATCCAATGCGGCGTGTCAGGCGGACCGTGCTGAACGCCGACTCCGAGCCGGCACCTCCGGCAGTAACTGCGATGCCCAACAAGATCACGTAGAAGTCACGACTGCCGAGCAAGCCAGGACGCCGGCGGCTCCTCACGAGGTGACACGCGCGCGCAAGTGGCTCTGAGTCAGCCACTTGCGCGCGCGTGTTTTGGATTGATGCGCGAGTGACTTGGCGTCCTACCCTTTCGGCCACTCACCGGCGCCACTGCGAGTGCATCGGCAGCCGGCACTCAGACTCACAAACAACGGGGACCTGTTCCCCTTGCCGAAAGGAGCCAAGCAATGCGTCGACTCACCCCAATCGCCACCATTGTGTTATTCGCGGCGTGCCAGGACGGCACGACGACCTCCCCCAAGACCCTCGATCTACCCACGGCCTCAGCCCCGACCAGAAGGCCGCCCGGCGCAATCGACTGCGGTGAACGCTGCAACCAGATCGCGTTCGAGCGCGATGGTTTTCCAGAGAACGGAGGCTACACCACGATCTACACGATCAAGCCCGACGGCACCGGACTCGCCCAAGTGGTCGTGGGAGGCGAGCAGCCGACGTGGTCACCGAACCACCAGAAGCTCGCCTTTCGCGCTTACGCCTACTCGGCCGGGATCGCGACGATCAATGCCAATGGCACAGGCATGGTCGGGATCACGACGAACACGCAGGACCAGGATCCCAAGTTCTCCCCCGACGGGACGAAGATCGCGTTCGCTCGGTACAGCACGGATGGAACGAACGATCTCTGGATCATGAACGCGGACGGGACGCAGCAGACGCCGATCACGAACACCCCAGGATACAGCGAATACGCGCCTGACTTCTCGCCCGACGGCAAGTACCTGGTGTTCGTCGCGTACGCGCCGAACAGCTTCAACGCGAACATTGGCGTCCTCGACCTCGCGACGAAGACGCAAAAGATCATCTCGGCGAACCAGTTCCACGAGTTGAATCCGTCGTGGTCGCCGGATGGCAAGCGCATCGCCTTCCAGACCGGCACGTTCGGGCAAAACACGGGATGCATCGCAGTCGTGGATCCCGATGGAAGCAGCCGAACCGAGATCACCGCCAATGGCCTGGACTGCTCGGCGCCCTCGTGGTCACCCGACTCGAAGAACCTCGCGTTCCGGATCAAGGCGAACGGTCTGAGCCTGCTTGCGACGGTGGACCCGAAAAACCCAGCGGCCGTCACGCTGGTCACGAAGACCCAGTACCTCGACAGCGAGCCCGCCTGGGCGCGCTAACCCCTGTTCGTGGGCGGCGCAACAACACGCCGCCTGCGACACCCTGGCCGGCGAGCCTGACGCTCGACGCGCCTAACGCCGCAATCGCTTACTTCACCACTCACTCACTCGAACATCGAGCGCCCGAAGCGCTCTGGAGACTCTCATGCCTGCTTCGATCCTGAACATCGCATCCCGCACGCGCCGCTTCGTCGCCGTGCCTGTCGTCTTCACCGCGTTCGTCGCCGCGTGCAGCGATGACACGACGCCAACCTCGCCGATGGTCAGCACGCCGGCACCGCTGTTCACGGCTCAGGGTAACGGCGGCGGTAACATCTGCGGCGCGAAGTGCGGTGCGCCGATCCTGTTCGACCGTTTCGTCAACGGCGGTGCCACACACTACGTCGGCAAAATGGATTCAAACGGCGCCAACGTCGTCCTGTTGCACGTCGGCTCCAATCCGAGATGGTCACCGAACTTCAAGAAGATCGTGTTCAACCTCCTCGGGAACTTCGGCGCGCAGGAGATCTGGACGATGAACGCCGATGGCTCGAACGCGCAGCAGATCACGAACGTCGCAGGCGGCAACGACAACCCATCGTTCTCTCCCGACGGGCTGCGGATCGTGTTCGTCAGCTACCGGACCGGTTCCGGACAGATCTTCACGATGAACGCCGACGGCACGAACCAGATTCAGCTCACGAACGTGAGCTCGAACGACCGCCCATCGTGGTCCCCTGACGGAACGAAGATCGCATTCACCAGCTATCGCAACGGAAACGCCGATGTCTTCGTCATGAGCGCGAACGGCAGCAACCAGCAGGCGCTGACGACGGATCCCGAGGCAGAGGGATACCCGAAGTGGTCGCCCGACGGCAAGAAGATCGCGTACACCCGTCCGAACACGGCGTGCGACATCATGGTCATGAACGCTGACGGTTCCGGGAAGACGTCGATTCAGAACGGGCTCACCGACTGCGAGGTTCCAACGTGGTCGCCGAATGGAGCCAAGATCGCGTTCGTGAGTGAGCTGATCTTCGGGCAGAGCTACGCCATCTACACGATGAACGCGGATGGCACCGGGCTCACGAAGATCAACCTCGGCCGCCAGATGGATCTTCTTCCTGCGTGGTCGCGCGAGTAACAGTGTCGCGAAATCAATCTCGAGGGGCGCCGTTCGGAATTGGCGCTCTTCGGGATTGGCGCTCTTCGGGATTGGCGCCGTTTGGGATTTCGCGCCGTTTCGCCGTTCGTGCCGTTTCGGATCGCCTAACGCGCTATCATGTCCCTTACCGCGGCGCGACTCACCTTCCCTGCCGCGTTCCTCGGCAACTCGGCCACGAAGTGGATGGCCTTCGGCGCCTTCACCGATCCCAGTTCCGCCTTCACGAACGCCATGAGCTCCGCCGCGTTCACGACCACGCCGCTCGAGAGCTGAACCGCCGCGTTGACGGCCTCGCCCCACCTCTCGTCAGGCACGCCGAACACGCTGCACTCGGCGACCGCGGGGTGCTTCGCCAGCACGGCCTCCACATCGCCGGGGAATATTTTGAACCCGCCGCTGTTGATCACCTCGCGCAGACGCCCGCGGATGTAGACGTAGCCGCGCTCGTCGATGAGGCCGAGATCGCCCGTATGCAGCCAGCCGTCGATGATTGTCTCGGCCGTCATGTCGGGCCGATCGAGATAGCCGTTCATCACCAGCGGGCCGCGCACGACGATCTCACCTGTTTCGCCGTTAGACAGCAGGTCACCTGCGGGATTCATGATCGCGACTTCCGCGACGGGCGACGCGCGGCCGATCGACGTCAGGTTCTCGTCACGCGCGAGCTCGGCCGCACGCATCGCGGTGATGATCTGCGGCGCTTCGACTTGACCGTACGCCGTCTCGATCACGGGGCTGAACACGCGCTGTGCGTCGCGAATCTGCTCCGGCCGCATTGGCGCGGCGGAATAGATGAGGTGGCGAAGCGTCGAGTAGTTGCGGCCGAGCACGGTGGGGTCACCCAGCATACCATATATAAGAGTGGGCGGCGCGTACATCGTGGTGACGCCGAACGCCTCGATCGTGTCGAGCACGCGCGTGGGCTTCGGTTCCTCGAGCAGCACGTGTCGACCACCCGCTGCGAGAATCGGGAGAACGAAGCATGAGGCCCCATGCGTGAGCGGCGCTGCGATGAGATTGACGTCGCTCTCGGCCAGCTCGAAGCATGCAAGAATTCCTTCGACCTGCGCGTTCACGCAGCGAAGTGACTGCACGACAGGCTTCGGGATGCCCGTGCTTCCGCCGCTGAACTTGATGATCTGCGGGTCGGCGTCTTCGCGACTCACTCGCGTTGGCTGTTTCCCGGTCCACTCTCGAATGAGCCCACGCACCGTCGGCGTTTCGCCCGACGCGCTCGTCGCCTTTCCAAGGACGACCGGCGCTCCGGTTGGCGTGAAGCGATCGAGGCTCGACTCGTCGGCCACGAACAATGTCGGCAGCGTGGCGGCGATCATGCGATCTAGGTCAGCGCGACCATTGGTGGGATTGAGCGGCACCCACACCTTGCCCGCCGCGTACGTCGCGAGCACGGCAAGCAGATGCTCGACGGTGTTGCGCGCGCAAATGCCGACGCGGCTGCCCGGCGCTGGATCGATCGACTGCAGTGCGGCCGCGAGAGCGGCGACTGCGGCGACGAGCTCGCGATACGTGAGTGAATCCCCCGGGCCGGCGATCGCGATCGCGTCCAGATGGCGTTCGCAGCCGCGATAGAGATGATCGATGGGGCGCACGTTCCTGCTACGTTAGGCGATGAGTCGGAATTGGGCTCGGAGTCCCCAATTCGCTCACAAGTAGCGCTCTCGAAGAATTCCGACGTGGTGAGCGACGTGGCCGGCGGCGATATGCGCGAGCGCGCGAACGGTGAAAGGGTTCCCGCTCGCGATCCCCCGCCGCGCCCACGCCTCGTCAGGCAAGTTGCGGAAGAAGTGCAGCGTTGAGCCGCGAACTGCACGGAACTCTTCGACGAGCTCCTTCAGCGAGTAGTCCTCTGAACGCGCGCCAACGATCGCCACATCCTGATCGAAGCTCGGGAGCGGGCTGTCGAAGCCACGTGCGAACCACATCGCACGAAACACGAAGAGACGCTCGCAGTCGCTCAGGTGACCGACGACTTCGCGAATGCTCCACTTCTCGGGCGCGTATCGGTAGTGCGATTTGTCTTCCGAGATGCCACTCAACAACTGGACTGTTTCGCCGAGCTGGTCCTCGAGCACGCGGCGCACATCCTTGTCGCGCGGGACTTTGTCGATGTACGTGAAGTAGTACTCGGCTGCTTCGGTTCGGTCTGCCAGTGTCGTTGTCATGTCGGAAACTTAGTGAAAATGCCAGGCGACGTCGCCTCGGGCGCGTCCGCCACATCATGGCTTGTGTCAACCGCGGGGACGTCGCTACATCACAAGCATGATCTCTCCGATTCTCGGTCTCCACCATGTCACCGCCACGGTGGACGACGCGCAGGCCGATCTCGACTTCAGCGTCGACGCGCTCGGCCTCCGTCTCGTGAAGAAGACGGTGAACTTCGACAACCACTTCGTCTACCACTTCTACTATGGAGATGAAGTCGGCCACCCAGGAACGATCTGGACGACGTTCCCCTACAAGGGCAGAGGCGTCCCTGTCGGCGCCAAGGGTGCGGGTCAGATCACCGTGACTTCGTTCTCCGTACCGGCCGGCTCCCTCGACACGTGGAAGTTACGACTCCGCAAACGCGGCTACACCGTGGTCGACGCGCCGCCGCGATTCGGGGAGGAGTCCGTAGTCGTCACCGATCCGTCCGGGCTCGTCATCGAGCTCATCGCGAACGACAACGACACACGAACACCGTGGACGGCGGGCGGCATCGATGACAAGTCAGCGGTTCGCGGACTTCACAGCGTTTCGCTCGAGGTCCGCGAGCCGCGCAAGACCGTCGAGTTCATGCGCGAGATGCTCGGCTTCGACGTCGTGAACGAGATGGAAGGACGAATCCGCGTCGCAGTCAATGGCGATGGACCCGGCAAGACCATGGACATCATTCACGCCGGGGATGCGCAGTGGGCGAAGAACGGCCTCGGCACCGTGCATCACGTCGCGATGGCGGTCGGCAGCGATGAGGACCAGCTCAAGCTGCGCGAGGAGCTCGAGGGACACGCGCAGGTAACACCGGTTCGCGATCGCCAGTACTTCAAGTCCATCTACTTCCGCGAGCCGGGTGGTGTGCTGTTCGAGGTCGCCACCATGCGACCCGGCTTCCCCGTCGACGAACCGGTGCCCGAGCTTGGGAAGGCGCTCAAGCTGCCTCCGTGGGAAGAACCGCATCGCACCGAGATCGAAGCCCAGCTGCCTAACGTTCACTACTGATGACCGACACGACGACAATGCTGCCGCACGCCGGCCAGCCGGTGATGCAGACCGGCGCCGATCCAGCACGTGCACGCGCCGCGATGATCATGATCCATGGCCGCAATGCGGCGCCGGCGAACATTCTGGAGCTGGCTCCGGTGTTCGCGCGCCCCGACTTTCTCTATGTCGCCCCGGCGGCGGCCGGTGGCACATGGTATCCGTACAGCTTCATGGCGCCGCGCGAACGTAACGAGCCCGGGATTTCCTCAGGGCTGTTCGTCATCGAGTCGCTCGTCTCCGATCTCCTGGCCCGCGGCTTCGCGTCACAGCAGATCATGCTGCTCGGATTCTCCCAGGGCGCGTGCCTGACGTCCGAGTTCTCGATCAGGCATCCGCGGCGGTATGGCGGCGTGATGGCCCTGAGCGGAGGGCTCATCGGAGAACCCGGAACCACCTGGGACGACGTCACCACCTCGCTCGACGGCACTCCTGTCTTCCTCGGCTGCAGTGACGTCGACCCGCACATTCCGAAAGAACGTGTGTTGGAGAGCGAGGCGGTGTTTCGTCGTCTTGGTGCGAACGTGACGCGGAAGCTCTATCCCGGCATGGGTCACACCGTGAGCGCGGACGAGGTTACGGTAGTTCAGACCGTGATGGACGAGGTCCTCGCCCGGGCCGAGTGAATGGGTGGAACGGCAGTGTTGAGGAAAAACGGATGACGGACGACGAATGACTCAACCGATTCCCATTCAGCGATACCCGAGTCGTTCATCAAGCGGGACACGACTCGGCATGAAGGTGCCCGTGCCGCGCGCAATCTCCTTCGCTTCGTCGTCGAACAGCACGCCCTCACCGATCAAGAGGCGCGTGGAGCGACTCACGACTGTGCCACGCGCCGTCATGGCCCCGGAGGAGATCGGACGCATAAAGTAGATGTTGAACGACGCGGTGAGCACGAAAACGTCGTCGACGAGGGAGCTTGCCGCGAAGAACGTCGCGTCGTCGAGAAGCTTGAAGTAGACGGCGCCGTGGACGGCGCTCGCCGCGTGAAAGAAGTCGGGCCGCACGGTCAGGCGAACCTCCGCCTTGCCCTCCCCGATCTGCATATGGGGCCGGAAATACTCGTTCGTGGGTGCGGCGTGGTACATCCGTTCCAATCGGCGGTAGTGCTCGTCGCGGGTCGACATGACGGTGCGAGTCTATGAGGCGCTAGCGGCGGGATACGAATAATATTGGGGGATGTCCTCACGCACCCCATCGACAATCCATCCCCTGGGCGCCCTGATCCTCGCCGGTCTCGCCACGACGTTGCTCGCATCGGGGTGTGACACGGCGCAGGTGTCCGCGAATCAGCGGGATGGCAGCCCGCGCGACTCTGCCGACCAGATGATGTTCGGCGGGCGAACGGTCCTCGCGGCGAATGGTGTGCGGCGAGGGGAGCTCGCCGGGGATACCGTGTGGGCGTTCGATGCCGGGACGCGGTTCGAGTTTCAGCGCCTTCGCGCGCAGTTCACGACGACGTTAGGCAGGCCCCTCAGCTCCTTGACCGCGCCGAGCGGGACGTACCGAATCGGTGAAGCGCTGTTCGATACGAAAGGCCAGGTGGCGATCACGTCGGACACGACGCATCGGCGGGTCGAAGGGGCGGCCGTCCGGTACGACATCGCCAGGAACCAGCTGTCGAGCGACAGCCCGTTCGTCGCGACGGCGGGAGCCCGACGGCTTTCCGGCGTCGGCTTCACGGCGGATCCGGGATTGTTCACGGTGAAGTGCACGCAGCGCTGCGAAGGCTCCCTCGGAACGGTGATACCCGCGAACCCACAGGTACCTTCCAATGACTCGTCTCGCGTTGGGCGTTCCGGCTTACCTGATAGCGCTCGGAGTCGCGACAGCACAAGCGCCAAACGACCCGCCCCGCCAAACTGAAGCAGACGCATACACGCGCTATGAGCTGCTGGCGCCGGGGTCAGCGAAGTTCCGCATTGTGTACGAGGTGACCGCGACCACACCCGGCGCCCGCTACTACTTCAATCCGATCCGGAAGGGCAGCGTCGCGAGCGATGAGCGCGTCATCGATCGCGCCACCGGCGCGCCGCTTCGCTTCGACGTCGTGAACGGTGCCGTCGCGCGCACTGGCGGCGTTCGGAACGCCGATTCGACCCAGGAATACATCCGCGTGACGCTCGCGCATCCCGTCCCCAGTGACGGAGGGGAGGCGCGCGTGTTGATCGACAAGACCTACGAGGACGCGAAGAGCTACTTCCTGGAGGGCGATGACTTGGTCTTCAATCGCCCGCTCGGCATCAAGCGCAACGCCGTCATCCTGCCTAACGGGTACGAGCTCGCCTCGTGCAACTACCCGTCGCAGGTGCTGCAGGAGCCCGACGGCCGTATCAAGATCACGTTCTGGAATGCGACGCCGGCCGAGGCGCCGCTCGTCCTGCGCGCGCGACGCGCCGTGGGGCTCGCCGGAAAGCCGTCGTCCATCCCGGCCAACCGTCTCGACGAACGCGCGTATCAGAACCGCGAGATCGTCTACTTCCTGCAGCAGCCGGAGACGCACGCGTTCGATCTGTACCACGACTACACGGAGTCGCGTCCCGGCACGAGCACCTATCTCAACGTCGTGCGCGCGGGAAGCACCGTGTCGAAGCCGTCTGCGCGGAATCTCGATACGGGGGAGATGCTCACGCACGAAGTGCTCGTCGGCGACGCGATCACGAAAGCCAGACTCGATGTGCCGAACGTCACGCCAACCACCGAGGTCGTCGTTTTCCGGTTTCCGGCGGTGAAGCAGGGCGAGTCGATTCGGCTGAGGATGTTCGAGACGTACACGGACACCGCGCGCTACAAGCTCGCGGGCGACGAGCTCGTGTGGGATCGGGCGTTCGGACGTCCTGCGAACGCGGTCGTCTTGCCGGCGGGCTGGATTCTCACGAACAGCTCGATTCCGGCGCCGGTGACCACGCTACCCGACAGTCGAGTTCGGCTCGACTTCATCAACCCTCGCCCCGACGAGATCCAGGCCCTCATCACGGCCCGCCGTCGGTAATTGGGCTCAGAGACGAGTATCATCAGATTCGACTCTGACCCCAATTATTCTAAAGACGTCGGGAGGAACAGAACGATCCGCCTTCGGAGGTGCAGCGATGTCGAAAAAGATCCTGATGATCGTCGGCGACTTCGTCGAAGACTACGAAGTCATGGTCCCATTCCAGGCCCTGCAGGCCGTTGGCCATACGGTGCACGCGGTGTGTCCGGGCAAGCGCGCTGGCCAGACGGTGCGAACCGCCATCCACGATTTCGAAGGCGACCAGACCTACACCGAGAAGCGCGGCCACAACTTCACGCTCAACGCGACGTTCGACGACGTCGACGAAACCGCATACGACGCGTTATGCATCCCCGGCGGACGCGCTCCGGAATACCTTCGCCTCAATCAGCGCGTGATTCAAATCGTCCGTGACTTCGTCGATCAACGCAAACCGATCGCCGCAATCTGCCACGGCCCACAGATCCTGGCCGCCGCGAAGGTGATCAACGGTCGCCGCATCAGCTGCTATCCCGCAGTCAGCGCGGAGGTCCAGCTTGCGGGCGCGACGTACGCGGATATCGACGTCGATGACGCAGTGACCGACCGCATGTTCGTCACGGCACCCGCGTGGCCCGCACATCCGAAGTGGATCGCGCAGTTCCTCACCGCCCTCGGCACTCGCATCGAGCACGAAGCACTGGCAACGGTGTAGAAAACCGATAACCGATGACGGAAGACCGGACACTCATGACTGTATGACTCATTGCTGATGACTCGATTCGACATCGCGCGAGGCTCAACCGAGTTATCAGCAATCAGTCAAACGGTGATGGGTGTCCCGTCATCCGTCATCGGTCATCGGTTTCGAACCGCGCAGAACGTCGGCTGGATCGTGATTGTTCTGGCGCTTGGAGGCGCACAGCAGCCAGCGCCGTGCGATGTCGTCTGTCACGCCCGCCTCGCCACCCGCGCCGAAGCCGCCGGCAAGTACGCGGAGTACGAGTCACACGTTCGAGCGGTCGCCGAGATCGCGCCAAGCCATCCGGGCCTCGTGTACGCCATGGCGCGGGCCTTCGCGCGCACCGGCCGGCCTGACTCCGCCA
>Ga0114129_10010010_pt1 | contig 13514 bp, 10 predicted proteins | sample RhiMetdeltSRZDD1_FD_80071 | JGI IMG/M metagenome (GOLD analysis project Ga0114129, IMG submission 80071) | Populus rhizosphere microbial communities from Tennessee, USA - Rhizosphere MetaG P. deltoides SRZDD1 (version 2) (version 2) | ecosystem: Host-associated > Plants > Roots > Rhizosphere >...
ATGATCGTTTCGGCTATCTGCTTGATCGTCATCTCGACCGGATTGCCGATGTTGATCGGATCGTGCTCCGTCGACAGCATCAACCGGATGATGCCATCGACCAGATCCGTTATGTACGTGAAGCTGCGCGTCTGCGACCCGTCACCGAAGACCGTCACATCCTCGTTGCGCAGCGCCTGCGACATGAAGGCGGGAACGGCTCGGCCATCGTTCAGGCGCATCCGCGGCCCGTACGTGTTGAAGATTCTGACGATTTTCGTGTTCACGCCGTGGTAACGGTGGTACGCCATCGTCATCGCTTCGGCGAACCGCTTGGCCTCGTCGTACACGCCGCGCGGGCCCACCGGGTTGACGTTGCCCCAGTACGTTTCTTTCTGCGGATGCTCGAGGGGATCGCCGTACACCTCGGAGGTCGATGCAAGCACGAAGGTCGCGCCCTTGGCTTTTGCGAGGCCGAGCGCTTTGTGCGTGCCGAGCGCGCCCACCTTGAGCGTTGGAATCGGGAGCTCGAGATAGTCGATCGGGCTCGCCGGGCTCGCCCAGTGGAGCACGTAGTCCACCGGGCCATCGACGTAGATGTAGTTGGTGACGTCGTGCTTGATGAACGTGAAGTCGCGGTTCACGAGGTGCGAGATGTTGGCGGTGTCGCCGGTCAGCAGATTGTCGATGCCGATCACGGAGTAGTCGCGATCGAGCAGCGTCTCGGCGAGGTGGGATCCGATGAAACCCGCGGCTCCCGTGATCACGATGCGTTTTGTCATAGTCGGCACTTGGAATCGCGATCGGACGCGAGACCGCTAGTAGGCGTGCTTCTGAAAGAACCCGCGGACCAGCGTGAGCCACATGATCTTCAGGTCGAGGCGTACCGACCAGTGCTCGATGTAGTAGAGGTCGTATTCGATGCGCTTCTCGATCGACGTGTTGCCGCGCCAGCCGTGCACCTGTGCCCAGCCGGTGATCCCGGCCTTGACTTTGTGGCGCAGCATGTATTGTGGAATCTTGTTCTTGAACTGCGCCACGAACAGCGGCCGCTCGGGGCGCGGACCCACGATCGACATGTCGCCCTTGAGCACGTTCCAGAGCTGCGGCAGCTCGTCGACGTTCGAACGGCGCAGGAGCTTGCCGATCGGCGTCCGCCTCGGGTCCTCTTCGCTGGCGAACACCGGCCCGGTTTCGGCTTCGGCGTCCTCGTACATCGAGCGGAACTTGTAAATCATGAACGGCTTGCCGTCGAGCCCCATCCGCTCCTGCCGATAGAACACGTTGCCCTTCGACGTGAGCTTCACGAGCGCCGCGATAATCCAGAACGGTAAGGCGAGCGCGAACAGCGCGATCGCGGAGATGACGATGTCGATGCCGCGCTTGACGATCGTGTTCAGGCCCTGCAGCGGGACGTCGTTGATGTTGATGACGGGCACGCCGTCGAGCTCCTCGAGGCGCGCGCGCAGCGCGATGACCTGAAGAAGATCGGGAACGACCTTCACGTCGACGCATTCCCGGCTCGTGATCTCGATGAGCTTGAGCATCTGCACATGCTGCTCCGGCGGCAGCGCGACATACAGGTGATCGATCGCCTCGCGGCTCGAGATTTCGGCCGCCTCTTCGATGGTGCCAAGCAGCGGCAGCCCGCGGTAGCCGAGATGGTCGCCGGCTGCTTTGTCGTCGACGAAGCCGACGATCTGATATCCGAGCTCGCGGTGCTCGAGGATCTTGTCGGCGACGAGACGTCCGAGCTCGCCCGATCCGGCGATGAGAATCCGCTTGAGGCCGATACCGGCGCGCCACCGCCGCTCGAGCGCCTCGCGCACGAGCTCTCGAGACGAGTAGGTCAGCGCAACATTGAGCACCAGAAAGATTCCCCAGACCGGCTGAGAGACCTCGAACTGGCCGCGGGCTCGCGCCGCCGGCGTTGCGAGGTAGACCGTCACGTACAGCGTCGAGACGATGCCGAAGAGGACGGCGAGGATGCTCCCAACGAAGACCGCGAAGAAATCGTCGACGCGCGATCGACCGCGCCGCAGGCGATAGAGTCCCTGCAGCTGAAACGCGAGCGGCACGAGAACGGCAATGAACGGCAGGTCCTGTATGTACTGCCGGAGCGGCGGCACGCCTTTGGTGATCGGAATCAGCAGCGGGACGACGACCGAGTGGAACCGCAGCGCATAGGCGATGATGAACGCTGTCACCGCGAGGAGGGCGTCAGACAGGACGTGGAAGGTGACCAACAGGCGATTGTGACGGTTCAGCATCCGCCTACGCGTCTCCTGTCGCCGTCGGTGCGTTCGCCCGCGTGGTGTCGATCAGCGTGCTCATCTCGTCCGCGAACCGTCTTCGACTGAAACGCTCGGCATGCGCGCGGATTGTCGAGAGGTCGAAGCGTGCATCGAGCGTGGCGGTCAAGGCGTCGGCGAAGGCACGCGGATCGAGGGTGTCCACGAGCTTGCCTGTCACCTCGGGCACAACCGTTTCGAGGGCGCCTCCGCGGCCCAGCGCCACCACGGGGCGGCCGCATGCCTGCGCTTCGAGTGGGACGATCCCGAAATCCTCTTCTCCAGGGAGAAGCGTCACCGCCGATCGCCGATAGAGATCACGAATCTCCTCGTCCGACAAGTACCCGAGGAAGCGCACGTTGGATCCTGCGGCACGCGCGAGACGCGCGCGATCCGGGCCATCGCCGACAATCGTCAACGGTACGCCGGCGAGGCGGCAGGCGTCGATCGCGACGTCGATCCGTTTGTAGGGAACGAGGGCCGAGACCATAAGCGCCTGTCGCTCGGGCTCGGTGTCGTCGGGATGGAAAAACTCGGTATCGACCGGCGGATAGACCACAATCGCCTCGCGATTATAGTATCGGCCGATCCTGCCGGCAACATAGTGAGAGATAGCGACATAGCGGTCGGCGCGGTTCGCCGTGTCGCGATCCCAGCGCGCCATCCGCGCCATCACCGGACGCATCAACCGGCTGCCCACCTGCCCCAGACGTTCGGGTCCGAAATAGGCGTCGAACTGGTCCCAGGCGTACCGCATCGGGGTCAGGCAATAGCAGAGGTGGCGCACGCGCCCCGGCCGGATGATCGATTTCGCGCAGCAGTGGCTCACGCTCACCACCAGGTCGAAGCGATCGAAGTCGAACTGCTCGATGGCGGTTGGGAAGAGGGGCAGGTAGTGGCGGTAGTACTTGGAGACCAGCGGCAGACGCTGAATGAACGACGTGTGTATCCGGTGCTGCTCGATTGTTGACGAGACCGAGCCGCGCGTGTGGACGAGAGTAAACAGCTCCGCATCCGGAAAACGCTCGCAGAGCGCGTCGAGCACCTTCTCGCCACCGCGCATGCCGGTGAGCCAGTCGTGGACGAGGGCCACCTTCATCGTGCGGGACCGTTGACTGCCTCGCCGTAGATCTCGCGGACGCGGCGTACCGATTGCTCCCACGAGAACTGCGCGGCCCGCGCCAAACCCTTCCGTCGAAGCGACCGGCGCAGCGCTTCGTCGGTGAGGACGCTGTGTATCCCGTCGGCGATCGCTTGCGGGCTGTACGGATCGACGAGCACGGCGGCGTCACCTGCCACCTCGGGAAGCGACGAAACGTTGGAGGTCACCACAGGCGTACCGCTCGCCATCGCCTCGAGAGGGGGCAGCCCGAATCCTTCGTACAGCGACGGAAACACGAACACGCCCGCCAGGCGATACATCACCGCAAGCGTTTCTTCCGGCAGATAGCCGAGGAAACGGACGTACTTGTGAAGTTGATGATGGTGCACGGCGCGCCTGAGCGCGGCGTATTTCGAGATTTCGTCGCCGATCAGCACCAGCTTCAGGCGATCCAGACCGCGCTTGCGGACCAGATTGAACGCTTCGATGAGACGCTCGAGGTTCTTGTGCGGCTTCACGTTGCCGGCGTATAGAACGAACTCGTCGTGGAGCTGGTAGCGCTCGCGCACGCGCACGACGTCTTCCTCCAGCGGTTCGACGCCGAACCGCTCGTCGAATGCGTTGTAGATCACGTCGATCTTTTCCGGCTGCGCATCAACGAAACGGAGGATGTCGCGCTTGGAGCTCTCCGAAACCGTCATGACCCGAGTGGCGCGCCGTGCCGCCAGCCGGATCGACGCCCTCGCATAAACGAACGCGAGTCGGTTCGAAAGATACTGCGGAAACATCAGATGAATGCAATCGTGGATCGTCACGACCGAGCGGCATCGAACGAGCGGCGGAAGCACGTAGTGCGGCGCGTGGAAGAGGCTGACCCGCTCGCGCCTCAGCGCCAGCGGAATGCGGATCTGCTCGCTGACGGAGTAATTCCCGGACGTCTCGGGTATCGATCGGAAGTTTTCCCCGAGCGAGTCGAGCGCCGCGCAGTCGTCTGGACGACACAGCACGACGAACTCGCTCTGACGATCGAGTTTGGCGAGCTGCCGCAGCAGATTCCGGATGTAGGTGCCGATGCCGAAGTCGTGCAGCTTGCGGGCATCTATGCCGATCCGCACGCTACATGATACTCAGTCGGTCGCGTCAGTCGGGCGCGTGAGTCGAGTATCTCGGGACCTGCCTGACCCACCTGACCCACCCGACCTCCCTGACCTACCCGCCCTGACCCGAGCGATCTATTTCGCCCAGCCGCCGTAGTCCAGCTTCCAGTGGCGGAGGACGTCTCGTCGTGTCCCTGGGTAGACGTCCGCCTGCCTTGCGGCTTCCTCCGCCGCGACGACGGCATCGCGGATGGCGAAGGCGTTCTGGCGGATGTCGCCGAAGATGAGGCTGCAGCCCGGCGCGACGGCCCCTTGCATGGCGCGCTGATCCCACAGCGCAAACCATTCGCGCTCGAACGAGCCGACCACTCGTCCCTCGTAGCAGTTGCTTCTGAAGTTGCGCCACCGGCTGTCCAGCGTGTCGGCCCGCCGGGCGACGAGACCGATCGTCTGCTCGAACGCTTTCGTGGCGTCGTTCCGACGTTGATCGCCGGGCGACGCGACGGCGGGCGAGATCGCCTGATACTGCGAAGGCGCGCTCGTGACGATCGGCGCCGGTGTCCCTTTGCCGTCGAGTACGGCGCGCGCGTGCTCGATGGCAACCGCAAACGACAGGCCGTCGCGTCCGCTGTACCCGGACTTGATCACGCCAATCGCCATGCCGCCGCGATCCAGGAGCGGACCGCCGCTGTTCCCTGGATTGATCGCCGCGTCCGTTTGAATCATCGTCGCGCCATCCACCTCACGCAGCGCGCTGACGATCCCGCGGCTCACCGTGTTCTGCAGAAAGCCGAGCGGCGTGCCGATGGCGATCACGTCCTGTCCGACGCGCGTGCCGGCCGCGGAGCCCATCGGAATGGTCGGCTGGTCTTTCAACGGATTCGAGATTTTCAGCACCGCGATGTCGTACGGCGCCGACTGCGTTTCCACTCGTGCGCTGGTCGTCGATCCGTCCTGACGCCGGACGATGACGCTGACGTTCGATGCGACGACGTGGACGTTGGTCAGAACCGTGTCCGGCGTGACGAAGAACCCCGACCCGCGTCCGCTCGACGCCTGGATGCTCACCACGGCGGGCGACACGCGGCTGACGAGATCCTCGAGTGTCGACGGTGGCGGGCTGACGACCTCGGATGGTGCGGCGACCGCGGGCGGTTCCGGCGCCGCGGGCGAGGCCTTGTCCACTGGTGGTGCTGGCGGAGGCACCGACGGCGCGACCGGCGCCGCCGCAGCCCGAGGCTGTGGCGCCGCTGGGATCGACAGCTTGGCGGTTGGCGCTGGAGACTTCGCCTCCGAGCGCGCGCGGGTGTACCACCACGCGACACCGCCGAGGACGACAACGGCAACGACGGCCGTTCGCCCCAGTGCGGCCGTTCCCGTGCGGGGCGAGGAGGACGAGGATGGGTCCGAGATAGCGGCCAGCGCTGCTTCAGTTTGCACGAATCCGCACCGGCACGCCGTCACCTTTCGCGGCACGCGGCGTTGGCACTCCGGGCACACCCAAGTTGAAGACGCAGATTCGCGATCGGCCATCGATCAGTGTTTCGGGCGGGGGGAGGAGACAGTTTAGCACTGGGTCGGGTAGGTCATGTAGGTCAGGTCGGTGAAGTAGGTCAGGCAGGTCAGGTAGGGCGCGTATGCCGCGCTCGATTCACGCTTGACGGCGAAGACGAAGGTACAGCTTTAGAATCGGCGCCCAGAATGCATGGTGTTTCTCGTAGAAGGCGATCTGGCTGCGTCGATAGGCGGCCTGTGTTTCATCACGAGCGGTCGCGACCGACCGACCGCGCAGATGGACGACCTGCACATCCGGCGTGAAGAGCACGCGCCGGCCCCGCGCGCGGATGGCGGCGCAGAAGTCCACGTCCTCCGTGTACATGAAATAGCGCTCGTCGAGAAGGCCGACCGCTTCGGCATCCGAGCGGCGCACGAGCAGGCACGCGCCGCTCACCCAGTCGGGGTAGTGGCGTTGGCGCGTGATCGACTCCACCTGCCCGCTTCGTGCCAGCCGCTTTTGCCGCCATTCGTTCCAGGGCCCGATCATGCGGCCGAACGACAACTCAGCATGGCGGTTCGCGTCGACAAGCCGCGGGCCGACGACGGCCACGTCCGGCTGCGCATCCAATTCGCCGAGCAGCCGATCGATCGCTCCAGGCGGCACGACCGTGTCGCTGTTCAACAGCAGCAGCGTGGTGCCGGTGCTGGCGCGGATGCCGGCGTTGTTCGCCCGGGCAAAGCCAACGTTCGCTCCGCTCTCGATGACGAGGACGTCAGACGATCGCCGTGCGCTCGCGACGCTCCCATCTGACGAGCCGTTGTCCACGACAACGATCTCGTGCGAGGCCCTCGGCGGCGATGCGTGCAGCGACTCGAGGCAGCGCTCGAGATCGGCGCGCGCATTGAACGACACGATGATGATGGAAACGTCGATCACGGTTTCAACACAAAGGGCACCAAGGACACAAAGGACAAGCAGCCAGACCTCACCGTAGCTGGACCGCGCTCTCGATCACGGCCAGCGTGTCCCGCGCGGCGCGCGGCCACCCGTATTTCGCGAGTGCCGCACCGGCTTCCGCACGTACCCGCGCTCGCGTTGCCGCGTCGAACAACACAGACTCGAGGGCGCGCGTCACGGCCGGAATGTCGTTCGGCGGCACGTAGACCGCCCCACCACCACAGCTCTCGCGTGCGACCGGCGTGTCGAGGAGCACCGGAGGGACGCCAGCTGCAAGTGCCTCGAGCGGTGTCAGTCCAAGCCCTTCGTACTCCGACAGAAATGCGAACGCTCCCGCTGCGGCATACAGATCGCGCAGTTGCTCCTCGCTGATGTACTCGTGCCACCGGACACGCGTGTGGAGCCCTTCGGCTGCGATCGCTGCCCTCAGGTCTTGATGTGGATAGCTGCGGTTGTCGCCGACGATGTCGAGCGACACATCTGCGTGCCTTCTGGCAATCGTGGCAAAAGCGCGAATCAGATCGACGACATGCCGGCGGTTGAAGATGGAGCCCACGTACAGAACCCTGTAGGGACCAGGGATTGGGGATTGGGGATTAGGGAGTGGGTCAGAGGGGTGAGCCGTCGAAGTCACACCCGGAGGAACCACGTGGATCTTCGCCTCCGGCACCGAAAGGTGCTCGACGATTTCGCGCTTCGAGAATTCCGAGATCGTGATCACCGCGCGTGCTCGGTGTGCCGACTGTCGTGTCAGCCATCGTCTTCGTACGCCTTCCTGCACGCGAAACCATTCGGGATGAGCAGCGAACGAGACGTCGTGAATCGCCACCACGATCGGAAGGTTCAAAAGAAGCGGCGCGCTGTACGCCGGACTGAACCAGACGTCCAGATGATCGCGTCGAATCGCGCGCGGCAGCCGCGCCTGTTCCCACCATGTGCCGGTCGGTCCCGCCACGATGCGCGTCGCGAAGCGGCGTGCGTCGAGCGGCATCGGCAGCGGCTGGGCCGCGTAGAGGACGAACTCGTGTCGTGCGTCATGACCTGCCCGGGCCCACTCCTGCAAGAGACCGCTCAAGTAACGGCCGACGCCTGTCGCTCGTCCGGCCAACTCGCGCGCGTCGACGCCGATGCGCATCAGGCGGCCCGGCTTCGCTGGCGACGGCGCGCGATCGCCTGTTCGTATGCGGCGAGGACCCGCTCCGCCGTACGGTCCCAACGGAACTCTTTCGCGCGGGCGAGACCACGGGTGTAGCAGTCAGCGCCGAAACCGTCGTCCTCGAGCAGGCGCGCAATCGCGGCGGCGAGATCCTGTGGTCGATCCGGATCGATGAGCGAGCCGGCATCGCCGAGGACTTCCGGAAGCGATCCGCGATTGGCGGCGACAACCGGAACGCCCAGCGACATCGCCTCGAGCACCGGAATGCCGAAGCCTTCCTCGAAGGAAGGCATCACGAGCATGCGTGCGCCTTCGTACAACGCACGGCGATTGGCGGGCTCGACATAGCCCACATGGCGGACGTGGCCTTTGAGCGGTGCCTGGGCAATGCGCTGAAGCCATGGCCTCGCCTCGTCCGTCGCCTTTCCGGCGAGGACGAGGTCGGGGATCGTAGCGGCCCGGCGTGCGACGAGCTGTTCGTAAGCATCGAGGAGACCGCCGACATTCTTGCGTGGCTCGAGCGTGCTGAAGAACAGCAGGAAGCCGTCCTTCGGCGGACTCGATCGAGGCATCCATTGAGGCGCGCCGTGGGGGCACACCGCGATCCGCTCGGAAGGCACATCAAGGCGACGCTCGACCTCGCCCGCGGTGAATGCCGAGGGCACGATGATCGCGTCCGCCCGATGTGCGTGGCTGCGTACGAGTGGCGGATAGTCGCGACGAACTTCGGCACGCGTCCGCTCGGGGTGTGAAAGGAAGTTCAAGTCGTGAATGGTGATCACCTGCGCCGCTTCGCGCGCCGGCATCAACAGCGGATGCGACGAATGCACGACGTCGAACCGCGCAGCAGACAACGCTTCGACCGGCGGCCATCCGGTCCGATGCCAGAGCAGGTTCAGCACTCGGACCGGAATGCGCCGGTCGAGGATCGCGGCGCCAGGCAATTCGCTGCCCGGTACCAGGCGGTCTTTCCATGAGCTGGAAAAGATCGTGAGATCGACCGCACGGGAAGCGAGCAGCGCGCGGGCAAGCTGGTGTGTGTACTCACCCGCGCCGCTTCGTTCGCGCAGCGCGGGACGGTAATCGATCAGGAGGCGCACTTGTTTAAGTCTTTCCGAGTCAGTATCTTATTGTGAAATGAAAATTGCCGTTGTCGGAACCGGGTACGTGGGTCTCGTGCTGGGTGCGTGTCTCGCGGAAAACGGAAACACCGTTGTTTGTGTCGATAAGGATGAGGCGAAGGTCAACACGCTCAAGGGCGGCAGGATGCCGATCTACGAGCCTGGTCTCGAAGAGCTCGTCCGCCGAAACGATCACGAGGAGCGCCTGACGTTCACGACCGATCTCCCGTCAGCCGTTCGCGCGTCCGATTTCGTCTTCATCGCCGTTGGCACGCCCCAGGGCGAGGATGGATCTGCCGATCTTCAGCATGTGCTCGCGGTCGCGCGTGAGATCGGCCGGTCGATGAACAAATACACGATTGTCGTCGACAAGAGCACAGTGCCGGTGGGCACCGCGAAACGAGTACGCGACACGATTGCGCGCGAGACGACGCAGCCGTTCAGCGTCGTCAGCAATCCGGAGTTTCTCAAACAGGGGGCGGCGATCGAAGACTTCATGAAGCCCGATCGCGTGGTGATCGGCGTCGAAGCAAAGGACGAGCGGGCGGTGCTGCTCATGAAGGAGCTGTACGGCCCGTTCACGCGGACCGGGGCGCCGATTCTGACGATGAGCCCCGAGAGCGCCGAGCTGTGCAAGTATGCGGCAAACTCCATTCTCGCGACTCGGATCTCGTTCATGAACGAGATCGCGAACATGTGCGAGCTCGTGGGTGCGGACGTCGACGAGGTGCGCAAGGCGATAGGTTCCGACCGGCGCATCGGGACGTCGTTTCTCTTTCCTGGCGTAGGCTACGGCGGCAGCTGCTTTCCGAAGGATACGCTGGCGCTGCTCAAGTCTGCGGCGGACGAAGGGTACGACTTCAGGATCCTTCGCGCCGTGGAGGACGTGAACCGCCGCCAGAAGGAACGGCTCGTCGCGAAGATGGAGAAGCACTTCGGGAACCTCAAAGGCAAGACGATCGCGCTCTGGGGGTTGGCGTTCAAGCCGCGCACCGACGACATGCGCGAGGCGCCCGCGATTCCGATCATCGAAGGGTTGCTCGCACGCGGCGCGAAGGTGAAGGCGTACGATCCGGCGGCGGCGCCGGTGGCGAAACGAATCTTCGATAGCCGCATCGAAATCTGCGACAGGAGCTACGACGCGCTTGCCGGCGCCGACGCGCTGGCGATCGTCACGGAATGGAACGAATTCCGCGAGCCCGATTTCGAGCGGATGCGCACGCTTCTGAAGGCACCGCTGGTCTTCGACGGCCGCAACATCTATTCACCCGAGCAGATGCGCGCGCTCGGCTTCACGTACCTGTCCATTGGACGCTAGCGCGCGCGCCGTCCTGGTGACCGGAGGCGCCGGCTATGTTGGCAGCCACGCGGCGAAGGCGCTCAGCCGCGCCGGCTATCGCGTCGTCGTCTACGACAACCTGGTGGCGGGCCACAGGGCCGCCGTTCGGTTCGGCGATCTCGTCGAGGGCGACATCCTCGACACCGCGTCGGTGACGCAGGCTTTGCGGCGGCACAACATTTTCGCGGTGATGCATTTTGCCGCGTTTCTCGACGTGGGCGAATCGGTCCGCGATCCGGCGAAATATTTCCGGAACAACGTGGCCGGCGCGCTCAGCGTGCTGGGTGCGATGGCAGAGGCGTCGGTCAAGCATTTCGTCTTTTCCTCGACCTGCGCCGTTTACGGTGAGCCGATCGAGACTCCCATCGCCGAGTCGCACCCGCAGCATCCAATCAACAGCTACGGCGAGACGAAGCTGGCGATCGAGCGCGCCTTGCCGCACTTCGCGCGCGCCCACGGGATGTCGTGGATCGCCCTGCGGTATTTCAACGCGGCGGGCGCGGATCCAGAGGGCGAAATCGGCGAAGATCACGCGCCGGAGATTCATGTGATCCCTCGCGCTCTCGAGGCCGCCGGCGGCGGTCGCTGCCTGGAGGTGTTTGGGGACGACTACCCGACCCCGGACGGCACGTGCCTCCGCGACTACATCCACGTCTCGGACCTCGCCGATGCGCACGTGCGCGCGCTGCAAGCCATCGTCGAAACGGGAAAGTCGGGCGCCTACAATCTCGGTACCGGTCATCCGCATTCGGTTCGCGAAGTGATCGACACCGTTGAGCGGGTCACCGGCCGACCTGTGCCATGGACGCTGGCGCCGCGTCGCCCCGGCGACCCCGCGGTCCTCTACGCCGCTCCTCACAAGGCGCAAACAGAACTTCGGTGGACGTCGCAGTATCTGGATCTCGAGAGCATCGTGCGAACGGCGTATAACTGGCACCGCACGCACCCGCAGGGGTACGGGGACAAATAAGTGGTGAAGCAGCGGACCACCCTGCGACGGTTGTTCCGCTACGCCACGCCGTATCGCGGCCGTCTCGCCTGGGCCGTCGTCGGCATGTTGATCTACGCGGTGGGATCCGCCGGCCTGGCGTGGCTCATCAAGCCGATCTTCGACAGCGTGCTCCCGAAGCAGCAGGAAGTTGCGATCATTGCCTGGGCGATCGTCGGCGTCTACCTGCTGAAGGGCATTGGCTCGTTCGTCTCGTCGTACTTGATGGCCGGCGTCGGTCAGCGCGTCGTCATGGATCTGCGGAACGATCTCTACCGGCACATCCTGGGACAGTCCGCCGGCTTCTTCGCGCACGGCGCAACTGGAAGGCTGCTCTCGCGCATCAACAACGACGTCGGCCAGGTGCAGCAAGCGGTGTCGGAAACCGCCGGAGACCTCGCGCGCGAATCGTTATCGCTGGTTGGATTCGGCGCCCTGTTGCTGTACTACGACGCGCGGCTGACGTTGGTCTGTCTGACCGGCGCGCCGCTAATCGTCTACCCACTCATCCGGCTGGGTCAGCGCGTGCGGCGCACGACGCGGCGGAGCCAGGAAGCGCTCGAGCAGCTGTCTCATCTGAGCTCCGAAGCGTTTACGGGCCATCGGATCGTCAAGGCATTTGGAACAGAGAAGCACGAGGCCGACAAGTTCGTACGAGCAGGACACCAACTGTTCCGGACGAACATGAAGGTGACCGCCGCGCTGTCGAGCCTTCCACCGCTGATGGAGTTGATTGGCGGTTTCGGCATGGCGGGCGCGCTGGTGTACGGCAGTGCCCAGATCGCCGACAACAGGCTGACGACAGGACAGTTCGCCCTTTTCATCAGCACACTCTTCCTGATGTACGGGCCCGCAAAAAAACTGAGCCGCGTGAACGCGAACCTTCAACAGGCGCTTGCCGCGTCCGAGCGAATCTTCGAGCTGCTTGATACCCACAGCGAGGTCGAGGAACGACCCGGCGCAGGGCCGCTGGCGCCGTTCCAGCACGTCATCGAATTCAAGGATGTCGGCTTCGGGTACGACGATGGTCCGGGAAGCATCCTGCGTGGCGTTTCGTTCTCCGTGCGCGCCGGGCAGATGGTGGCCATCGTCGGACGAAGCGGCGCCGGTAAGACGACGCTCGTCAACTTGCTGCCACGCTTCTACGACGTGAGTACCGGGGCGATCCTGGTCGACGGCGTCGATATCCGAGAGGTGACGCTGGCCTCCCTTCGAAGGGAGATCGGCATCGTCACGCAGGACACGGTGTTGTTCGACGATTCGGTTGCCACGAACATCGCGTACGGGTCGCCGCGTGCCACGCGACAGGAGATCGAGGCCGCCGCGCGCGCCGCCAACGCGCACGACTTCATCGCGGCGCTCCCCCGAGCCTACGACACGATGATCGGCGAACGCGGGCAGCGGCTGTCTGGCGGGCAACGCCAGCGGCTCGCGATCGCGCGTGCGCTGTTGAAGAACGCGCCGATCCTGGTGCTCGACGAAGCGACGTCTGCCCTCGACACCGAATCAGAGCTCCTCGTGCAGGAAGCGTTGGCGAACCTGATGCTGAACCGGACGTCGTTCGTGATCGCGCATCGACTGTCGACGATCCGGCGCGCGGATGCCATCATCGTCCTCGAGCGTGGCCGCGTCGTCGAGATCGGCCGCCACGACGAGTTGCTGGCGCGGCCAGACGGGACATACGCCACGCTGTACCAATTGCAGCTGCTCGAAGGACGGAAGGCGGAGCGCCGCATGGTGACGTCGTAGGTCGGGTCGGCCGGGTAAGTGGCATAGGTCCGAGTCGGGGGAGTCCTTAAGCGAGGAGTCCAACAGGTTCTTGATGATCAAGTCCATGACCGGTTTCACGTCGGTGATGCGAGAGGATGAACGCGCCACCATTGCGGTCACGATCCGGGCGCTGAACCATCGCTATCTGGATCTTCAGCTTCGCGTGCCGCAGTCGCTCGCGGCCATCGAGGGCGATGTGCGGGCGCTCGTCGGCAA
>Ga0114129_10010011_pt1 | contig 13514 bp, 8 predicted proteins | sample RhiMetdeltSRZDD1_FD_80071 | JGI IMG/M metagenome (GOLD analysis project Ga0114129, IMG submission 80071) | Populus rhizosphere microbial communities from Tennessee, USA - Rhizosphere MetaG P. deltoides SRZDD1 (version 2) (version 2) | ecosystem: Host-associated > Plants > Roots > Rhizosphere >...
ATCGTCGGGTTAAATCTGATCCACGAAATCACACAAAGGCACACGAACAAAAGTTCTGAAATGACAAACTGTCAACTCCAATGACCAATGTCAGATAACGGTTTTACTATGTCACCGCGGCACTCTCCCCGTCCCCGTGTCCCATCGTCCTGCGTCTACTTCGTCTTAGCTCCCGCACCCGGTAGGGCACCCTGTAAATAGATCTGAAACACGTTTGCAAGTGTGTAGCTAACGCCTCCGTCCGATGGCGCAAGGCGTACTGTTTCTCCCACACATTCAACTATCCGAGCGGCAATCGCGCTTTGCTCGTTGTAGAACACAACCTTTTCACTCAAATCCTTCATGTTGCCTTTTTGTACATCGACCTGAGCGCCGGTGCCTCGCAGCTTTTCTGCCACTCTCGCGGCAACATCAGAAAGATTCACACCGCCTTTGTCTCGATAGAAAACCGTGATTTTCATTCCCCGAAGATTGCAGGGCGCGGACTCGTCTTCGTCCCTCATTACTACGGGCTTTGCGAGCACCCGGTTAACTTCAAACGAGTAAGTTAGCGCGCCCCACGAACCTTTGATTACGTCTCCAGTTCGTGTGCCTTTCAGTTCCTGGCTCTTCAACCGGCCGCCGAGTGTGACGTTGATCGCATTGCCCGATTGAGACCACATGCCTTCGAGTTTATTTTGCCCACCTGCGAACAGGCTCATGCCTCCAAAGAATGTGCCGAAAAAGACACCGCCCTTGCTGAATTTGAACTCATAGAACTTATCCCCACCGGGCGATGTTCCCACCCACACCGAGTCATCGATAGATTCATCAAGTTCGCGTATCCGGTTGCGCGCGGCACTCGCGAATGTCCCGTTTGGATATTTTTTGAGATAGGCCCGCAACTCATCGCGACCGCCCGCCTCTTTGATCGACGACCAGAATGTCAGTTCGGCAAGTGCACTCTGTGCGTCGGCAGCGTTTGAAGTCGATCTGGAAACTTCGGCAGACCTTGCGTCCTCGTTACTCTTCAGGCGATTGCGAGCCAGGACAGCGAATTGCCCGTCGGGGTATTTTTCCAGATACGCTTTGAAGTCATCCGGGTTCGTGCTGCTTTTGATCGTTTCCCAAAAGCTAAGCTCGATCGCAGCCGGATCGAGAAATGTTCCGGTAGGAACGCTCGCGCTCTCACTTGAAGATTTTGCTCCTGGCGCGGAGATAACCAGTTCCTCCGCCTTGTAACCTTCGATAGTTGCAAAAGGACGTTGTTGTTTGCCGCTGCCAAGGTCTATCGCAATTCGCTTCGGAACGGCGTCCTGGACGAACTTTATCAACTCGGCCAGCGTCACTTCGCCTTGGCTGTTCGCTGCCGCGCCTTTTAAACCTTCGACGATGGCCCACGTGAAGTAACCTTGCTTTCTTTCCGTGTATTCGTAGGCGCGTTGTCCCACGCCAGTCGCATAGATAGTCGCAAACGCCTGCACTTCGCGATTGCGGACATCGAAATTGAATCCCTGAACATAAGTTTCAGTTAAAGGGTTGGGCGCATCAGCTCGACCACCCGGATCATTTCGGCAGGCATCGAGCAGAACCATGACCTGTGGTACACCCGTGCTTCTGATTAAGTCGCGCATTCGAGTGACGCTTATGGCTGTGTCTTCGAGAAAAGAGATCTGGTCGCTAATCTGCGCGTCACTTGGAAGCAGAAAGGCATGACCGGCTCGCTCCATCCCGTGCCCGGAGAAAGAGATTAAGAGCAGACCATCCTTCGGTACGGCGGCAGCGAGATTTGAAAGGCGACGCAGCAAATTCACACGCGTCGGCTGTCGTTCCACTGGCTGATCGGTCGCCAGAAGTATCACCTGATCCGGTGGGAAGCCGGCGTATTTCACCAGGGCGTCCGAAAGCGTTCGTGCGTCGTTCGCAGCTCCACGGAGTGGGCTGATTTGTGGGTCAATATACTTGTCAACGCCGACTACCAGTGCCCATCGCTTTGCTCTTGCCGGGAGACTTTTTTGGGGCTCCAGCTGTATTTGTCGGGCGTCTGCTGTTACTGGCGGAGCAGGCGCACCGGGTGGAGTTTGGCCGAACGTGAGCGATGGGAACGCTGCCAGTGAAGCTAAAAATACTCCAGCCGCAGTCAGAAGGGATCTTAAGGAAAGGGGTTTTCGAGGGTTCATGTTGTCTCCGTGTTTGGAGGTAGGATGGAATCGAGATTCACGCCGACGAGGGGCGCTCAATTTGAGAATATTGCGGCGGGTGGATCGCTGTCAATGCTTTAGAAGAGGTGTCCAGGCTGATGAGCAATTAGGAGAAGAGCCGGTGTAGGGACTCCACGAACCAGTAGGAGACCGCGGCAATAGTGCCGGCTGCGGGAATAGTGAGAATCCATGCCCAAACAATTCTTCCAGCCACTCCCCATTTCACCGCAGAGAGCCGTCGTGTCGCGCCAACGCCGACTATTGCACCCGTGATCGTGTGAGTTGTCGAAACCGGCGTTCCTGTTAACGTCACGTAAGCGAGTGTTAAGGCAGCTCCAGTCTCCGCACAAAACCCACCGATTGGTCTCAACTTCGTAATCTTTGACCCCATGGTGTGAACAATGCGCCAGCCACCCGATAACGTGCCAAATGCAATTGCTGCGTGTGCCGCGAGCACCACCGGTAGGGGAATCGCTGGCAGACCACCATTTGGCCCGTAATGCAATCCCCACACGCCGCCTGCAGTAAGCACGGCGGTGATGATTCCCATCGTCTTTTGCGCGTCGTTGCCTCCGTGTCCGAGAGAAAACGCTGCAGCAGAGAAGAGCTGTCCGCGTCGAAAGATGTTGTCCACGCGACTGGGAGACGTCCTTCTGAACAACCAGTGGACCAGGACCATCAAAGAGAAGCCTAAAATCATTCCGATCATTGGCGACAACACAATGAATTTAAGGGTGCGCGCCCAAACATCGGTTTTCAAAAGTCCGCTTACACCTCGGTAGGCGGCGATGCCCGCGCCGGCGTATCCACCCAGCAAGGCGTGGGAACTTGAAGTCGGCAGGCCGAAATACCAGGTAATCAAGTTCCAAATGATCGCTCCGAGTAGCGCCGCAAGGAGTACGTAAAGGCGCAAGTCCGCGCTGATGAGATCCATCCGCACACCGTCGCCAATAGCTTTAGCTACTCGAGTTCCAAAGACGGCGAATGCTATAAAGTTGAAAAAGGCAGCCCATATGACAGCCATTCCCGGTGACAGCACACGAGTTGAGACGACAGTCGCGATTGAATTCGCGGCGTCGTGAAAGCCATTGATGTAATCAAAAATGAGCGCGAGGATTACCAGGACTATGACGAAGGCGAGGGTAGCTGTCATGTGTGGTGATTCGTTAGGGGTCGCGGGCAGTCTCCTGTAGTTTCGTGTTTTTAGGTGGATCGCTTTTTGGCCGAATCGGAAACACGGATCCACGAAAGAACACGAAAGCACACTAAAGCACTTCTGATTTATGTATGTTTGATGATCACACTTTCAATAATATTGGCCACGTTTTCACAACGATCGACCGCTGCCTCTAGTTTTTCATAGATTTCTTTCCATTTCAGAACCGTCAACGCATCGTGGGAATCATGAAAGAGTTCGGCGATTGCAGCGTGATAGATGTCGTCACCCTCATTCTCCAATCGATGAATTTCAACCAGCCGTTGAGTGATATTCTTCGGACGCTGTAACGTGCCGACGATATCCTTCAACTCTTCGGCCATTCGTTCGATTACGTCCGCAAAGTCGCGAGCGTAATCCGTGATTTCATGGACATCGAAGATGATGATTGCTTTCGCCGCGTCGTCAATGAGGTCGACGATATCATCAAGCGCGCTCGACATCATGTAAATGTCTTCGCGATCAAAAGGTGTTATGAACGACTTGTTAAGTCTCGTAACAATGCTGTGCGTAAGCTCATCACAAGCATGTTCAAGTCCTTTTATTCGCTGTGCGTACTCGGTGTAATCATGATTCTTGTCGGCGAGCATCTCTTTGAGTTCTCGGGCAGCCGACGAGATGTACAATGTCATCTGCGAAAAGAGATCAAAATACTGCTCTTCCTTCGGTAGAAGGTTCAATAAACCCATATGCGTCTCCGGGACTTCTTTTTTAAAGAAGTCGCAATATAGCCGAGCACATTAGGAATGTCCATCTGAACACCGTCTGAACATCTACAGTCTGGAGTCAAGAGTCTGGAGTCCCGAGTCTGAGTAATTGTGAAGTGTGAGCATGACTGCGGACTCCAGACTCCCGACACTTAGTCCACTTGCAAAAGCAGACTCAAGTCGTATATCAAAGGCGCAGCTTCTATGAGCACATTAACGAACTTTCCCGAAGTTCAGCGCATCCTGCAGCTCGAGTCTGAAGCCATTGCCAGAACAGCTACGCGCCTGGATAGCCGGCAGGTCGAGCATGTAGTCCAGCTGCTAGCAGCATGCACGGGCAAGGTGGTGATCATTGGCGTAGGTAAGTCCGGCATCATCGGTCAGAAGATCGCGGCCACAATGACGAGCACGGGAACCGCAGCGCTTTATCTTCACCCGTCCGATGCTTTGCATGGAGGACTGGGCATAGTGCGGCCGGAGGATGTCGTCATTGTGCTTAGCAATAGTGGTGAAACAGATGAGATTGTGGGGATGTTGCCGTTTCTAAAGCATCGAGGCGTTCCCATTATCGCCATCGTCGGCAATACTGACTCAACGCTTGGTCAGCGCGCAGATGCGCTGCTTGACGCATCAGTTGATCAGGAAGCCTGTCCGCTCAACCTGGCGCCCACAACCAGCACTACAGTTGCGCTGGCAGTAGGCGATGCGCTGGCAATGGCGCTGATGAAAGTCAAAGGGTTAACGCCAGACGATTTTGCGGTCAATCATCCAGCTGGTCGCCTCGGTAAACGTTTGACACTACGCGTTCTTGATTTGATGCATGGTGGAAAACAGTGTCCATTGGTGCCGCTCGGTTCTGCGTGGATTGAGATCGTCAGGACAATCAGCCTCGGCGGGCTCGGTGCGGTAAACGTGGTTGATAAGGAAGGGAAGTTGGCCGGCATTATTACTGACGGCGATCTACGGCGAACGATCGAGGCTAATGCGGATAAGTCGTTAACAAATCTTACTTGCGAAGATCTGATGACGCGTGATCCAGTTGTCGCGTTGCCGGATCTCCTTGCTTACGACGCGCTGAGATTGATGGAAGACCGAGCATCACAGATTTCGGTATTGCCGGTGGTTGATGAAAACCGCGTGTGCCTTGGTCTCATTCGGCTTCACGATATCGTGAGGAGTGGACTGTAGGGAAATTCGCAATTCAAATTTCGACGATATCCCACGCCGTACGCACCCTCAGCAGTTTCGACATTAAACCTGCATGCATGATGTGACCGCTTCGCTCTGCTGTTACTCGCCCCAGCAGCGGCATCCCCAATAACGCAAGATCCCCAACGATATCGAGGATCTTGTGACGAACGAACTCGTCGCGAAATCGCAGTCCTGTCTCGTTCAACATCCCGTCGGGTGTCAACACGATCGCATTATCTAACGAGCCACCACGAATCAAATTAGCTTTACGAAGCGCTTCTATCTCCTGGGTGAACCCGAACGTGCGCGCCGCCGCGATGTCGCGGCTAAAAGCTCCATTTGTTAATTCAACGCAAAGGCGCTGAACGCCAATCAAAGGATGCGAAAAGTCGATTAGACAATCCACTTGATATGTGTCCGCAGGTTCGACGCTGATCTTGCGGTTCCCTTGTTCATAAGAAACCTTTTCCCGCACCAGCAACGCGCGACGCGCAAGTGGCTGTTCGACCACACCAGCCCGTTCAATCATGTCGGCAAAGGTCTCAGCCGAGCCATCCATTATTGGAATCTCGAGGTTGTCGACTTCAATAAAGGCATTGTCGACGCCCAGCCCACGTAGCGCGGCCAGCAGGTGCTCGACTGTGGACAGCATGACACCTGTTCGCATCAACGTGGTGGCATAACCACAATGCGCTACAGATTCAACTGTGGCTGGAATCTCAAAACCGCCGAGGTCGGTACGACGAAAGACGTATCCAGTATCAGGGGGAGCAGGGAGAAGGGTTACTTTGACTGGAACCGCAGTGTGGAGTCCAACACCTCGAGTTTCGACTGCTGATCGAAGTGTCGTCTGTTTAGTCGGTCGCCTCATCTCAATCGAGTAATCGCCTTTGCCTCCCCGCTAATTTGTTTCGCAGCTGAAATTTTTTGGCAAAGTTTGTGCCGGAAAAACCTACGCCTTTTGGGGTGATTTGCGGGTCGCTTGTCGTGTGAATGCAACAGGTAGCAGGGTTTGTGAGGACAGAACGCGACAGAATTAGCAATCGTTATCGGTACCAGTTTGACACGTCCAACATCCATTTCTATGATCAAACTACATGCCTGCCATTCAATCTCGTAATGGAAATGCTCGGCGCGAGCGCGTATTCCTGATCGATTCAATGTCGCATATTTTTCGCGCCTTTTACGCGCCTATGGCGAACCGCGTAGCGCCGCTCGCGACGTCCACCGGTCAGGTAACCCAGGCGGTATATATCTTCACCAATATGTTGCTCAAACTGTTGCGCGAAGAGAAGCCGGATTACATCGCAGCGATTTTCGAGTCGCGGGAGAAGACGTTTCGGCACGAAACATTTGCAGATTACAAGGCGAACCGGCTGGAAATGCCGGAAGACCTGTCATCGCAAATGCCCTACATCTTTCGTCTGTGCGAGGTCCTGAATATTCCTGTAATCAACGCTCCCGGCTATGAAGCAGACGATGTGATTGGCACGTTAGCGAAAAAGGTCGCGCAGACCGACTTGCAAGCCGTCATCGTTTCGAATGACAAGGATATGTGTCAGCTGGTGCGTGATCCCGACATCGTTTGTATGCGCCAGAACTCGCAAGTTGTAAAGCGGAAAGATCCGGTGCCGCCCGTCGAGTGGTGCGATGAAAAATGGGTTGCGAATAAATTTGGAGTGACGGCGAGTCAGCTGGTCGATCTGTTAGGCCTGATGGGCGATTCGATTGACAACATTCCAGGCGCGCCCGGCATTGGTGCTAAAGGTGCAGTTCAAATCATCACACAGTTTGGCTCAATCGAAGAGGCGCTGAAACATTGGGAGCAGGTAAAGCATAAGACCTATCGCGAGTCATTACGCGATAACGCTGATCTGATTAGACAGTCGCGCGAGTTGGCTCGCATCAGAGTAGATCTCGACGTTGACCTTGATCTGGACCGGATTCGAACGAGAGAAGCTGATCGTACTGCTGCTTATGAGCTCTTTCGGGAACTGGAGTTCTCTCTTCTGACGCGCGAATACGCCGACGCCGCTCCCTCAAAGGCGCCGGCGGTCACAACACAACGCGACTATCAATTAATTCGGGACTCGGCTCAGCTTGATCGTTTCTTGAAATCGCTCTGGGATGCAGAAAGTGTCGGTCTGGCGCTGGCCGATTCAACTCCCGCAGGGAAGGGCGAAGAGGAGTGTGCGCTCGATTTCGGCAGCAGTTCCGGAATTGCGTTTTCCTCCCGAGCCGGCGTCGCCGGTTATGTTGATCTGAACAAATTCGCGGGTGGTGCGGATGCCGCCATGGCTGCACTGCGAGAAGTCATCGGGAACGGCCTGATTGAAAAGACTGTTCATGATCTTAAACGAGCAGTCGGGCTGTTGGCTCCGGATAACATAACGCTTGAAGGCGTGAAGCATGATACTTTTCTCGCGGCCTACCTGATTGATCCTAATCGCAGCAAGTATGAACTTGCGGATCTCGCACGCGAAGCATTGGGTGTTGAAATAAGCGAGTCCGCACCTTCGGGATGGACCACTCTCCAATGGCAGACTGCGGAAGCGGCAGACTTGACGGCGCAGACGGCGAAGGTCTTGTACGAGCGCATTCTGGAGAAGAAGCTCGAAACTATTTATTCAGAAGTCGAACTGCCATTAGCTCCTTTGCTATATCGCATGGAGAAAGCAGGCATCAAGGTTGATCGTTCAGTCCTTGCTGACCTTTCATCGTTTCTAGGCGAGGAATTGGCTAAGCTCACGGGCAAGATCTATGAACTCTCAGGGCGGGAATTCAACATCGGATCACCCAAACAGGTCGGCGAAGTGCTTTCAGAACTCGACATTGTTTCTGGCAGAAAGACGTCAACCGGGCGTATCTCTACAAGTAAGGCAGTTCTGGAAGAGCTTGCGCAGACTTATGAATTGCCGCGTCTCATAATTGAATATCGAGAACTGGATAAATTGAAGAGTGTTTATACAGACGCTTTGCCTCAGCAGATTGCTGCGGACGGCAGAATTCACTGTCATTTAAATCAGACAGTAGCTGCTACCGGTCGTTTGTCATCAAGTGATCCGAACCTGCAAAACATTCCAATTCGAAGTGACCTCGGCCGGCGCATACGCCGCGCGTTCGTGGCTGAGAAGGGACATCAGATCATTTCCGCGGACTATTCACAGCTGGAGTTACGTTTGTTGGCTCATATCACGCAGGACCCGGTAATGTTGGAAGCTTTTCAAAAAGGAGAGGATATTCACAATCGAACGGCTCGACTGGTCTTTGGCGCAAAGACCACCAGTGAATTGAAGGAGGCGCGCCGTTTTGCAAAAATTGTAAACTTTGCAATCGCGTATGCGATCGAACCATGGGGTTTGTCTCAGCGAGTCGGCATCACGCGACAGGAAGCAAAGAAGGTAATTGAAGACTATTACAACACTTACAAGGGTGTTCGTCGTTACATGGAAGAAGTACCGGTGAGGGCACGGCAGCATGGTTACGTCCGCTCAATTTACGGGCGAATTCGCCCATTGCCTGGCATCACCGACCGTAACGCGAACATTCGAAAAGCAGCAGAACGCGAAGCTATTAACATGCCCATTCAAGGCACCGCGAGTGATATCGTAAAGATCGCGATGCTTCATGTTCAGCAGGAGTTCGAACGAGCTTCATTAAGGGCGCAGCTGTTGATGCAGGTTCACGATGAGCTGCTGGTCGAGGCTCCGAACGAGGAAGTGGGAAAGGTAACAGAAATCCTCAAGCAGGAAATGGAATCAGCAGTCTCATTGGATGTTCCGCTGGTGGCAGATGTGGGAGTCGGGGACAACTGGATGGACGCCAAATCCTAGGAATTGCGAATTGTGGATTGCGGATTGCGGACTTTGTGTGTAATTGTCATATGGGACCTATGGGACTTATAGGACGTGTCGGACGCATTTTGAAATTCGCAATTCGAAATTTAATCGATGGCCAACCCCAAGCCGCAAAACTTAGTACCGCCTGACCCGAATAAATCTGAGGTGGTTTACCGCCGCGGTGATCTAAGACCGCAGGGTGGTGCAGCTTCGGCAGCTGAGGCCTTTCAATCCAGAGCGCGCGAGATCGCGCCGGCCATCACCCCGCTGATCATCGGTTTTGCATTACTGCTTGGGCTGATCATGTTGCAGGGTTACCTCAGTATCCGCGGTACCGATGATGTAAGTTCTCGCGTACTCGATCTCGAAAACCAGCATGCGGCACGTCTGGGCCTATTGCTCAAACTGCGTCTCGCCGTAACCAAATTAAACAACGAAGCCCGTGCGCGGCATGAAGCGAATACGCGAAACGAGCTCAAGCCACCCTTCGCAGTGCGCCTCGGCAACGCACGCGAGGAAGTAGCTAATCTGCTTCCACAGTTAGACAAACCGCCCCTTTCAGATGACCCAAGCTGGACACAGTTTCGAAACGACCTCAGCTCGTATCTTGAAGTCACATACGATCTGTCGGGCTACTCTAGCGATGGCTTCACACGATTTCGGACCGTCGATACCGAGCTCGATAACTTACTGGCAGTCCAAACACAGCAGCAGGACCAGATCTTCGGACAGGCGGCTGCTATAAGACGAGAAGCAGCACGTTCGATTCGTTTGTGGAGTTTCATTGCCTTGGTTGTGGGTGCATTAGTGGCAGCTGGAACCATTTGGGAGGTGCAACGACGCTTTCGCGAAATGCGTTTGCGAACAGACGAAGCGCGACGCGAACGGACCTTTACGAATCAACTGCTCGAGGGGATGGTTAGCGCGGTTGCGGCGATTGATCAAAGCGATCGGATTCGCAGCGCCAACGCTTCGTTCTTCAAGATCTTTCCAGGCGCCAGCATTGGAGCCTCAGTTTACGAGAAGTTTGCGAGCGATGATGCGTTGCGAATGCTGGAAGCTGCAACTGCTACGCGAGTTTCGCAGGGAACATATCGCGGACGATGGCAGTGCAAACTGGGTCAGGGAGAAGAAAAGACCTTTGATGTGTATTCGTCGCCACTGGCCATCGACGGCGAACAGGGTCAGATAATCACCCTTGTTGATGCTACGCAGGCGGCTGAGTCTGAACGGGTCACGCGACGCACAGAATCTCTTGCGGCAGTAGGCCAGGCAACCGCACAAGTCGCGCATGAGATTCGCAATCCTTTGGGAAGCATCAGGCTGGGAGTTTCAATGCTGCGCGACAGCGTTCATGATGCCGAGGCACTAAACACGATCGAGTTAGTTGAACGTGGAATCAAACACTTGAATAAGTTAGTAGTCGATGTAACTCAGTTCTCGCGTCAGAAGAGCCTTGAGCGGGCGACGGTTGATTTGAATGATGTAATAGAAATGAGTCTTACGCTCGTGGCGGATCGGGTGCGCGACAAGGACACGCCCATACAAAAGCGATTCAGCAGCGACCACCTCGTCGGACAATGGGATGCAGATCAGCTGCGTCAGGTGTTCATGAATATTATTGCCAACGCCGTCGACGCTAGCTCTAAACATTCGCCGGTGAAAATATCGACGGACTCCATAATGTTGCAACAAAACGGTCAGGGAGTAGAGACCGATGGGAGCCGCCGCTTTGCTCGCGTTGTAGTTGAGGACAAAGGCAACGGAATCGAAAAAGGTGCGCTGGATCGCATATTTGAACCGTTTTTTACCACCAAAAAGCGAGGTACTGGCCTTGGCCTGGCGATCGTGAAACAAATTGTTGAGCAACACGGTGGGGATGTGACAGTGGAGAGCGAACCTGGACAGGGAGCGAAGGTCACGATCGATCTGCCGATGTAAGGTCCGTGTTATTTCGTGTTTTTTAATGTGATTTCGTGGATCGTATCTGTTATTGATAGGACGGACGCATTCAACAAAGTCACACTAAACCACACGAACCCACAGGAACATCATTTTGCCAGTGCTCTTTTTGCAGCATCGATCGTTTGGTCGATGATGTCGTCCGTGTGAGCGAGGCTTACAAATGCAGCTTCAAATTGCGAAGGTGCGAGATAAACGCCTTGGTCCAACATTCGATGAAAAAATCGCGCGTAAGCCTGACGATCACACCGATCTGCATCACGCCAGTTATTTACGGGCTGATCTGTGAAGAAGCTCGTCCACATTGAACCGACACGATTAGTTACCGTTTTAACACCAGCCTCACGTGCTACAGAGGAAAGACCTTCGCACAAACGCGCGATTTTCAACTCGAGTCGCTCGTAAACAGATCTGTCGCGCAGACGTTTGAGTGTTGCGAGTCCGGCTGCCATGGACAAAGGGTTACCGGAAAGCGTGCCCGCCTGGTAGATCGCACCAGCCGGTGCGATTTGATTCATCAGCTCACGACTGCCACCATATGCACCAACAGGCAAGCCGCCACCGATGATCTTCCCCAGAGTTGTAATATCCGCCCTGACATCGTAAAGCTGTTGCGCTCCACCACGGGCTACCCTGAATCCAGTCATCACTTCATCGAATATCAACAGCGCGCCGTTTTTTGTCGTCAATTGCCTTACGTTTTGTAGGAATGAGTTCTGCGGAGGCACACATCCCATATTTCCCACGATAGGTTCGATGATTACCGCAGCAATGTCGTTATGCTGGTCGAATACGTTTGCGAGAGCCACTGCGTCATTGAAAGGAACTGTGATTGTTTTTTCTGCCAATGCCGCAGGAACTCCGGGGCTGTCCGGTAAGCCGAGCGTGGCGACCCCAGAACCTGCTTTCACCAGCAGGCTATCGCCGTGACCGTGATAACAACCTTCGAACTTCACCAATTTGTCTCGGCGAGTAACCCCACGCGCGAGCCGAATAGCTGACATTGTTGCCTCGGTACCACTATTAACCAGGCGCACCTTTTCAATTGAACGGACGGCGTCGACGATCTCCGCGGCGAGTTCAACTTCAAGTTCATTCGGGGCGCCGAAGCTCGTCCCACGCGATGCTGTTCGCTGTATCGCTTCGATCACTTCCGGGTCTGCGTGACGCAAACTCATTGAACACCACGAGCCGACACAATCAATGTAGCTTCGGCCATCGACATCAGTCATTGATGCTCCACGCGCGGATCGGATGAAACGCGGGGTGCCGCCGACGCCGCGGAATGCTCGGACTGGAGAGTTGACGCCACCAGGCATCAGTCCGACGGCGCGCGCGAAAAGTTTCTCAGACTGTATTTGGTTTTTCCCTGGAGAACTCATATGAGGAGAATAGCAACAAGTTGACAGCACTCCAACTCTTTGGAGTGCGCTGACTTGTCAGCGCTTTTGACTGCCGCGCGACCGAGAGCACCTAAAACAGATTAGAATAAACGAGTGATACGCATGTAAGCTGATTTCGGTGCATCCCGAAAACATTCAACAAATCGTCGACGAAATCGCCCCACTCATTCAGGGCAGATACTTCGGAAAGATATTCCAGTTAGCTACGTTTGCATCGGCGATCGATTTTGGCTTACGCGATGGACGTTACCTGTTTGTCAGTTGTGACCCGGCGTCAGCAAGACTTTATCTAATCAAGCGTCGCGTTAAGGACCTGGAAAAGCAATCCATTCCTCGTTCACCGTTTTCTCAGTTACTCGTGTCCAGACTAAGCGGCGCGGTCGCAATAAACATCACCCGAGACAAAGGCGAGCGGGTGGTCCGACTGACGTTCCAAGCCGACGATGAAACCGGTACCACCGAACTCTGGACCTTGATTGCCCAATTGACCGGACGATCGGCAAACCTGTTCCTGCTGAACAAAGATGGATTGATTACGGGAGCGGCACGATCTTCAAACGCTTTGGGACAATCGATTGGCGGCATGTATCAGTCACCCGCACGCCAACCGAGTATGCAACAAAAGGAATCGCTGGTGTCGCAGGGTCATTTCGAATCGATCTCTGCGGGTCTGGATGCACACTACCAGAAACTTGAAGAACAAAAGTCGTTTGAAGTTTTAGCGAAAAATGCACGTTCTAAAATTCGAAAGGAGCTTCAGCAGCGTCTAAAACTAAAAGCAAATCTCGAGAAAGACCTCGCAAGCCATGGGAATCCTGACGAACACAAAAGAATAGGTGACCTCTTGCTCGCTAACATAACGACCGCGAAGCGTAAGAATTCAAAGACGGTGCTCAAAGACTTCTATTTGGAAGGAGCGCCTGAGATTGAATTGCAGATTGATAAGCAGACATCACTTCAGGATGAGGCGGGTCGGTACTTTAGTCGTTATGCAAAAGCAAAAAGGGCTCGTGAGG
>Ga0114129_10010012_pt1 | contig 13513 bp, 9 predicted proteins | sample RhiMetdeltSRZDD1_FD_80071 | JGI IMG/M metagenome (GOLD analysis project Ga0114129, IMG submission 80071) | Populus rhizosphere microbial communities from Tennessee, USA - Rhizosphere MetaG P. deltoides SRZDD1 (version 2) (version 2) | ecosystem: Host-associated > Plants > Roots > Rhizosphere >...
ACGGTCCGGGTTTTTTCAATGAGTGCGGAACTGGACGCCTCGACCGTCACGCCAGGAAGGACGGCGGCGGACGGATCCCGAACAACCCCCGCGATCGTTGCTTGAGCGAACACGATACTGGGCAGCAGCACTCCCGCAAGTACAGCCGCCACCTTGATGACTCGGTGCATGACGAACCTCCTCGAATCCTCCACAGCGTCGACGCGCCGCTGTGGGCGAGTTGCGCCAGAGTACCGATGAATCGAACTGGCCCCGGCGTCGGGCAGGCTATCACACCTTCCGAGCGCAAAAAGGGCGCCCTTCCACGCACGATGACCGAGACGGGGATTTGGGATTTGGCCGGTTTGGTGGCAGGATTGCGCCGAAACGGTGTCTCTTCGGGGCGCTGCGAGGAGGCGGACATGCGTGTCACGTTGAGTCTTGCGATCGGGTGCGCGGTGTGTTGCACGCTATCCGCCTCGGCGCACCATTCGCACGGTCAGTATCTGGAAACGTTCCAGGATATCGAGGGCGTCGTGAAGGAGTTGCATCTGCTCACGCCGCATTCCTGGGTCTATCTGGACGTGAACGACGCAACCGGTGCGACGCAATTGTGGGCTCTCGAAGCGACAAGTCGCGCCGGTCTCGAAAAGATCGGGGTGACGCGCGAGTCTCTCAAGATGGGCGACCGCATCAAGGCCCGATGCCATCCGCTCAGGGACAAGTCCAACGGGTGCTTGCTCGGATTTCTGAAAGCGCCGGACGGATCCGTCAAGGATTGGGATGGCGGGAACGCACCCGCACCCAAAGATTTCTAGGGGAAGGGGCGCACGTCATGCGCGTGACCGTTTTCCTGTTCGCGGCGTTGCTGGCGATTCCTTGTCACGCAGTGGCCCAGGAGTGGGACCAGTACACCAACCTCCAGGATGGCTTCCGGCTCAATTTCCCGGGCACACCAAAGGTGACAGAGACGACGTGGACTTCGCAGTTGAACTACGTCCTCCCGGCGCGCGTGTACAGCGCTGAGAAAAGTCGCGAGCGCTACTCGGTCACTGTTGTCGATTACAGCGGCATCGAACAGCAAGGCATCGAGCGCGCCAAGACGTGTCCGCCCGGTAACGCGAACTGCCGCGCCAACGCCGGCCCGATGATCGGGCCCGGGTACTCGAGACACGACGAGCGAGGCGCGATCGTGTATGCGACGTTCAAGCTCCTGCAGCGCGATGCCAAGCTGAACTTCCTCGCGTGGGAATGGCAGGACCTGGTCGAAGGACATCTCGTACAACTCACCAACAACGCCGATCAGTCCCGCACGTTCGCGTGGATCGGCATGCATGCGCACAAGCTCTACATCCTGGAGGGCACGGTGCCTGCCGGCTATCCGGAGCCGGGCCTGTTTCAGCAGTCGATGGTGTGGGTCGACAAGGACGGAAACGGCATTCGCTACCAGACGATCTACTCCAACTCGTATCACGGCATGGGGATATACCCAGTGCCGGCCATCGCCGGAGCTGGTCGTGGCGGTGGCGCCGGCGCTGGTGCCGATACGCCGGCGGGTCGCGGTCGATAGGTTATCTACTGGCAGCGGGCGGCGCCGGCGGACGTTCCCTCCTTGGCGCCGTCGCGATACACCTTGTGGCAGTTGTCACACGCCGCATTCAGCTGCTCACCGACTTTGACCACCGCTTCGACGTTCCTCGATTGCGAGGCTCGGTATGCGGCTCGGCCGGCCTCGACGAGCGCCGCCGTGTACTGCTGCCAATTGGCCCGGTCAACGGGAGCCGGCCTTCCGTTCTCACACCGTCGTCCGGGTAACAGGAAGAGAGGCGTCGTCTCGATGAGCGCCAGCGCGGCTTGATCGACGGACTGCCATCCGTAATACACCGTTGATCCCCACGCAACGTAGTCAAACGGGACTGGCATCGATGGCTTCGCAGCGCCCGGATCCTTCACCTGCACGTTGAACAGGATATTCGCGTTCGGGAAGGTCACGCCCCTCATCAGCTGCGCCAGATTACCCGCGACGGCGAATGACGATGCGCCAGCCGACGACGCCGGCGGTGATGTGCGAGCCGTTGGAAACACGACTTGTCCCAGGGCGATGGCGCTCAGTTCCGCCTGCCCAGCCGGGAACTTGCCCGTGCGCAGGATGAACGACGCGAGATCGATGGCCTGTTGCCGAGAAAGGCTGCCGGCCTGCTGAGGAGGCATGGTCTTTTCGATCTTCTCGACAAGATCGGCGAGTGACCGGGCGCTCCAGACCGCGAGGAAACTGTCGCCCGACAGCGGCGGTCCTGCAACGCCCTGCAGCGCAGGACCATGGCACATCACGCATTGCGTCTGATACACCTGCTGGCCGCGCGATGCCTGCACATCCGAGTAGACACCGTCTGTCACGGTTCGCGTCTGTCGGGCGTGACCGATCATCGAGAGCGCGCCGACGATCGCACCACAGAATGTGGCGCCGAACACGCATCGAGCGACCGTCGAACGCAGTCGAATCGCAGCCATCATGAATCCTCCCATCGACGAGCGCATCGGATGCTGGTCCGAAAGCGGCGTGGGATTATAGTCCGCGAAGCCAAGGCCTGAGTCGGCTTCGCTGAACGCCAGATGAACGGCGCGTTCAAGAACCGTTCAGCCACGGGTAAGTACCCTCCTGCCTACGTGTTGAGCATGACGCTCGCGCAGAGCGGAACGCAGATCGCGGGAACCCTTCAGCGTCCCCATGGCCCGGTGCCGCTGAAGGGAGAGATCAGGAAGGGCAAGATCACGTTTTCGGGATCCTCCGACGCGGAACATCGGCTCGAGATTTCGGCGACGGGAGCTCTTCAGCCGAATGGCACGATGGCTGGGGATCTCATGACCAACGTCGGGAACATGACGTGGAAGGCCGTTCGGAATGGGGGCCGCTAGGTCGACGGTTGAGCGCGACAGCGGCAAGCCATCACCCACGCGTTTGCCGATCGTTGCTGGGCAACTGCTCACTTGTGGCCGCAGCTCAGGCGTGCATCGGGTCGACGACTGCTCTCGAATCGAAGAGCACGCGCGCCGTGTCAGTCGTTCGTTCGCACCAGCGCGACCATCATGCCGCCGCGGACGGGAATGGGTTGCAGCGCGTACTCCGATTTGCCGTGGCGCCCCACGACCGTCCACCCGACGGCTTCGCCGACCGCGGCGCCAAAGATGACGTCGCTGAGAAAGTGGCGATTGTCGACGAGCCTCGATGCGGCCACGTAACTCGCCGCGGCGAGAGCCGGCCACGATGCGCGAGAGCCGAGATGGCGCTCCAGCACAGAGGCCGCCGCAAAGGCGCTGGCCGCGTGTCCCGACGGGAACGCACAGCACTCGCCCGTGGGCCGATCGCGTCGCACCGTGTACTTGATTCCGTGCACCACGCTTTGGGTGACGATCTGCGCGCGCATCAAGTCAAACCCGAGGTGAGAGACCTTGTTGGTCCGCGGTTGGCCTTTCGCCGGCGCCGTGACGTATCGACCAACAAGCCACAGGCTCACTGCGGCTCCAGCCTCGAACGCCCCGCTCCCGACGACCTTTCCAAGCGCGAAGACGTGATCCGCGGTACGGTTGCCGACGATGTGAGTTTCAACATAGTCGTCCGCGGGATGTGCCGCGAGCGCCGCAGCACCGCCCGCGGCGAGCAGCACCCACGTCGAGCGCCGCCTTGGAAAGGACGCGAAATCCCGACCGGTGTCCTTCACCAGCGTTCTCCAACCCGTATGCGTAGCTTCCGGGGGAAGGTCTTTTGCCTGAGTGTCCTGTGGTGGATCGACTTGCGCCGGCTGCGGCGTCTGCGCCATCGCCGGGAGCGTGCCGATCATGAGTGCGAGCGCAACACTGATTGGCCATTTCGCATGCATAGAGCGACCTCGATGCCCAGCATCGGGAGAAGCGGCGTGTCCTGAATGCAGAATGCAAAATGCAAAATGCAGAAGTGCAGGTTCTCGGTGTTTCTCACTGTCTGCCTTCTGAATTCTGCATTCTGAGTTTACCTTAGGCAGGTCCCGCCGCGAGCACGTCCGCGACTGCCTCAATGAGCGCGGTGGGATCCAGCGGCTTGGCCAGGTGAAGATCGAAGCCGGCGGCCAACGCGCGATCTCGGTCAGCGATTCCGGCATAGGCGGTGAGAGCGACCGCCCGGATGTTTCCACCACGGTGCGCCGGCCTTTGACGAAGCGTCTCGACCAGCGAATAACCGTCCTGGTCCGGCATACCAACGTCAGCCACCAGCAGATCGAAGCCGTTGTGCTCGACGAGCGCGAGCACTTCGGCTGCTGTCGTAGCGGCGGTCACTTCAGCGCCGACCGACTCGAGCGCCGCGCGCATCAGTTCCCTCGCGTCTGGCATGTCATCGACGACCAGCACCCTCACGCCACGCAGTGAGTCATTCGACAGACGACGGGTGGTGGGGCTCAGGGACAACGTGACAACCAATGGCGTGTCCACCAAAGGTAATCGGATCGTGAACGCCGCGCCGCATCCAGTGCCGCCGCTCTGGGCGGTGACACTGCCTCCGTGCGCCTCGGTCAGATGCCGGACGATAGCCAGACCGAGGCCGAGGCCGCCATGATGGCGCGTCGTGCTCGCGTCGCCCTGTCGAAATCGATCGAAGACAAATGGCAGGAGCTCCGCGCCGATGCCTTGTCCGGTATCCGTGACTCGAATGATCGCGTCGCCCCCATCGCGACGAAGCTCGATGTCGATCGCTCCCTGCGAGGGAGTGAATTTCACGGCATTCGACAACAGGTTCCACACGACTTGCTGGAGACGAATGGCATCGCCTCTGACGACGTGTTCGATATTCGAGTCCGCGCGCACATAGAGCGAGAGTCGCTTTTTCGTCGCGGCCGGACGGATCGCCTCGACGGCATTGGCGATCACGCGTCCGAGGCTCACAGGTTCGCTGCCGACCTGCAGTTTGCCCGTGATGATGCGAGACAAGTCGAGCAGCTCGTCGACCAGCCTCGCCTGCGCCTTCGCGTTTCTCTCGAGCGCCTCGAGTCCTTTTTGTGTGGCGTCGGGTCGAAGTCCGCCGGAGCGCAACATCTGCGCCCACCCGAGCACGGCGTTCAACGGCGTCCGCAGTTCATGGGACAACGTCGCGAGGAAGTCGTCCTTCATCTGACTCGCGTGCCTGCGCTCGGTCACATCCTGGCAGATGACCACAAGATTTCGCGGGTGCCCGTCCGCATCACTCGTCGACGACACGCTGTTCTGAACCCAAATCAAGGCGCCATCCTTCCGGAGGCAGCGCGTCTCGACAACCAACGCCTGACGCTCTCGCGAGCGCACCTGTGCGATCAGTGCATCGGCGTGCGCGACGTCGTCGGGGTGCGTCAACGAGGTGAATGGCATTGGGCCCAGCTCATCGCGGGAAAAGCCGGTGATCGAGCAGAACGCCTCGTTGACATGGACGAAGGTGGTGTCGAGCCGGAGGATGGCAAAGCCCACGATCGACGATTCGAAAGCGGCCCGAAAGAGGTCTTCGCTTTCGCGAAGAACCATCCCGGTGCGCGTTGGCTGGGGCTCGTACGCCGTGAGAGTCGCCTTGTCGGTCATGCGGGTCGCCGCGAATTGTGGAGGTATGAGCTCATCTGTGGACACCGAATGCGTGTCCTATGAGTGTATCGAAATGAGGTGTAACGGTGGGATTAACAGTTGTTCAGGAAGGCAGTGCAGCCTGAATGCTGTGTCTTAAAATCCGAACCTAGGAATGGCTTCCGAGCGCTGGCGTCAAGTCGAAGAGCTGTATCACTCGGCGTTGGAACAAGACGCATCCATGCGCGACCGGTTTCTCGCGGAACGATGTGGCAGCGACTCGGCGCTCCGCGAAGAAGTCGAATCGCTGCTGCAGCACGGTGACGCCACGCCCGCCTTCTTCGACGCGCCCGCCGTCGATCTCGCGGCCCCGCGTGAGGAACAGCCACTCAACGCATCCCGACTCGAGACGTACCAGATCACCGAGCTGGCCAGCACGAGCAGCACGGCACGCGTCTCGAGCGGTCTGGTCCGCGCTCGACATGCGGAAGACGACTTCCCCGGTACCGACCGTTTTGCGGTGATCAGACGCCTCGGCGCCGGCGGCATGGGCGTCGTCTACGAAGTTGAGGACCGTACGCGCCACGAGGTGGTGGCGCTCAAGACGCTGCGGCACACGACACCGGCCGGTCTCTATCGGCTCAAGCAAGAGTTTCGAAGTCTCGCCGGCATCACGCATCCGAACATCGTCTGCCTGTATGAACTCGTCGTGGAGGACGCACGGTGCTTCTTCACGATGGAGATCGTCAACGGCCTCAACTTCGTGGACTACGTGAGGCATGGCCCCGAAGGGCGCATGTCGATTTCCCGCGTCACATCCGCCTTGCGTCAATTGATCGACGGCGTCGCGGCGCTTCACCGGTTCGGAAAGCTCCATCGAGATATCAAGCCGTCAAACGTGCTGGTCACGCCGGAGGGCCGCGTCGTGATCCTCGATTTCGGTTTGATCACGGAGCTGTTCCCCGACTCGCTCGGCGCCAGCGAACCGGTCGTTGGGGGCACACCAGCGTATCTGCCGCCCGAAGAGGGCTCCGGGATGCCTCCTTCCGAGGCCGGCGATTGGTATAGCGTGGGCGCGACACTCTACGCAGGGTTGACCGGTCAGCTCCCCTTCAAGGGGACGCTCATCGAAGTGCTTGTTCAAAAGTCACAGTGGGATCCGCCGTCTCCTGCGGCCATTGCTCCGGACGTGCCGGCCGATCTGAGCGCCCTCTGCATGGAGCTGATGTCTCGCGATCCCGCGCAACGACTGTTGGGGCGTGACGCGCTCGTCAGACTCGGTGGCGGACCGCATGCGACGGCATCAGAGACGATGTCGGATCCGATCGGAGAGACGCTTTTCCTCGGCCGCACGCGCGAGCTTGCCCTACTGGACGAAGCGTTTCAGAGAGTCGTCGACGGCCGTGCGGCAGCGGTGTATGTCTGCGGTCCATCGGGCATCGGCAAGAGTGCTCTGGTCCGGTCTTTCCTTGCCCGCCTGAGCACACGGAAGGACGTCGTCGTGCTGTCGGGCCGTTGCTACGAGCACGAGTCGCTGCCGTACAAAGCGCTGGACGGCGTGGTCGACAGCCTCTCTCGATACATCGTGTCTCTTCCGCAGTCGGTCGCCGACAGCGTGATGCCCCGCGACATCGCCGCGCTGCCGCGACTCTTTCCGATACTGCTCCGGGTTCCGGTAGTGGCCAACGCATCTCGGCTTCGAGAGTCAGCGGTGACCGAGCCCCTCGTGTTGAGGCGACTGGCGTTCGAGGCGCTGCGAGAACTGCTCGCCCGATTGGCGGCGCACGCCCGGCTGGTGATCTACATCGATGACCTGCAATGGAGCGATGTCGACGGTGCGCGACTGCTCGAGGAGTTGCTGCGCGAGCCAGGCGCCCCCGCGCTGCTCACCGTGGTGTCGTTCCGCAGCGAAGAAGTCGCGTCGAATCCGTTTCTCCAGAAACTGATCGATAGACGGAACACGTGGGAGTCATTGGTGCTCGAGCCGATGGCCGATGCTGAAGCTGGCGAATTGATCCGCGCTCTTGCCGGCGCGCCTCTCAGCGACGTTCAACGGCATCGGATTACGTCCGAAGCTGGCGGCAATCCGTTCTTCCTGGAGCAACTGGCGCGTTACGCAGTCACCACTGACCAGACCGTCGATCGCGGTCCGACGTTCGGGGACATGTTCGAAACCCGCGTGCGCAGTTTGCCTGAAGCGGCGCGCGCGTTCCTGCACACGTTGGTCGTCTGCGGGCGACCGATGGTGCCGGAGCTGGTGTGCGAGGCGGCCGGTCTCTCGCGCGAGGCGCGCCCGCTCGTCGCGAGTCTGCGCTCGACACATTTCATTCGCAGCAGTGGTTCCTTCGAGCGGGTCGAGGCTTACCACGACCGCATCCGCGAGGCGCTCGCCGCACAGGTGTCGCCGTCCGAGATGCGGCGCATTCACGGCTCACTTGCCGACACGCTCCTGGCCAGGGGCATCGACGATCCAGAAGCGCTCTTCGACCACTATCGAGGCGCAGACGATCGCGATCGCGCGTCGATTCAGGCGATTCGCGCCGCAGAGCGAGCCGCAACCGCATTGGCGTTCGACAGGGCCGCGTTGTTTTACAGCCATGCGCTCGAGCTGAATCCGTCGTCACTGGCGGCTCTCGCGTGGAAGGAAGGACGGGCGCGAGCGCTCGCCGACGCTGGTCGGCCGGCCGAAGCCGCCGAAGCCTATCTCGACGCCTCGGCGGGAGCCGACCCAAGCCGGCGAGTCGAGCTCCAACAGCGCGGCGCCGAGCAGTTTCTGATCGGCGGCCACATCGATCGCGGCCTCGACCTGATTCGTTCCGTCCTGGCGGCCGTGGGCGTCAGCATGCCGAGAACACCCGCCGCAGCGCTCACGTCGATGTTGTGGCACCGTGCCCGACTGCGATGGCGCGGGCTGACCTTCGTGTCACGGCACGCCGACGACATCGATGCCGATGTTCTCCTGCGTGTGGACACGTGCTGGTCAGCGGTGACGGGATTGCTGCTGGTGGACATGATCAGCGCGGGGTACTTCAGCGTGCGGCACCTGCTCCTGGCGCTCGATTCCGGCGAACCGTCGCGCATTGCGCGAGGGATGGCAATCGAGGCGACTGCCAACATAGCCTACTCGACAGGCAGAAAGCTGGCGGAGAGGCTGATTGAACGGTCGAACGCTCTCGCGAAGAGCGTCGGAAACCAGCACGCGATCGCGTTCTCGTTTCTGGGCGAAAGCATCACCGCCATGGCCACGGGCCAGTGGAAAAAAGGCGGGACCCTGGCCGAGCAGGCGTTGCGAATCCTTCGCGATCAGCGGACGGGGGTCACATGGGAAGTGAACATCGCGCAGAACATGTGCATCTGGGCTCTGATGTACCAGGGCGAGCTCGGTGAGGTGTGCCGACGGGTTCCTCCGCTGCTGGCCAACGCGCGGAGCACCGGGAACCTGTACATCGCGACCGAGTTGTGCACCAGAAGTAACTATGTCTGGCTCGCGGCTGACGATCCGGACCAAGGTGAACGGGAGGCAATCGAGAGCATCGAACGATGGTCGCATAAGGGGTTTCATCGTCAGCACTACAGCACGCTGCTGGCGCGTGTGCAGACGGCGCTTTATCGTGGCGATGGCGAAGCCGCATGGCGACTATTCGCCGAACACGAGTCGACGCTTCGGCGTTCGCTGATCACCCATCTTCAAGTCTTTCGGATCGAAGCGCACTACATGCGGGCGCGGAGTGCCCTGACGATGGCAGCCAGAACGGGAAGCTCACACCGATTCCTGTCGATCGCCAGGGCGGAGGCGGGTCGAATCGCCCGCGAGCGAATGGCGTGGTCTGACCCGATCGCTTTGCTAATGCGGGCGGGAATCGCGTACGTCGAGGGGAATACGCCCATCGCCCTAGAACACCTTCACGACGCCGCGGGTCGATTCGAGCGCGCCGACATGAATCTGTATGCCGCCGTCGCTCGACGTCGCATCGCAGCGTTGCAGAATGACGCGGCGGGGCGACGTCTCCAAGGTCAGGCTGAGGAATGGATGGCCGCTCAGAGCATCAAGAACCCTGATGGTTTTACCCGCATGCTCGCACCAGGGCTGCCCGATGTGCGATAGCGGCGTGCTCGATACGCCTGAGCTGCGCGGACCGGCGTGAAGATCGACGTCGGCGACGTGATGCCATTCGAGTAATAATCCATTCAGCGTAAGAGCCTCTGTGCTCTCGACGTGACGGTCCTGTCTGTACCCACCAATGGACCGCACCAACGTGGAGACCCCCCGGGAGTCGCGCGGACGCAATGAAGAAGAGCCCAGTGAAGCGGCGCAGTGGGCACATTGCCAGGCCGTTCGAGCAGATCGTCATCGAAGCCGTCAAGCCGTCGATCGACGGGGGCCGCCACCCCGTCAAGGGCATCGTCGGCGACGTCCTCGTCGTCCAGGCCACCGTGTTTCGTCACGGTCACGAACGCGTCCGTGCGATGGTGCGCTGGTCGTCGCCGGGCGACGCGACTGCCCATGAAACGGCCATGGCGCGCGTCAACGCTGGCCTCGACCTCTGGTCCGCGACAGTGCTGCTGGAGCGACAGGGCCGATATCGATTCGCCATCGTCGCCTGGACCGATGTGTATGCCTCGTGGGTCGACGAGTTGACCAAGCGTGTTGCCGCACGGCAAGCGGACGTACACAGCGAGATCGAGGAAGGCATCTCGCTCGTGCGTCGCACGTTCGATCGCGTTCGCAGAGACGAGAAGCGTCGGGTGGGCACGCTGCTCGATCTCCTGCACGACTCGGCCCGAGATCCGGCGTTGCTTCTCGCTGTGGCGTCATCCGATGCGAGCTTCGATCTGATGGCCAGCGTGATGCCGCGAGACGATGAAGCGCGATCGGAGCCGGAGCTGGAGGTCTGGGTCGACCGCGAACGCGCGCAAGTCGGGGCCTGGTACGAGCTGTTCGTGCGGTCGCAAGGAACACAGCCTGGGGTCTCTGGAACCTTCCGCGACGCCGAGCGCCGACTCCCAGAGATCCGGCGCATGGGATTCGATGTCGTCTATCTCGCGCCCATCCATCCAATCGGTCACACGAGCCGGAAGGGCCGCGACAATACTCTCGACGCTGCACCGGGCGATCCGGGAAGCCCGTGGGCCATTGGCAGCGAAGACGGTGGCCACACCGCCATCGAGCCGTCGCTTGGCACGTTGGAGGATTTCGATCGCTTTGTCCGCGCGGCCGACGATCTGGAGATGGAGCTGGCGCTGGACTTCGCGGTCCAGTGCTCGCCCGATCATCCGTGGGTGCGCGAGCATCCGGACTGGTTCTACCGGCGGCCGGACGGGACGATCAGGTACGCCGAGAACCCGCCGAAGAAATATCAGGACATCTACCCGATCAACTTCGAGACCGAGGACTGGCGGAATCTCTGGAACGCCTTGGCGGATGTCGTTCGTTTCTGGGTCGGTCACGACGTGCGGATCTTCCGCGTCGACAACCCGCACACCAAGCCGCTCGGATTCTGGACGTGGTTGATCGATTCGATTCACCGCGATCATCCTGATGTGATCTTTCTGGCCGAGGCATTCACGCGACCGCCGATGATGCAAGGGCTCGCCAAGCGCGGCTTCACGCAGTCCTACACGTATTTCACCTGGCGGAACACCAAGCCGGAGATCATCGAGTACCTCACTGAGCTCACGCGCACGGAGATGGCGCTGTATTTCAGGCCGAACTTTTTTGCGAACACCCCTGACATCCTCCCACCGATCCTCCAACACGGGGGGCGACCGGCGTTCAAATCGAGGTTGACGCTCGCGGCGACGCTCTCCCCGTCCTACGGCATCTACAGCGGCTTCGAGCTGTGTGAACACGCGGCCGTCGAGGGGAGGGAGGAATACCTGCATTCCGAGAAGTATCAGCTCAGCGTCCGGGACTGGAATGCTCCCGGCAACATCAACGACTTCATCACACGCATCAATTGCGCACGGCGCGAGAATCCGGCGCTTCGCCAGTTCGTCAATCTCCAGTTCCTCGACGTCGACGACGATCAGCTGCTCGCCTACGCGAAGTGGACGACGGACGGGAGCAATGTGGTCCTTGTCGTCGTGAACCTCGACCCCTACGCCACGCACAGCGCGATGGTCGCGGTTCCGTTGGACCTCGTGGGCGTCGCGGCTGGAGGCACCTACGGCGTGCACGACGTGCTGACCGGCGATCGGTACACGTGGCGCGATCGGAATTTCGTGCGCCTGAACCCGTCGGCGGGCGAGCCGTCGCACATCCTCCGCGTCGTGAAGGGTTGATGACTGCGATGAAGTCCGATTCCTTCTGGTACAAAGACGCGGTCTTCTACGAGCTGCACGTCAAGACCTTCTGCGACAGCAACGCAGACGGCATCGGCGACTTTCCGGGCCTCACAACCAAGCTCGATTATCTGCAGCAGCTCGGTGTCGATTGCTTGTGGCTCCTGCCGATGTATCCCTCGCCGTTCCGCGACGATGGGTACGACATCGCGGACTATCGAGGGATTCATCCCTCGTATGGCACGCTGGATGACTTTCGGCGCTTCCTCGGCGCGGCGCACGCACGCGGGCTCCGCGTCATCACCGAGCTCGTGCTCAACCACACCTCGGACCAACACAGCTGGTTCAAGGAAGCGCGCAGCTCGCGGGACAACCCGCGACGCAATTGGTACGTGTGGAGCGACACGGACGATCGCTACGCAAACGTGCGGATCATCTTTCTCGACACCGAGCAGTCCAACTGGGCGTGGGACCCCCAGTCGAAGGCGTACTACTGGCATCGCTTCTTCAGTCACCAGCCCGATTTGAATTGCGACAATCCGGCCGTGCAGGAAGAGCTGTGGAACATCATGCAGTTCTGGCTGAAGATCGGGGTCGACGGGTTCCGCGTGGACGCGGTGCCCTATTTGATCGAGCGCGAGGGTACGTCGTGCGAGAACCTGCCAGAAACGCACGAGGTGCTGAAGTTCCTGCGTCGTCGTCTCGACGAGCACTTCCCCGAAGCGATGCTGCTGGCAGAAGCCAACCAGTGGCCGGAGCACGTGCGTCCGTACTTCGGAGACGGCGATGAATGTCACATGGCGTTCCACTTCCCCATCATGCCGCGCATGTTCATGGCCCTGCGGCTCGAGGATCGCAAGCCACTCGTCGAAATCATCGAACGCACGCCGGCTGTTCCCGAATCGTGCCAGTGGGGCGTGTTTTTGAGAAACCACGACGAGTTGACGCTGGAGATGGTGACCGACGCCGAGCGCGATTACATGTACGAAGAGTACGCGCGCGACCCGGTCGCGCGAATCAACCTCGGAATCCGCCGGCGCCTCGCGCCGCTGCTCGAGGGCGACCGCCGCCGAATCGAGCTGATGAACGGCATGCTGATGTCGCTGCCGGGGAGCCCGATCATCTATTACGGTGACGAGATCGGGATGGGCGACAACATCTATCTCGGCGATCGCAACGGCGTGCGCACACCCATGCAGTGGAACGGCGGATGGAATGGCGGGTTCTCGTCGGCGGATCCGGAACGACTGGCCCAGCCGGCGATCTCGAACCCCGTCTATGGCTTTCAGGCCGTCAACGTCGAATCGCAGCTGCGAAGCGATCACTCACTCCTGAATTGGATGCGGCGTCTGATCCACGTCCGGCAGTCCACGCAGGTCTTCAGTCGCGGCACCATCTCGTTCATCAATGTGTTGAACCATCGCGTGCTTGCCTATACGCGATCGCTCGATGGTCAGGTCCTGCTCATCGTCAACAACCTGTCGAGCACCGCGCAGGCCGCCGAGCTCGACTTGCGCACGTTGGCCGTGGCCATCCCCATCGACATGTTCGGCCACAGCTTGTTTCCGCGGATTGGCGACTCGCCGTACGTACTGACCCTCGGCCCGTACGACTTCTATTGGTTCAGGCTCCGATGGCTCTGAGACCGTTCAGCCACTCGGCGCTCTCACGCGTGAAGGGCTCGTGGCACAACCTA
>Ga0114129_10010014_pt1 | contig 13510 bp, 13 predicted proteins | sample RhiMetdeltSRZDD1_FD_80071 | JGI IMG/M metagenome (GOLD analysis project Ga0114129, IMG submission 80071) | Populus rhizosphere microbial communities from Tennessee, USA - Rhizosphere MetaG P. deltoides SRZDD1 (version 2) (version 2) | ecosystem: Host-associated > Plants > Roots > Rhizosphere >...
AGGAACCGGCTGACCGTCGAGCTGAACTCCTGCCACGCCGCGCGCTCGCCCGCCAGGGCCCGATGCCCGCTGGCGGTCAGCTGGTAGGTGCGGCGCTCCCGGCCGCTCACGGTGCTCCAGGCGCTCTCGACCAGCCCGGAACGCTCCAGCCGGCGCAGCGCCGGGTAGATCGTGCCGGTGGGCGGGGTGAGCGTGCCACCGCTGCGGGCCGCGAGGGCCTCGATGATGGCGTATCCGTGGAGTGGGGCGGCTTCGAGGACGGCGAGCAACAGTGCATCCATGTGCCCGTGCAGCGCCTGCGCCTTCATAGGTAGCTACTCTACGCGTAGACGGCCCGCCTGGCGAGTGGGTGGGACCAGAACGGTACGACTTCGACGTTCATCACTATATGAAGCCAACGGACCACAACTCGTATCCGATCGCGGTGCGGGCGGCGGCCGCCGAACGCCGCCGCCCGCGTGCCGGCTACCGGGTCGCCGACACCTCGAGGTCGGTCTCCGTACGACCCGTCGCCGCGTTCGCGCCGAGCCCGATCCCGCGGTACGTGTCGGGCTGCGCCATCATCAGGTACACGCCGTACACGACGCCCAGCACGGCCACGATGAGGTACGCCAGCGGGAAGGCGACGGCCTCCGCCGCGCCGGGTTTCGACCCGAGCAGCGTCGAGTAGTTCACGACGCCCGCGACGGCCATCGCGATCAGCGCGGCCCCGGCGAGCAGCGGCGCGATCAACCGCCGCCAGATGTTCTCGCCCTGCGGGTCGCGCAGGAAGAAGACGATCACCGAGACCGCGGTGACGGCGAGCAGGCACAGGACGCCGAAGCCACCGGTCGCGCCGAGCCAGAAGAACAGCTTGACCATCGGGTCCCACCCGGCCAGCGCGTACAGGGCGATGACGGCGACACCGATCACGGACTGCACCAGCGAGGCCGTCCGCGGCGCCCCCGTCCGCAGGTCGGTACGCCCGAGCCGGCGCGGCAGGACCCGTTCGCGGCCGAGGGCGAACATGTACCGGGTGACCGCGTTGTGGAAGCTCAGCATCGCGGCGAACAGGCTCGTCGCGAACAGCACGTTCGCGACCTCGCCCACGGTCGAGCTGGACATCGAGAACAGCATCCCCGGGCCTTGCTCGCCGGCGACCCCGGCCACCTGGCCGTCTCCATAGTGGACACTCATCGCCCACGAGGCGACCGCGTACAGCACGCCGATGACCGCGAGCGACGTGTACGTGGCGGCCGGCACCGTACGGCGCGGGTTCTTCGACTCCTCGGCGAACACCGCGGACGCCTCGAACCCGACGAACCCGAGCAGCGCGGTGACGAGCAGCGCGCCGACGCCGGCATGGCCGAACAGCCCGTCCGGCGACAGGCTCGTCAGCGGGTACCCGTCGGCCGGCTTGCCCAGGCCCGCGGCGGCGAGGACGACGACCACGATGACCTCGGCGGTGAGCAGGACCGCCAGGATCTTGCCGTTCAGGTCGACGCGCATCAGGCCGAGGATCGCCACGATCGCCCACGCGATCAGCGACCACACCCACCACGCCAGGTTGATGTCGAACTTGGCGAGCATGTAGTCGTGCACGACCGGCCCGAACATGCCGTAGAGCCCGACCTGCAGCGCGTTGTACGCGACGACCGCCACGAGGGCCGCGCCGACCCCGGCCGGGCGGCCGATACCGCGGGCGATGTACGCGTAGAACGCGCCCGCGTTGGTGATGCGGCGGGCCATCGCGACGTAGCCGGCCGCGAACACCGCGAGCACGATCGCGACGGCGATGAACGCGGCCCCGATCGCGGACAGGCCGGTCACCGCGTACATCGTCGTGACCACGCCGGCCACGACGGTCAGCGGCGCCACCGCCGACAGGATGAAGAAGACGACGGACGGTACGCCCAGCCGGTCCTTCGCGAGTGCCGCGGACACGCCGCCGGCAGGGATGGGGGAAGACATCTCTCACGCCTCCGTTGACACGGGTGATGGGGGGTGGAACCCGAGCTAGACGCGGTGACTCAGCACCGCGTCGCCTACCGCGGCCTCGGTGTCGGCGAACAGGTCGATGAACGCCGGGGTCTGTGCACCGATGTCGCGCAGGATCTCGCCGAGGTAGCGGCGTCCCCGGCCGCCGCTGTCCTGCCACAGGACGTCGGCCATCAACCCGGTGGCGTGCAGCACACCGGCGAGGACCGCGTCCGACCAGCCGATCGTCGGGTCGGCCTGGATCAGCCGCGACGCCAGCACGGCCTTGATCTTCACGCCGGCGTTCCGATCGATCGGGACATATCTCGTGGTACGCCGGAACCGCCCGACCTCGACCTGGTCGAGCGCACCGATGCGGACCAACCGCACCGCGACCGCTTCCGTGATGGTCGGCGCGAGCACGCCGAGCCAGGTACGCACCTGATGCCGGTTGGGCTCGTGCCGGATCTGGTCCCACACGGTGTGCCCGAGCGGATCGGGGGGCGGCGTGTACCGCTGCCCGGCCACGTGCGACTGCATGGGCGGCGCGGTCGGCTGGACGCGTTGCTCGGCAATCGTCACGTGCCCGGTCAGCATCAGCTCGGCGAGCACGCTCGCGGCCAGCCCGAGTGCGGCGACCCGGGCCTGCACCCGCGGCTTGCCGTTCTCGTCGTGGGCGAGCAGGTAGAAGTTGTCGACAATGGACATCAGTGGTCTTCGCAGTGATTCCCGCCCGGGCGCGGCAGGTCGAGGATGGGGTTGCGGTCGAAGAAGCCGACCGGCTGCAGCGTGAACCCGCACCGCGCCACCGGCATCACCGGCCAGTCCTCCGGCCGCGGGAAGTGGGTCATGCCGAACGTGTGCCACAGCACGATGTCGGCGCCGTCGATGCCGCGGTCCCCGGCGCCGTACGCGGGCAGCCCGCCTCCGCCGGGGTGCTGGTTCGGGAAGTCGCCGGCCGAGTACCGGTGCGCCGGGTCGTACGCGGTGACCCACAGGTGCCTTGTCGCGAACGCGGCCCGCCCGGCGATCGACGCGGACGGGTCGGCCGCGAGCAGCGGGGTGGCCTGCGGTACCAACGCGTACGCCACCGGACGGCCGAACCGGTTGGTCTTCTCGGGGTTCACGACCTGCCAGGCGCGACCGAGGGCCGGCTCGGCCACGCGCGCGCCCTCGGACTCGCGGCGCAGGCGCGTGACCCGGCGGGTGAAGGCGTTCCCGTACGGGTTGGCCGGCCCGACGGGCAGCCGTTCGAGCTGCACCTCGTCGACCGCGTTCCGCGTACCGTCGACCGTCATGTCGAGCCGGGCCGAGAACAGGTGCTGGTGGTACGGCGCCCCGAGGCCGGGTGCCACCTGGGTCGCGTACGGGCTGCCGTCCACATAGGACGATGTGAAGACGACGCCGGTCGCCTTGATCTCCAGCTCGATCGTGCCGTCGAGGTAGAGGTACCAGAAGAACCCGTAGTCGTAGTTCCCGATCGCGACGAACGTCGACACGACCAGCCGGCGCTGGCGGCGGGTCTCGGCCGCGCCGGTGAACAGGTCGGTGTGCTTCCACGCGACACCGACGTCCTCCTCGTGCATGCAGATGGCGTTGGGTACCTCGCGCGCGTCGCCGTCCTCGGTCGGCAGGACGGCGTCGAAGTAGTGGATCTCGCCGAGGCAGTCGCAGCCGAGCGTCAGCGGGGTCACCTGCTGGCCGAGGAGGTACTCCCCCGCGTCGAAGTAGTTCTGCCAGAACCGCGCGGGCGACGGGTCGGCGTACGGCACGACCATCTCGGCGATCGACGCCCGGTAGACGACCGGCCGCCCGTGCAGCGAGATCTGGTGCAGCGTCAGGCCTTCCCGCGCGTCGAACCCGACCCGCAGGCGCCAGCCGGCCCAGCGCACCTCGTCGCCGTCGACGGTGAAGCTCGGCCCGTCCGGCTGGTGTATCTCGATGGGCCGCAGGTCCGTACGCGCCGGCCCGACGAAGTCCGGGTCGTCGAAGTTGCCCTCCTCGGCGGGTACCGGCAGGACGGCCTCGTCGACGAGCCGCACGACCCGGCGCTCGATGAGGTCGACGTAGGCGACCACGCCGTCGATCGGGTGCGCCCACGGGTGGTCCTCGGCGCGGTGCTGCAGGAACGACAGCACCCGCAGCATCCGCCGGCCCTCCTCGCCGGGCAGGCCGAACGAACCGGCCGAGAGCGGGCACGGCCGGACGAGGTCGAAGTCGGTGACGCCGCGGCGGCGTACGGCGGCCCGCCAGCCCTCGTCGCCTTTGACGATTTCGTCGACGAGCTCGAGGTCGGAGAGCATGACGGCCGGCTGCCCGTCGCGCACCGGGTCCAGGGTGGATCGCGCGTCGACGCCGCCCCGGGTCAGCGACACCGTCACGTCGGTGGCGACGCCGGTCGCGGAGTCGAGAAGAATCGCGCGCACCCGCCGGTCGAATTGATCTCCCACCCGGAAATTGATCACGTGATCCTTTTCCGGTTCCACCAGCCCCAGATAGGTAAAGCGTGTCCGCTCGTCCACGAGCCCGTGGCCGACAAGCAATTCCCGGGCCGCCCGGATCTCCGCCGCGGTCAGTCGCTGCAGCGGATGGGTTGCCCGGTCGCCCGGTGCGGAACGCACCTCCGAGACAGCCACCGACCACTCCTATCACTTTGACACCCGTGCACCCGCCCATCCTGGAGGCACCACGGCTCGTTGTCCACCCGCTCACGTACTGTCCCCGGCGCCGGGACGTTTGCCCCTCTTTGTCATGGCACCTCGGGCCAGCGCGCTCGGCCGGCCAGCCAATTGACACGAACGAGTGGCTAACCGAAATCACCCTTCCGCCGGCTCCACTGTGGACAGTGCATTCGCCGTTATCCCATCGTGATTTGCACCCGTGCGTACCCGTGAGGCCGGTTTGATCAGCAAGCCCGACTAGAGGCAGGATGGGGTGGATCGAGAGGGGCCGACCGGGTGAAATACATGATCATCATCTACGGCAACCGCGCGCTGTGGGAGTCGTACCCGCCGGACGAGTGGCGCGAGCGGATCGCCGAGTTCGACGGGCAGCCCATCGTCACCGACGGTCCCTACCTGGAGACGAAGGAGTACCTCGCGAGCTGGTACCTCGTCGAGGTGGACAGCGAGGAGCGGGCGCTCGCGATCGCGGCCACGGTCCCGGCGGCCACGATGAGCCAGGTCGAGGTGTGGCCGGTGCGGCACGAGGCCGGCCGGTGACCGAGGACCTCCTCCGCGAGCTCGCCCCGCGCGTGCTCGGCGCGCTGATGCACCGCTACGGCCGCCTCGACGCGTGCGAGGACGCCGTGCAGGAGGCGCTGCTCGCGGCCGCGCTGCAGTGGCCGCGCGAAGGCGTCCCCGAGCACCCCACCGGCTGGCTTGTCCGGGTGGCCTCCCGCCGCCTGGTCGACTGGCAGCGCAGCGACATCGCCCGGCGGCGCCGCGAGGGCGCCGAGGCGCTCGCCGCCGAGCCGGTGGCGCCGGCCGCCGACGAACCGACCGGCAACCACGACGACACGCTCACCCTGCTGTTCCTGTGCTGCCACCCGTCGCTCACGCCGCCGTCCCAGATCGCGCTGACCTACGGGCCGTCGGCGGGCTGACGACGGTAGAGATCGCACGCGCGTTCCTCGTCCCCGAGGCCACGATGGCCCAGCGCATCAGTCGCGCCAAGCAGCGCATCCTCGACGCGGGCGGCACGTTCGCGATGCCGCCGCCGGCCGAGCGCGCCGAGCGGCTGCGGGCCGTCCTGCACGTGCTCTACCTCATGTTCAACGAGGGGTACGCGGCCACGGCCGGCGACGAGCTCCAGCGGCCGGACCTGACCCGGGAGGCCGTACGGCTCACCCGGCTGCTGCACCGGCTGCTGCCGGACGACCCCGAGGTGGCCGGGCTGCTCGCGCTGCTGGTGCTGACCGACGCGCGGCGCGAGGCGCGTACCCGGCCCGACGGCTCCCTCGTGCCCCTTGCCGAGCAGGACCGCGGCCGGTGGGACGCCGGGCTGATCGCCGAGGGCGTCGCGCTCGTCACGGCCGCGCTCGCCGGCAGCGACGGGCTCGGGCCGTACCAGCTCCAGGCCGCCATCGCGGCCGTCCACGACGAGGCGGCCCGGGTCGAGGACACCGACTGGCGGCAGATCCTGGCGCTCTACGACCTGCTGGCCACCGTGGCGCCGGGTCCGATGGTCACGCTGAACCGGGCCGTGGCGGTCGCGATGGTGCACGGCCCGGACGCCGCGCTCGGCGAGCTCGACGCGCTCGGTACGGACGGGCGGCTCGCCCGCCACCACCGGCTGCACGCGGTACGCGCCCACCTGCTGGACATGGCCGGCCGGCCGGGGGCGGCCCGGGACAGTTACCGGACGGCGGCGAAGTACGCCACGAGCCTGCCCGAGCGGCGGTACCTGGAATCCCAGGCCGCCGCCCTGTCCTGAGCCGGCCGGCCCGTTCGTCCTCTAGAGGTAAGGGCAGCTCGACGTAGACGTCCCGAAGGAGCAGTCATGGCGCAGTACCTCGCACTGACCTACACGGCCGACATCAACTGGTGGGCGCCGGAACACGCCGCGGCTCTGGCCGAGTACCGGGAGTTCGCCACCCAGAACGCGGAGCACATCGCGGCGAGCGCGGTGCTGCACCCGACCAGCACCGCCACCGTGGTACGGGTGACCGGAGCACGCGGCGGCGACGTCGTGACGGCCGACGGCCCGTACGCGGAGACCAAGGAGGCGCTGACCGGCTACTACCTGCTGGAGGCCGAGGACCTCGACGAGGCGATCGCGCTGGCCGCCCGGATCCCGGCGGCGTGGGGCGGGGCGGTGGAGGTACGGCCCGTCCTGGCCGCCCGGTGACCCCGGCCGAGCGCCTGGCCGACACCGTCCGGGTCGAGGGGGCGCGGATCCTCGCGACCCTCGTCCGGACGGTCGGCGACTTCGCGCTCGCGCAGGACGCGGTGCAGGAGGCCATGGTCGCGGCGCTGCGGGAGTGGCCGCGGACGGGCGTACCGGACCAGCCGCGCGCCTGGCTCACCGTCACCGCGCGGCGCAAGGCCATCGACCTGCTGCGCCGGGAGAGCGCCCGGGCCGGCAAGGAACGGGAAGCGGTCGACCTCATGGAACTGTCCACACCGGACCTGCCGCCCGACAGCGTCGTCCGCGACGACCAGCTGCGGCTCATCTTCACCTGCTGCCACCCGGCGCTCGCGCCCGAGGCCCGGGTGGCGCTCGCGCTGCGTACGCTCTGCGGGCTGTCCACCGCGCAGACCGCGGCCGTCCTGCTGAGCACCGAGCCGGCGATGGCAAAGCGGCTCACCCGTAGCCGGCAGAAGATCGCCGCCGCGCGCATCCCGTACCGGGTTCCGCCGGACGAGGAGCTGCCCGGCCGGCTCGCGGCCGTGTGCGGGGTCGTCCACGCGCTGTACACAGCCGGGCACGCGCCGGCCGGCGGCGAGACGGCCGTGGACCTGGACGCGTGCGCCGAGGCCGTCCGGCTGGCCCGGCTGCTCCACGCGCTCCTGCCCGACGAGCCGATGCCCGAGGCCGTACTCGCGCTGCTGCTGTTCACCGACTCGCGCCGCGCGGCCCGGCTCGACGCGGCCGGCGACGTCGTACCACTGTCCACACAGGACAGATCGGTGTGGGACCGCGCGTCGATCGCGGAGGCCGGGGAGCTTCTCCGGCAGTCGTTGCGCCGCACGGGCGGGGTCGCCGACCCGTACCAGTTGCAGGCCGCGATCGCCGCCGAGCACGCCCGGGCGCCGAGCTACGCGGCGACCGACTGGGCGGAGATCGTGCGCCTCCACGACCTGCTGCTCGGGGTCGCGCCCAACCCGGCGGCCGCGCTGAGCCGGGCGGTCGCGGTGGCCGAGGCGTACGGCGCCGAGGCCGGCCTGACCGCGCTGGAGGGCGTCGCGGCCGGGAGTCGCTGGCACGCGGTCCGCGGCGAGCTGCTCGCGCGGCTGGGCCGCTACGCCGAGGCGGTCGACGCGACGCGCGCCGCGCTGGGCGACGACGTCGCCGCACCGGAGCGCCGGTACCGCGAGCGCCGCATCGCGCGGTGGTCACGCCGGGCCGAGGACGGCCGGTAAGCGCGCGCCGGCTCCTGATGCCGGGCGTCATGGACGCCCGCGCTACGCCGGGTGCGTCACCCCGGCGCGCGGCGCGGACGCGACGCCGGCGGCGCCGCCGATCGCGCCGAGCACGCCGCCCGCGAGCACGCCCACGACGAGCAGGTGCATGATGCCGCCGGCCAGGAAGTCGCCGGCGATCGCCGTGTCCAGGTCGCCCGCGCCGCGGAACTCGGCCAGGTTCTGCGGATCGGCGCGCAGGACCGGCATCGCGGCCAGCGCGAGGACGGCCATCGTGGCGAGCCCGACGAGCCCGCTGGCGAGGCCGCTCCACGCGCCGACCAGCGGGCCCGACCAGAACCGGCCGGACCGGTGCGCCGCCAGCCCGCCGGCCAACCCGGTGACCGCCACGGCGGCCACGGTCGAGGCGTAGTAGGGCACGAGCGTCCAGCGGCCCTGGTCGTAGGCGAGATTGCCGGCCGCCATCTCGACGATCCACAGCGCCCCGACGAGCGGGCCCCAGCGGGTACCCGTCCGGCGCGCGTCGCTCCACAGTGGACGGCCCGCCCAGCACGTGGCGGCCACGGCCGCGCCCAGCCCGACCGCCAACCCGCCGAGGAAGAGCGGGGCTCCGGGGTCGTCGAGCAGTCGCGGGTAGCGCCACAGCGTCGCGGCGACGAGCCCGCCGGCCAGCACGACGCCGCCGAGCGGACCCAACCGCGCCAGCCGGTCCACGGCGCCCGCCTTCCGCCCTGGATGGTCGTTACACGGTACCGCTGTCTATACCGGCACGGTGAGCGTGACCGCCATGCCCTTCGTCGGGTCACCGGTCACCGTACCGAGCTGCAGGGAGTACCCGTCGGCGAAGACCAGGTCCTTCGCCAGCGAGGTCTGCGCCAGGTTGCGGACGCTCTGCTCGTACCCGGCGGTCGCGTACACGGCCCGGCTCGCGTCCTCGGGCAGGGCGACCTGCGAGGTACGCAGCTTCCCGCTCGCCGTCGTCGCCGCGGCCAGGCTCGGGTACACCTCGAAGTGGATGTGCGGCCACCGGCCCGAGTACGCCGCCGGGTAGATGCTCGTGAACGACACCTTCCCCGACCCGTCCGTCTCCTGCACCCCGCGCAGGTAGTTCTCGTTCGCGACGGCCCGCGTGTAGAGCGAGTACTGGCCGTCCCGGTCGCAGTGCCACACGTAGACGGCGGCCCCCGCGAGGGGTACGGAGCCCCTGGCGGTGTCCAGCACCGTCAGGCCGATCGTGAGCGGGATTCCCGCGGCGACGCCGGACGCCGTACCGAAGCTGCGGGTGATGTCGCTGCGGACGATCCCGCTCGCGGTCAGCACGTTCACGCCGTTCGACCCGTCGCCGGGGAACGGGCCCGCGGTCTCCTCCGGGATCTTCGTACCGGCCGCCGCGGCCGCCGCGCTCGTAGGCGCCGCGGCGCTCGGCGCGGTCGTCGCCGGCGGCGTACCCGGCTCGTCCGCCGCGCAGCCGGCCACCGCGGCCACCCCGGCGGCGCTCACGAGGCCGAGCAGTCGGCGCCGGCTCAGCAGGGTGGGCAGGTCCAGCGAGAGACCGCGGTCGTGGTCGTGCTCGTCGTGGTGGTCGTGGTGCCCGTTGCGTGCCATCGCGCCAACCTCCTCGGGTACTTGCGGATGCCCAACGATCCGCGACCCGCCTGGGTCTCCCCCGTGGCCCTGCTATGCGTCCGCTGTGACTCTCCTGTCGGGCCTGGACCGCCCCGGATCCCCTACAGTCGGGCCATGCCGGAGCCGCACGCCAGCCGACCGCACATGCCGGGGTACGGAGTCGCCCCGCCCGACGGCGGCATCGGCCTGCTTCCGTGGTCGTGGGCGGTGGAGCGGCTGGTCGCCTCGCACGACTACTGGCTCGCGACGCGCTGGCCGGACGGCCGCCCGCACGTCATGCCGGTCTGGGCCGTCTGGCACGCCGACGCGCTGTGGTTCAGCAGCAGCAACGGCTCGCGCAAGACCCGCAACCTCCGGGCCGACCCGCGGTGCGCGATGACGACCGACAACGCGGTGGCGCCGGTGGTCGTCGAGGGTACGGCCGAACCCGTCGTCGACGAGTCCGAGCTGCGTACCGTCCTGGACCTGGAGAACGCGAAGTACTCGACCGCGTACGGCATGGAGCTCTTCGATCCGGCCCTCAACACCTGCTTCCGGCTCCGCCCCGACCGCGCCTTCGGCATCGCCGAGGACGAGTTCACCACCTCCCCGACCCGCTGGACCTTCCGCGGGTAGGAGGACCGGCGGTTCTGTCGGACGGGCTCTATAGGCTCGGACCCGTGTCCGGCTCCGCGGTGACCGACGTCCCGGCCCGGTGGAGCGCCGATCAGGTGCTCTCCCTGGCGCCGGACGTGTCCGCGCAGCGGGCCGCCCGCGCGCTCGCCGGCGACCAGGCCTGGTGCGAGATCGGGCTGAGCGTCGAGGAGGACCTGCCGCCCACCCTGTGGGGGCTGTGCCAGGGCAGCGGCACCCGGCCGTACCAGACCTGCGTCGACCTCACCGAGCCGGCGTACATCTGCTCGTGCCCGAGCCGCAAGTTCCCCTGCAAGCACACGCTCGCGATGCTCCTGCGCTGGGCGTCCGGCGCGGTTCCCGAGGCACCGGCCCCTTCATGGGTCCGGGAGTGGCAGGCGTCGCGCGCCGAACGGACCTCACGGGCCGTGGCGCGCACCGAGGCACGGCGCAGCGGCGGCGCGGGTACGGGTCGCGCCGTCAGCGAGAAGGCGACCGTCCGTCGGGCCGAGCGGGTCGCGGCGGGGCTGGCCGAGCTCGACCGCTGGCTGGCCGACCAGCTGCGTACCGGGGTGGCGGGCCTGGCGCGCCAGGGCTACGGCCACTGGGACGCGATGGGCGCCCGGCTGGTGGACGCGCAGGCACCCGGCGCGGCCCGGCTCGTGCGCAACCTCGCGGAGTACGCGGGCGATCCGGAACGCCTCCTCGTCGAGCTGGGGCTGCTGCGGTTGCTGGTTGCCGGTTTTGCCCGGCTCGATAGCCTACCGTCCGAGTTAGCGGCCATCGTCCGGCTGCGGGTCGGCATCCCGGTGTCGGCCGAGGAGGTGCTGGCCGGCCCGCCGGTCGGCGACCGGTGGCAGGTGCTGGGCGTGCACGACGAGCCGGAGAACGACCTGCTGGTCCGGCGCGTGTGGCTGCGCGGGGCCCAGTCCGGCCGCGCCGCCCTCGTCTTGTCGTTCGTGGGGCCGGGGCAGGTGTTCGTCACCGACCTCGTGGTGGGCACCGAGCTGCCCGCCGACCTCTGCTTCTACCCCGAGCGCCTGCGCGTCCTCATCGCCCGGCGGCACGCTCCGGCGGCACCGATCACCACCGTCGCGGGCGCCCAGGGCGTGCGCGGGGCGATGCGGGAGTACGCCGCGGCCCTCGCCGCCGACCCGTGGCTCGAGCGCTGGCCGATGGTCCTGGCCGAGGTGGTCCCCGCCCACCTGGGTTCGGGCCGGTGGTGCCTCGCGTCGCCGGAGGGCGAGGGCGTGCCGCTCGACCCGGCGGTCGGGGCGCCGTGGCGCCTGGTGGCGGTCGCGGCCGGCCGGCCGGTGACCGTGGCCGGGGAGTTCACGGCGACCGGGCTGCGCCCCCTCAGTGTGTGGACGGACGACCGGTTGGTGCCGCTATGAGCGATGCCACGGGTTCCCTGCCCCGCTGGCCGGACGTGTTCGCGTCCGCGCTGGTCGGCACGGCCCGCACCGGTGAGCGCGCCGAGGTTCTGCTCGACGCGGCGGCCGCTCACGCGGCGCGCCGCCGGGCGGGCCGCGCGCTGGTCACCGGGGTGCGACCGCCCGGCCCGGCCGAGCTCGACGGTGTCCCCGAGGTCGGGGCCGAGGCGGCGGCGCGCGTCGACACGCTGCTCGCGCTCGACAGCGCCAGCCAGGAGGCGCTGCCGGTCCGCGACATGGCCAGCCGGCTGGAGCTGCTGACCGCGTGGCTCGACCGGGCGGCGGCGGCCGGGCGGCGGCTGCCGGCCGAGCTCGTCCCCGCGCTGCTCGACTTCGGGCGCCGGCATCCCGAGCTACGCCACCTGATCGCCGAGGTGGCCGGGCCGCTCGCCGGCTGGCTGGCCGCGCAGCGGGCCGACTGGTCGTACGAGGCGCCGGCCGGTCCGACCGAGTCCACTGTGGACGATGCCGAGGCGTGGGAGCTGGGGTCGATCCAGCGGCGGGCGGCCCATCTCACCGCGCTGCGGCGGCGCGACCCGGTCGCGGCGCGCACCCTGCTGGAGGCCGGGTGGGAGGCGGAGCCGCCGGAGGACCGGCCCGTGCTGCTGCGGGCCTTGTCGGAGGGGCTGTCGCTCGCGGACGAGCCCGTGCTGGAGAAGGCGTTGGACGATCGCCGCCGGCAGGTCCGCGATGTCGCCGTCGACCTGCTGGCCGGGCTGCCGGGCAGCGCGTACGGGCAGCGCATGGCGCAGCGCGCGCTCGCCTGCGTCGACCTGTCCGGCTCCGGCCCGATCACCGTCCAGCCCCCGTCCGACTGCGACCGGTCGATGCGCCGGGACGGGATCGTCGCGCGGCCGCCGGCCGGGACGGGCGAGCGCGCGTGGTGGTTGGAGGAGGTGCTCGCGCGTACCCCCCTGGAGGTGTGGCCCGAGCCGGAGGTGTTCGCCGCGCGCGGGGTGACCGAGGGCTGGATCGGGACGCTGCGGCGCGGCCTGGCCCGAGCCGCGGCGGCCCAGCACCACCGGGGCTGGACGGCGGCCCTCGTCGACCAGGTGACCGCGGCCGTCCTCACGGCGGGCCGGCCGGCCGACCGGGAGCTGCTCGGCGCGCTCCACGAGGTGCTGACCGACGAGGAGCTGACCGCACGGGCGGTCGCCCTGCTCCGCCAGGGTTTCGGGGGCGCCAACGCGGTCGGCGTCGACCAGGTGCTCGCGCTGTGCCCGGCGCCGTGGGAGCCGGGCCTCGCCGACGCGTTCCTCGGCATGCTGGAGGAGCATCTCGCGCACCACGGCGCCGACTGGCGGGTGATCGCGCTGTGCGAGCTGGCCGGCCTGCGGCTGCCGGCCGATCGGGCGGCCCGCGCGGCGGCCCTGGTCGAGCGCCTGCGCGCGGCCCGACCGAACGACCCCGGCCTGCGGGCCATCGCCCGGTTCGCGGAGACCCTGCGGTTCCGCCGCGACATGCTTGAGGAGCTCGCGTGACCACTGACGCCCCCGGTATCCAGCGCCGCCACGCCGAGGTCGAGTACGCGCACGAGCTCGTGGCACTGTCCACATCGGACGATCGCGTCCGCCCCCCCGGCTGGCGGCTGTCCCCGGCGGCCGTGGTCACCTACCTGCTGGGCGGGGTGGCCGCCGATGGGACGCCCATCACTCCGAAGTACGTCGGCTCGCGCCGGCTCATCGAGGTCGCCGTCGCCACGCTGACCACCGACCGCGCGCTGCTGCTGCTCGGCGTGCCGGGCACGGCCAAGACCTGGGTGTCCGAGCACCTCGCCGCCGCGATCAGCGGCGACTCCAC
>Ga0114129_10010015_pt1 | contig 13510 bp, 8 predicted proteins | sample RhiMetdeltSRZDD1_FD_80071 | JGI IMG/M metagenome (GOLD analysis project Ga0114129, IMG submission 80071) | Populus rhizosphere microbial communities from Tennessee, USA - Rhizosphere MetaG P. deltoides SRZDD1 (version 2) (version 2) | ecosystem: Host-associated > Plants > Roots > Rhizosphere >...
TAGCACTAGCGGTAGCCGCTGGCATCGCCGACGCGGATGTGTAGAGCGTTCGGTTCGGGTCAGCGTAAACAGGCTGGCGACATTATGCCGGTGATGACGTTACGATTCGTAGCACCAAATCTAGATATAAATTGGCGACGGGAACGGCCATGAACTCAGGGGTCCGATTCCCGCCCACCTCCGCTACCAGCGCTTTCGCCTCTGACTACGTGCGGCTGCCGAAGGGACCACTGTAGCTTGAAAGCGTCAACCGCGTGGAGCCGGATCCGGCGGAGCGCGTCGCGGGGGAGCCGGTGCAGGAGAATGGCGACGAAGGCCCGATCAGCAGGGGCGAACCGCGGTTTCTCGCCATGCAGTTGTCGCTCGAGGACTGTGATCCGGTGGCGCAGGGCGAGGATCTAGGCACCTTTGGCCGGGCCGGGTCAGAGGATCACCGGGTCGGAGGCGAGGATCAACGTCACCGCGCATACCGCCGACACCACAACCGCCGCATCAACGATGTCCGCGGTCCTAGTGGCATCCTAATAGCCGCCAGCAAGCGGCCCATATGGCGGGCGGCATTCTCGGCGAACACTCCACCACATCGCCCCTCCGATGATGAACCTCCCGCTAGTCAACGGTCGAAGCCGTCACGACCCCGTGGGGCGCGAGTAGCGGCGGGTGCGCTCGCACAGGTCGGTGACAAGGTTGAAAAGGAACTCAAGCGCCTCGCTGGCCGGAAAGCCACTGAACAGCCGGCGGAACTCAGCGAGGGCCAGCCCCGACAGCGCATCGGCGAACCGGCGGGCGTAGTCGATGCTGCCGTAGCGGTCCATCAGCTCGCGTACGGTCGCGGTACGCTCGGCGGGCGTACCCGAGCCGCGGGGGCCTAGCACCTGGAGGGCCAACCTTCGATCGCTGGGGCTCGCGGTGCGGAGGAGGTGCAGCAGGGGCAGCGTCCGCTTCCCCTCAAGGACGTCGCCGAGCGCGTCCTTGCCGTAGTCGGGACCTGCGCGAAGGTTCTCGAGGTCGTCATGAATCTGGAAGACGGCCCCCAGGTAGAAGCCGAAGTCGTTCAGGCGGTCGATGTCCGCCCGGCCGCGTGACCCGATCAGCGCCCCGATGCGCAGCGGGTGAACCGCCGAGTACCAGCAGGTCTTCTCGCGGATGAGGGCCAGGTAGTCGCCGTCGTCCGGGTCATAGCGGTCCTCGGCGATCCATGCGAGCTCGGTCGCCTGCCCCTCGGTCGTGCGCTGCAGGAGATGCGCGAACTCGATGGAGACAGCACCGGCCACATCGGCTGGCCAGCACCGGCTCCCTTTGGCCAACGAGACGACGGCGAGGGCCGAAAGAGCGTCGCCGACGTTGATCGCGCGGGCCGTCCCGAGCGCCTGGTGCATGGTTGGCAGGCCCCGTCGGCGGGTGCTGCCGTCCTCGATGTCGTCGTGCACGAGAAACGCGCTGTGGAACAGCTCGAGGGCTACAGCGGCCGGCAGGGCGTCCGTCGGGACGCCGCCGTGCAGCCGGCAGGAGGCGAGGCAGAGCACCGGCCGCATGCGTTTGCCGCCCCGTCGCGGATAGTCAGCCACCATGTCGTAGTGGTTCTCCGGCCCCGTGCGTGGGATCGCGTCGCGTAGCGCCGCCTCGACCAGGGCGCGGTCGTAGGCCAGGGCGCCGTCGATGGCGGTCGTCATCACGCGTTCGTCGGCTGCTCTGCCGGCGGTTTGACGATCACGCGCACCACGATGCTGCTCACGCCTTCCACCAGTAGCAGCGCGTCGGTGAAGGAGCCGGGCGGGATCTCGCGGGGGGTGACCTTCAGCCTGACCCGGCAGCGGTTTCGCGGGCCGACGGAGATGCTCTCCGGGTGCTTGATTTGAACGGCGCCGTCGACGAAGACACGCACGGAGGCGTCGGTGACGTCGCCGGCTCCGCGGTTGACGATCCAAACCGACGCCTCCGCCGTCTCGCCTTGCTCCACCTCTACGGTGAGCTGCCGAGGCCGAGGCGTCCCCGGTTCGCCTGCTGTGGTTCCCACCGCCTTGTTGGCCGTGTCGATGAACACCGAGCCGAAGAAGCTGACTAGCTGGGACAGGGCCTCCAGGTTCCGCTCCCGCTGCTGCGGGTCCTCGTCGAGCTGCTCCCTGGCCTTGACGCCTGCATCGAGGACCACCGACATAGCGTCGTTCGCCCACTGGCCGCCGATCCGCGCGAGTCTGTCCCGGCGTTCCTTCGGTATCCCGGTCAGCTTCTCGTCGGCCGTTTCGGCGATCTCGGTGACAGGGCCGGTGATGGCACCGAGGAAGTCGGACAGGTTGCTGACACCATCGCTCGAGACCTCCATGGCGAGTTGGATCGCGTCCGAAAGCAGCTTCGACCGTTCCTCATCCGAGGGCGAAGAGGGCGCATTTGACATCGTCTAATCCTTTCCTCAACGGGAAGGCCGACCGATGATGGGGACGGGAAGCTCGCTCTTGAGGCGCTGCAGGATCGCCTCCGCGGCCAACATGCCCGAGATCGTGGCCGCCTCGACACAGCCGGCATTGATCACACAACGCGTCCAGTCACCGGCGATCACCAGGTTCCGGTAGCCGGTGTTGCCGGGGTCGAGACGGTAACGAACCGAACCGGGCACCGACAGCACGTACCGGTCCGACGGCTGGAAGTTGCTGCGCACGTACGTTGCCACCTGCATGCGCTCGTCGTAGGCGCCGGTAGCCGGGTCCACGGCCCCCGGCCAGAGCCCGGCCGCGTGCCGGGCGGTGAATCGCCGGGCTCGGTCCTCGATGTCCTCGTTGCGCAGTCGGACCCAGGTCGCCTGGTCCTCATCACGCCCCGGCTTGCTCCCGTAGGGCTGGTCCGGCAGCACCGCGCACAGGTACAGCACCGTGGCCGCGTTCATCCGCTCGTGGAAGCGCAGCTCCGGCATGTCCGCAAACGTGTCGTAGGGAGCGTCGTACCCGCCGACGACGACGTCCTCGAACCAGCCGAGCTCCGCGGCCGGGCGATCGAACCATATCTGCATGGCCTGAGTCGCGGTGGTCTTGACGTGCTCCACGAGATCCCGCCACTCCGGCCGCTCGCTGACGAAGCGCTGGGCGACGTGCTCGACGGTGCCCAGCGGCAGGCCGAACACCACCCAGTCCTGCTCACCGACCTGCTCGTAGTAATCCTCCCCTGGTGCGGCGTCCCACATCGCTTCGAGCGCGTCGGCGTCCTCCCGGGTGTACCCGTCCGGCTGCGACGGCCAGCAACGGAGCGTTCCCGGCGGCATGGCGCCGCCGCTGGTGACCTCGACGGCCAGCAGCCGGTCCTCGGCGCGGTCCAGGTAGGGGTCATCGTCCTGCTTGCGCACCCAGAAACCGCTCACCTGGTCGCCGTTGGTGACGACGTCGGTGATCTGATGAAAGAACTTGAAGGTCACCCCGCGCTTGTGCAGGAGCTCATACAGGGGCGCGAACACGACATCGCCCATGCCCGAGTTCAACTTCCACATGATCGCCCCGCGGTAGGTGCAGAAGGCCCTGAACAACGTCCGCAGCGCGGTGCCTGCACCGCAGGCGGCCAGCTCGGGGTCGCCTTGCTCGTAGGCGAACGGCAGGTCGTAGGCAACGGTGCGCACGAGCGAGGAGGTCGTGGACTCGGCGAGCGCGCCGTGGATGGTGAGCCAGGTGCGGAACTCGTACTCGTCGAGCTCCTCGAAGTCCTCCTCGCAGGCGACGCGGTGGTGCAGCAGACCCCGGACGATGGCGAGGAGCACATCGGCCAGTGACCAAAGGCGCCGGACGGATGCGCGATCAACCACGATCTGCTCATCGAGACGCAGGCGGACCGCGTCGAGCAGCCGGCCGGCGGCAGCCAGCACCCGTTCGGCCACGTCGAAGAGCTCGCCGTCCGAACCGCTGGCCATCACCTCCACGGCCCGGGTGGCGAGGGCGGCGAGCGCGCCTGTGGGCCTCGCCGCCAGGTGCGTCTCGTTGGGAAGGCGCTGGCCCAGGCCGACCAGGACCTCCTCGAACCCGCCGGTCCAGTCGACCGGCTCGATCGAGCGCTCGGGCAGGTCGGCATCGTCGCCTGCGCTGCGCGCGACCGCGGCCACCAGGGCGAGCGAGCGCGTCAGCAGCGTCTCGAGGTACCAGCGCGCGTCCCAGTCGGCAGGGTCGGAGATCAGGTCGCGATCCCAGGGCGCCGAGTCGTCCTCGGGGAAGGTGGCGATCCACGGGCGCCAGCCGGGCGCCTCGTCCTCGACGATCCCGATCGAGCTGATGGGCCGAAAGCCCGTTTCGATGCTGTGCATCGTGGTCGACCAGCGCGGCGCCCCGGACGCGGCGCGCTTGTCCAGCTCGTCGTGGCAGTCCCGGAGGAGGCGAAACGCGTTCTCGTAGTATCCAAACCAGACGTGGAGTCCGTGCTCCTCGATCCGGTCGTCCTCCCCACGGCCGCTCGCGCCCTTGCCGCCCAACCGCCAGCCCTGTTGGTAGAGCACGATGTCGTACTTGGCCATCACCTTCTCCGACCCGCTCAGGAAGTAGGCAGCGGTCACGGCCGCGGTGCCACCCCCAAGGATGGCAATCTTGGGCTTCGTCATCGTCAGTCGCCGCTCTCGTCGTTGTCAGGAGCCCGAGCCGGCCGATCGGGCGGGCAGCTCGTTGGGCCGGCGCTCGAGCTGGCTCGACACGCTCTCGTCGGTGCCGTCGTCACAGCCGAACTGCCAGAGGATTTGCGCCCGCAAGACGTTGAAGGTGGCGTTCTCACCCGTCAGCAGCGCGACCACCGGCTTGGGAATGGTTTTGCCCCGGCGTTGAGCATGGCCGAAGATCTCTTCGGCGAGGGCGAGGTTGTAGGCCCAGGGCAGAGCGACGCTGAAGCGCTCCGGTTGCTCCGCGACGCGGAGGTTGTCGGCGGAGTCGGGGACGAGCCGGCCGGTTACGATCGCCTGGTACGAGGCGTGTGACTCGCGTTCGGGATCACGGAACTGGCGCAGGAAAACGTAGGGGACATCGGACCGAATCCGGTCGAGAAAGTCCGGGCCTGCCTGGTCCTGCGGCACCTCAGGGTCGCTCGCCGACCCGGTGGCGGCGGTGCTCGACCGGGCCGCCTCGCCGCCATCGGCGGTCGCCGCGTCGGCCGCGACGGTTGGTCGACCCGGATAGATCTGGAAGTCGTCTGGGCGACTTCGACTGGCCGGGGCGGCCGGCGGCTCGAGCGGTCGCCCGGCGGCGAGGTCGGCCTCCGGGGTGTCGTCCTTCCGGAACTCAAGCACAGGCGTCAAGGCGAACTCGGCCAGCTCGTCGCGGTCGTCTTCATATTTCAGGTCGTAGGCGTGGACGACGACGCGGTTGCGCCACTGCCTGTTCGGCCCGAACAGCGTCGGCCCTGCTCCCTCGCGGAGCGGCTCGTCGTCGGGGGCGAACCTGGCGTGCTGCTTGGGATAGCCGTAGATCTCGCGACCCGTCGCGACCGCGGCCGGGTGGCCGTTGAGCACGTAGGGGAGGTACCAGTACGGTTGGCCGTCGTTGTCCTCGATCTGGACCATGACAGCCACCTCGGTCTGGTGGGCGTACACGCCGTTGACGGTCAATGGGTCGACCGTCTTGACCCGCTGGTCCGGGCCCGGGTTCGAACGCAGCTGGCGCACGTCGATGCAGGCGAACCCGACCCGACGGCTGGCCAGCTCGAAGTGAAGCTTGTCCGATCGTCGGTAGTGCTGCTCTGTGGGGATGTTCAGGGCCCGCTCGATCAGCCGCTTGAGCGCCTGCTCGTCGCCGTCGCAGATGAAAATGTCCATCCCGGCGTCGTCCACCACATAGGGCGGCGGGAAGCAGGGGTCCCCGGCGCGGCTGGCGTACTCGGGGAGATCTCGTGGCCTGATCGGTGGCATGGTTGCGAGCCTCCTCAACCACGGGTCAGGAGCTTCGCCGCGTCGGCGAGCTCCGGCGGGCCGGACCTTCCCTCCCACCACCGGGCTGCCGTGCGCACCTCCACATAGGAGTCGGCGCACCACACACCTGCTACGCCCCACTGGGCGAGGTCGATGAGGCCACGCAGCGCGTAGACCCGGGCGCCTTGGCCGACCGCTACGCGCACGGCCTCTTCGAGGTCATGCACCACGTCTTCGGCGGCCCCGCCGCACGTCGTGCGGATCTTGGCCCGGAGGCGAAGTAGCTCGGCATCGTGCAGATGCTCCCCGTTGGCGACCGCCGCCTGCCAGGCCTCCTCGATGAGGGCTTGGGCGGCGTCCGGCGCCCCAGCGGCCAGCTTGGCCGAGGCCAACTGGCTGAGGAAGTAGGGGAGCATCAGAGCAGCCCCCGCCTTCTGCCAGGCGTCGATCGTCTCCTTAAGGCCGGGTAACCCGGAGTCGAGCATTCCCAGGTTGCAGAGGCCGGCGGTGAGGTGGAGATATCCGGCGGCCTGCCAGGTTAGGAATCTGTGCTCGGTCGCCAGCTCGACGGTCGACCGGGCCCGGTCGACAGCGGTGGCCGAGTCGCCGCTGAGCTGCGCCAACCAGGCCCAGTAGGCGGAGATGAAGGCCAGGGTGAAGGCGCCGCGCCCCCCGGGGACAGCCCGGGCCTCGTCGAATGCCTCAACCAGCGTGCGCTCGGAGGCGCTCAGGTCGCCCTGGAGCCATTGGATCACACCGATCAGCGCCTTGCTCACGATGCGGGGATCATTGGGCAGTAACGTGGCCCGCGAGGCCAAGCCGCGGTCGAGCTCCTCGGCGGCCTCATCCAGGCGCCCCTGGAAGAACAGCACGTAACCCGCCATGGCAGAGGTGGTGGCGGCCAGCTGCTCGTCGGCCAACTCCTCCGCTATGAGTCGTGCCCGCGCCACCTGGTCCTCCGCCCGGCCGAGCTCGCCCCGGACGATGAAGAACGACCATAGTCCCCAGATGGCCGCGGCCGATTCCGGGGAGGCCGGGAGGGCCGCGCCGAGCTCGTCGGCCCGCTCGAAGGCGTCGAGGGTCGTCTCGGAGCTGTAGCCGTGCGCTGCCGAGGCGCTGAGGCCGAGCCCGGTGCAGAGGCCTAGCTCGGTGAGACTGCGGGCCTCCAGTTCTGGCACGGCCTCGAGGAGCCGCAGCGCCCGCCTGTACTGGTCGATCGACTCGAGGTTGGCTCCCTTTGCGGCCGCCTCTTGAGCGGCTCGGCCCCACCAGTGCAGCGCCTGGGCCAGCTCCGCTCCCTCCTCGTAGTGGGCGGCGACCACGGCCGGGGCCTCGGCGTCGGCGCGCCCCTCGCGGTTGGCCAGTACGTTGGCGCATCGCCGGTGGGCCGATCGCCGGACGTCTCGCACCTGACGGTTGTAGGCGGCCTCGCGCAGCAACGCGTGGCGGAAGCGGTAGCCCGTCTGCAGTGGGCCGGGCGCCGGCAGCAGCACCTGCCGGTCGACCAGGCTGGCGAGGTGCTGGTCGAGGCGCTCGCCAGGCTGGTCGCTGATCTCGGCGAGCAGTTCGGCGTCGACGTGGGTGCCGATGACCGCCGCCATCGACGCCACCTCTCGCGCGCCGCTCGGCAGGCCGTCGAGTCGCGCCGACAGCACACCGCTCAGGGCCATTGGGACGGCCGAGGGATCCTCCTGCTCTGAGTACCACCGAGCGAGCTCCTCGAGGTAGAGAGGAATGCCGTCCGACCGTTCAACGAGCTGGGCCACCAGTTCCGCATCGGCGTCGCCCAGCGTCTGTCGGACGATGGTCGCGGCGGCGTCGTCGTTCAGCTGGCCGACGGCGACTGTCGTGACCTCACCGGCCAGGTCCGGGCCGCCCGGCCGGGAGGTGACGAGCAGCCCGATGGGCGCGCTGGTCTGGCCGATGATCCGGTGTAACAGCTTGAGGGTCGAGGGGTCGGCGTCGTGCACGTCCTCGACGACGAGGAGGAACGGGGTCGCCGCGCTCATCGTTTCGATGAGGCCCGCGAGCACCGACAGCGTGAGTTCATGGAGCTGCTCGGGCAGCAGGTCACCCGGTGCGCTGATCCCCAGAAGTGAGGCCAGCACGGCCACGCCCGTCTCGGGTTCAATGCCGGTCGGAACGAGCTGGGCCAGCCGCTCACGCAGCCGGTCCACGGTGAGCACTGAGCTCGTCGTGTCGATGCCCAGAAGTCCGCGGAGGGCGATCACGACGGGGTGGAACGGCACGTGGCGTCGCAGCGCCGAGCAGCTCAGCACGGTGGATCGGCCGCCGGATGCATGAGCTAGGTTCACTAGATGGTCGACAAGGCGGGATTTGCCGATGCCCGCTTCGCCGACGAGGTGGATGCAGCGGCGCTCTCCGGCGAGCACCGACGCCCACGCCTCTCTGAGGCGGACGGTCTCCGCCTCCCGACCGACCATAGTCCTCGCGCTCGGTTGCAGCGAGTGTGCGGCGCTGGTTTCGATTGGCCCAAGGGCACGGTGGAGCACGACGGGGCTCGGAAGGCCGCGTACGTTGCGAGGCCGGCCTGCCCGTAGCGCGATGTGGCGCTCCACGAGCCGGCGAGCGACATCGGAGACGACGACGGTGTTGGGGCGGGCCAGGTGCTGGATTCGGCTGGCCAAGTTCGGTGGGTCGCCGACGATCGAGTCGCCCGTCGTCCAGTCCCCCGCCCCGAGCGCGCCAATGACTACAAGGCCCGCGTCGATGCCCACCCGGACCTGAATGTCGACCCCAAACCTGTCGGTGAACCCTTGCCGGTGAGCGGCGAGGCCGTTCACAATGTCGAGCCCAGCGAGGACTGCGCGCCGTGCGTCGTCCTCGTGTGCCTCCGGATAGGAGAAGTACGCCAGGATGCCATCACCCAGGTACTGTGCGACGCGTCCCTCGTAGGTGGTGATCGCGGTCACGCAGATGGCGTGGAGCGCAAGGAGCACCTCGCGATACCCCTCGGGACCGAGGAGCCTCGGGAGTCGGGTCGAGCCGACGAGGTCGGCCATGAGCACGGTGAGCACCCGCCGTTCTCCCTGAGGGTCGGCGGCAAGATCGAGCCCGTGGCGGGCGGCGACCACGAGGTTGAGCGCTCCGCCATGGGTAGGGTTGGTGGCCAGCGCCCGTCCCGCGTAGCTGATCGCTAGGGCCCAGTCTCGTTGGTCGAATGCGGCGCGCCCTCGCTGGTACAGCGCCTCGGTATGATCCACTGGAGCCCCCCTTGCCTAGCTAAATCCTAAGCCATCCGGGTTGGACTGTCACCGGTATTGCTCCATCCACGAACGCGGTGGCCGGGGCCAGCGAGGTGGAGAATCTCGGCCGCGCTGGCCCGGTGGGCCTCAGGAGCGGCGTATTCGGCTCGTGGCTCAGACTCCGAGTGATGCTCTGCGCCGGCCCTGATAGCCTCGCAAATCGCCTCCTCGATCAGGGTGAGTGCGACACCGGACGGATATAGCGAATCCGATGGTGATGGACACCTCCCCGAGTCTGTACTTTCCTGAGGAGGAGCGTGCTACTGAGCCGTTGTACAGCGGGAGTCGGCTCTCAAGTCGTCTCGTTGTGTTAATTGAGCAGCTCAGGTGGAGAGCTGGTGTTGGGGATAGCCTGCCGAAGGCGGCGCCAACACTAGGGTGAGGCAATAATGTGGGCGGAAGAGGCGTCACAATTGTCCATGAGACATGCGATGAGACGAAGTGGTAGATGGTCGGGCTCAGTAACACTGAGGCTGTGAGACACGATCAAAGGCTGCGGCTGACCTGTGGTGATGCCTCGCCTGAGGCGACGGACGACATCTAGCCGTGGTACGTGTCACTGACACGGGAGAGCCATTGCCGTCATTGTCGAAGAAGCGTTAATTGGTGCTCCGCCGAGGTCATGACATTGTCCGACGTGCAGGTCCTGACGGCCCGCCATCATTGCCGTCTTAGTTCGGGTCTTAGGAACCGATGGGTCGGGCCGCCCAGTGCCGGCTATCCAGCGCAGTACCCCAGTAACAAGCGGGGTAGCAGGCGCACCAGCTGATAGCTTATGAAGAGCCCATTACTTGGCGGTCGACGGTTGGCCACAACCTGCAGAAATGTCGGTCCGCACAGCGGTCCTGGTGGTTCTATTGAAGGATGGGTCGCCGGTTCATTCTGGCGGGGCTTCAGCACAGCGATGACCACCAGAAACGCTGGCGAGTCGTCGTCCTATTAAGCTAACAATAGCTGGTGCGGGACGCTGTGACGAAGATCACGGCGGGCCGGTGCTGGGGAGCACCGCCGCGGACGGTTGGACGGGCGCAAGCTTCCGGCCAGGTACCCGCTGCGAGAGGGGGTGGTGGTCGGCTTGTCCCAGCATTACGACCTCGGGGTCCTGTTCGTCCATGGCATCGGCGACCAGCAGCAGAACAGCACGCTGTCCAGGTTCGGGGGGTCGCTGCAGCGCTGGCTGCGGCGGTGGTACGGCGTGGACACCACGGAGCCGGCCCCGGCGCCGAGCAGATCTCCCCCCAGTCCATGGTCCAGGTGACGGGCGTCCGGCGCCGCACTCCGGACGGCGACATCCCGGCGCACGCCAGCCTGCTGGTCCGGCGACCCGCCGACCCCGGCGCGGGGCGAGCCCGAGCTGCGGCAGCGCTGGCTGCTGGCCGAGGGCTGGTGGGCGGCCGAGGTCTCGCCGCCCAGCTTCAAGGCGTTCAACCGCTGGGTCCTGCCGCTGCTGCCGTGGCTGGCCGCCGAGTACGCCATCGCGGCGGCGCGGCCGCCCGGGCCCCAGCCCGACGAGCTCGATGAGCCGGCCGACGACCGCGGGCCCAATAGGAAGCGGGTCGAGGGGGAGCCCGAGCCGACGATGCGCCGGCGACCCCGCAACCGGTTCGAGAAGCTCCTGGAGCAGCCTTCCATAGCCGGCCTGCTCTGGCTGCTCAGCCCGGTGCTGGCGCTCCTGGCCATGCTCGGGTGCATGGCCCTGGCCCTGGTGCAGCAGCTTCCGGTGATCGGCAAGCGGGTCAACGCGATCACCGCCAACCTGGTCAAGGGCGTCGGCGATGCCTACCTGTTCGCCTTCGACGGCCTGGCCCGCGCCGCTATGGTGCAGCGCATCCGGCGCAACCTCGACTGGCTCAACAACGACGAGCAGAGCTGCCGCAGGGTGGCCATCGTGGCCCACTCCCAGGGCGCGGCCCTCTGCCACGACCTGCTGCGCTCCGGCGCCCTGCGCCCGGACGACCCGTCGACCTGTTCGTCACGGTGGGGTCGGGCGTGCGCCGGCTGAACGTCTTCCGCGAGCTGCACGAGGACGCCAAGCTGCGGTCGCTCGGCTGGACGAGCATCGCCGGACTGGTTGCCCTGGTCGTGGGATTGGTGCTGCTCCTGGGTGGACTCGGGCTGCCCGGGATTGCCGGGATGGGGGCCAGGGCCGGCGGCCTGGCCATCCTCGCCGGCTGCCTCGTCGCCCAGCCGGCCCGGTCGTCGTGGCTGTTCGCCCTGATCCTAGCCGCCCTGGGTGCGGTCACCCTGCTCGTGACCGGGCTGCTGGTGGGCGGCTGGCAAGGGGCGCGGCTTGGCGCCAGCGCGCTGGCCATGTTGACCGGGGTGGGGTTGTACGCGTGGGCCGACAACCAGGTGCTCGAGCGCGTCAGGGAGGCGCTTCGGCTGGCCCTGCCCGAGGGGGCGGTGCGGAGCTGGGTGGACTTCTACTCGACGGCCGACCCCGTCGCCAACGGCCCGATGCAGACCTGGCCGGACACGGAGAGGGAGCAGCCGGCGCCGCCGCCGGCCGTCCACCCGACCCCCCGGCTCGTCTACAACCTCCGGTCGGTCCAGGCCGACCACTCGTACTACCCGGACAACACCGACCAGTTCGTGGCCGAGCTGGCCTCCGAGCTCGCGGCCACGGGCGGTCTCGCCGCCGAGCCGGCGATCCTGGCCGACCCGCGGGTGGCTGAGGAGCTCGCGGCCGAAGCCCAGCGCCCCGGAGGACGGTGGCCGCTGGTCCACCCCGCGCGGCTGCTGGAGGCCAGGGCCCGGCGCCGCTGGCGAACCTCCTGCCGCAGCAACGCCCGCAACCTGCTGCTGGTGAGCGGACTGCTCGGGGCGGTGGCGATCACCCTAAAGCTGGGCGGCCGCGGCTGGGACGGCCTGGGCGCCGACGTCGGGACGGGGACGCCCGACCAGCCCGGCAACGCCTTCGGGCAGCTCGCCCTGTGGGCCCAGGAGTGGCTGGCAAGCTGCCCGTGGTCGGCGGCCTGGCCGATGAGCTGTCCCTCCACTACCTGGCCGGGGTGCTGCTGGCCGCCGCCGTGGTCGTCGTCTCGGCCCTGCTGCTCGGCCGGCTGTGGTCGGTCTGGGACAGCAACGACGTCGACCGGTTCTTCCTGCGCGACCGCGACCGGGCGCTCGGCACCTGGCGAACCCACTGGCCATCCTGGGCCTTCCTGGGACTGACCGGGTCGCTGGTGCTGGGCATCATGGCCGCGGTGGACACCTACACCGGCCGCTCAGGACTGATCGTGGCCCTCCTGGCCGGCGCCCAACTCTTCACCGCGACGCTGGTCTGGGTGCGCTGGCGGACCTCCCTGGACGAGACCGGGGCCGACCAGCAGGGGATCGGTGAGGGCGGCCGGCAGGAGCTGGACCAGGGCGCCGACGATCTCCTCGATGGGGGCAGAGGCGAGCGGCTCGACCCCGAACGAGCCCGCAGACCAGGACCAAGCCGGCGACCGGCGCCGCGAACAGCGCGGCGCCAAGGTCGGGGTGGGTAACCCCGAGGGCGGCGGTTAGCGGCACCACCATCTCGCGGTTGACGAGCTGCCGGATCACGGGAGCGGCCGCCGGCCCGGCGCTGGCGGCCCGGACCCTGGCTTGGTCTTGGTCAGCGCCAGCCGAGCCATGCGAGGCAGCCACCGTGGGGATTGGCTCGCCCGCCATGCCACTGTCGTTCTGCTCGCATGTGGCTTGACAGCAGGCGCCCACCAGTACTATGCGGGGCAGCCGCGCGTCAGCTGGCGGCCCATGAAGAGCACATTACTTGGCGGTCGACGGTTGGCGACGACCTGGGGAAACGCTGGTCGGCACAGCGGTGAGCGCGAGATTCATGGTAAGGATGTGCTTTCCGCTGGCGCCCGACCGGTTGGTCTGCCAAACCAATGTCATCCACCTGTGATGCGCTCCGATCCGCCGGACCAACCTCAGGGGCTCACGTCAGCGGGAGATGCGCACGGCTAACCAGTGCTTACAAGCGATCGGCGGGGGAGAGGCGAGCATGAGTGGCGCGGGCTCGCTCGGCGGCCGTGGCCTTGGTGTATCGGTCGATCATCATTCGGGACTTCCAGCCGGCGACCAGCATCAACTCGTTCTCATTGCCGCCCTCCGCCAGCCAGCTGGTGGCGAAGGCGTGCCGGAGCTGGGTGGGGATGCATAGCCGGAAGCCCCGCGGCCCGGGCCCGGTCGTGCACGACTTGGTAGACGCCCGAGGGGGTCATGGGTCCATTGCGCCCGACCCAGAGGTTCGGCAAGTACGCAAGTCGATGCTCCTCGCGTACCCGCAGATAGCGGTCCAAGGCCTGAGCGGTCCTGCGGCCAAGCGGGAGCGCCCGCGGTCGGTGACCTTTGCCGAGCACCCACACCATCCGCTGATCCAGGTCGACGTCGTCAA
>Ga0114129_10010016_pt1 | contig 13510 bp, 6 predicted proteins | sample RhiMetdeltSRZDD1_FD_80071 | JGI IMG/M metagenome (GOLD analysis project Ga0114129, IMG submission 80071) | Populus rhizosphere microbial communities from Tennessee, USA - Rhizosphere MetaG P. deltoides SRZDD1 (version 2) (version 2) | ecosystem: Host-associated > Plants > Roots > Rhizosphere >...
CGGCGGCCACGTATGTTCCCACGGCAAGATTGCTGAAGAACGTCGGCTGACTCACGGTGATGTCGCCGTTGGTAGCTGGCGTCGGCTTGCCGAGGTTCACCTTGGCGAGCGGCGTCCCAGTATACGGGTTTGCTCCGTTGGCAAAGATTCGCAGCTCGTAGCTCGTGACGAGCGTCGCGTGGTCCGCTGACTTCTGGAACACCACGCCAGTAGGCGGACTGACGGCAGCGGCGACCGTGATTGTCGCCGCCGCCGTCGTCGCGCTCGCGCCGTCGGCATCGTACGCGATCGCGAGCACCGAGTAAGTACCGGCCGACACTCCTGTCCAATTGAACGAGTAGGGGGCCGCCGTATCAGTATTGAGCCGTGTCGAGCCTGAATAGAACTCCACCCGTGTCACAGCCTTGTCGTCGGTCGCCGATGCGGCGAGTGCGACACTGGCAGGTGCGTTGTACGATGTGCCGTTCACCGGCGAGCTCAGGCTAACGGCGGGCGGTCGGTTCGTGGGTGTTCCGGCGCAGCGATCGATCGACGCCTGGTCAACCACGACACCGTCAGTACGAACGGCCTCCACGGTCATCACACAGCCGGTGCCCGCGGTGATTCGTGTGTAGTGGTTGATTGATGCCGCAGCTGCCGTCCACGGGGACGTGCCGACAGCATAGAGAGCAGCTCCCCCTCCGCCGGTCACTACATAAGTGACCGGACTGCCCGTCGTCACGAATTCGCGCCACGGCTTGGATCGCTCGTAATCGTGGTCGTGGCCGTTCAACACCAGATTCACGCCGCGCCGCTCGAAGATTGGCGCAAAGGCCTGACGGACGTCGAGGCTCGATCCATGTTCCGACCCCGAGCTATACGGCGGCCGATGAAAATACACGACGCGCCACGGCTGCGTCGTCGCGGCCAGATCGGCATCGAGCCACGCGAGCTGGGCCTGCCGACGAGCCGTGTCGATGAACGCGTGCTCAGTGTCGAGCGCGACGAAATGCACTGGGCCGTAATCGAAGCTGTAGAACCGTTCGGCGTTGTCGGGATACGTCGTGGTCGCGCCTTCTTCCGGCAGCACGAAGACGTCGCGATAGGCCTGCGCAAAACCGATCTCGTCGTCATGATTGCCGATTGACGGATACAGCGGGCGCGACCGCATCCAGGAATACACGCCGAACAGCCAGTTGTCGTACTGCGTGTAGCTTGCCCCTCCGACCAGGTTGGCGTTGCCATAGGCGACATCGCCGGTATGGAGCGCGAGATCGAACGTGTCGGCCGCCATCCGTGCGGCCAACTGGGTCTGTGCGCTCGATCCTGTGCCGCTATCCCCGAACGCGATGAATCGAACGGTGCCGGTGCCAGAACGCGGCGCGGTCGTGAATGCATCCTGACCGGCCGTCGCGTCGACGCCGTTCATGAGAACGTCGTACGTGTACTTCGTGGCAGCTGACAATCCCGTCAGGCGCGCCTCGTACTGTGTGAAGTCGTACGGAAGCCCTGTCTGAGAGCCGGGAAATGTCTGCGCCTCCGCGGTGACCGACGTCGTCGCGCCCGAAGCCGCGTAGCGAATCTGCCCGGTGCCGGGACTTGGAGTCGTCCACACTACGATCGCGCCGATATCCGTGACCTGCTGGAGATATGGACCACGCAGTATCCCAAGCGGGCTCGGTGCCGCGACACGGATCCAATTGAAGTTTCCGACCGCCGCCGTCGAACCGTTCGTGTCCATCACCAGGCGGACCGCCTGCGAGCCCGCACTCAAGGCGACACCTGTCTTCTTGATCGTCGTCCACGTCTGCCAACCGCCAGTGTTCGGAACGGTCAACGCTCCGGTCTTGTCGACGCCGTTCACCTCGATGTGGAACTTGCCGCCGACGGCAGCCGAGGCGACGCGCACGTCGAAGTCGTATGTGCCGGCCGTCGCTACGGTGACGGAATAGTTCAACCACTCTCCAGCAGATGTCCAGCCAACGTCGTACCCTCCCCCCGAATCGGCGGCAGCCCCGAGGTCGACATCTGTTGATCGATATTTGCCGCCGGAGTTCCCTGTCGAGTTGTCGACGTAGGCGATGCCAGGCCCTCCTTCATCGAAGTTCTCTGCCTCTATTGTTCCAGGCAGCGACACGCGAGTGCCGCCGTACGGTGAGCCGGCTGGCGCCCCCACGCGTATGTAGTTGATGTTGCCTATGGCACCGGTGGCGCCGACGCTGTCCATGACGAGGCGCCACGACTGCACACCTGCCGGCAGGCTCACCCCTGTCTTGCGAATCGTCGCCCATGTCTGCCACGCGCCGGTGTTTGGGATCGGCAACGGACCGGTCACGTCAGTGCCGTTCACCTCGAGGTGGAGGATTCCTCCTGCGCCTCCCGAACCAACCCGCAGGTCGACATCGTACGACCCTGCCGTAGTCACATTGACCGTGTACTTCAACCACTCGCCAGCGGACGTCCAACCGACATAGTATCCACCGCCAGAGTCGGAGGCGGATCCGATATCGACGCCGGTATTTCTATACTGACCACCGGAATTCGCCGTTGTGCTGTCGGCGTATGCCTGACCCGCATTACCTTCGTCGAAATTCTCCGCCTGCAGCGTGCCTGGCAGCGTCGTCGGCGTTCCGCCGAACGGCGTTGTCGATGACGCTGAGGCAGCGGTCGCGCGCAGGTAGTTGAAGTTTCCGACCGCCGCCGTCGATCCATTCGCGTCCATCACCAGCCGCCAGACCTGCTGTCCGGCAGCCAGCGTGACGCCGGTTTTCGTCACGCTCCTCCACGTCTGCCAACCGCCTGTATTCGGTACACTCAACGTGCCGGTCTTGTTAACGCCGTTCACTTCGAGATGAAAGGTTCCGCCGGTGCCGGCGGATGCGACGCGGAAAGCGATGTCATAGGTTCCGGCCGCTGCGACGTTAACTGTGTAGTTGAGCCACTCGCCAGCGGACACCCAACCAACGTCATAGCCGCCGCCACTGTCGGACGTCAACTCGATATCAACATCGGTCGCGCGATATTGGGCTCCTGAGTTACCGCCGCTGTTGTCGCGATACGTCACGCCATTCGCGCCGTCATCAAAATCTTCCGCCTGGATCGTACCGGGCACGGATGCGCCGGCCGCCGCCGCGTATGCGGATGGAACACTGGGCCATCCTCGCGCGATCGGATTGCCGGACGGTGTTACTCCGGTGAACACAGCGGCGAAGGTCAATGTAAAAATCGCCCCAGACCAGGACCAACGACTGAGGAATTGATGAGGCATAGATCTCCGAGCGCAGTACAAGAGAGCAGACAACTCCCAGCGTGCCGGGCAAATCACTCGAAAAATTGAGCAAACTTGAAAGCGCGTTCAGGGATGAGACGTGAAGTCGATAACTGTCCGGTTATCGTCTTCGTGTCGTCCGCACGATCGCGGCGGATGCGGCTGCTAAGAACGTACCGCTTCGACCTCTACATTTACGATTGTGATCGCAGCGGTGGACGGGAGGTCACATGCGGCACGCTGTTCGCAGAGGTGTGCGTCAGCCCGACCGCAACGGGAAAAGATCGGGGACGTGTGAGACAGAATTCTGGGGTTGGGAAACGAATCGCCTGCATCCGCGTTGCGTGCGGGGCTATCTTTGCGTCCACGCTGTACGCCGCTCCCGCGAACGCCGATCCTATCGGTCTTCAGTGGCCACAGCCGCGAGGGAAGGGCACAAACGTCGTCATCACCTACAGCTATGCGAATCTGTTCGACGGAACGTTCCTCTTAATTACACCGAGGGAATTGCGCGCGGCGACGGAAGAGGCTCTCGCCCTGTGGGCCAGCTACGCGCCTTTGCATTTCGTCGAGAGACCTGACTCGGGGGCCAGCGTATCGGATCAGCCGTACGCAGCCGACGGCCATCCGGAAATCCGCTTTGGTCAGCATGATCTTTCTGAAGTCGCGCACGGCTTCTATCCCGGAGCAGGGGGCTTGTCCGGTGACGTGCACTTCGCTTCGGGCGTGCCGTGGACCATCGGGGACGGCCACTGGAACTATCTCGAGGCGGTCACCCACGAATTGGGTCATGCCTTGGGCCTGGTGCATGAACTCGACGAAATTGCGGTGATGAACCCCTCGTATCCGTCGCGTCGCTTCGACGGACTCGGAAGCGCGCGGCTCTACCCCGCCGACATTCGACAACTCCAAGGGATATATGGTGCCGGCATCGGATCAGTCCAGCCGCTCACTCCGACACCAGAGCCCGGCACATTTCTCTTCGTCGTGACAGGTGTTCTGGCGCTGGCGACTTACCGAGTTCGCAACCGCGCAGCAGTTCGATCGTTAGCCTCGGATCCCGACAAATGAAGCGAAGGGGTGCACGGCTTTCGCAAGCCGCGGCCTCGCGTCCAGAAAACGCCCAACCGCGATCTTGAAACGCGGACTGTGCGACGCGGGTGGCTGAACGAACGTGTAGTCGTGCGTATTCCGCAGCGTCTCGGGTAGCGTGGCGGTCAAGGTATCGGCGAACGCGGCGTCGAGTTCGTCGGCAAGTTCTGTCAGTCCGAGCTTGTTCGCCATGTCGACCGACTGATTGAGCGGCGACCGGATATAGTCGCGCCTCTTCTCGCCATTGCCGCAATACAGCACGCCGAAGTCGAGATGATCTTCGAGTTCGTTGGCAAGTCGGATCACCAGCACTTCACGCTCGATTGGAGTCAACGTGTCCACGCGCTCCCGGATCGCCGGAATCGTGTTTTTGTTCCAGTCGAATCGTGTGTAGCGCGCGATCAGTTCCTCCACGTCTGGCCCAACTGCCTGTCTCACCCGGTCCCGCCGTGCCTCAGTAATCCCGCTGACCCCATCGCCAAAATCGCCAAACACGTACGCGGCGTGCAGCAACCCTGCGGTGACGACCTTCGGTGTCTGTTGAATGGATACGAGGATGCTGGCCGTACCGACAAGATGCGCGAGCAACGGCTTTCCAGACCCTCGAAAAGAGGCTGGACAGAGGTGCATTGCGAGGTCATACCCCGCGCGCACCAAGGCGAGATCTTGTTCCGTTGCCCCCGCGCGTCGCAACTGGGCGTACAACTGTAAGTTCGTTTGAGCGTAGGCTTCGCGCACCGGTATCTTCCCCCATCGAGCATTGATGCCGCCCAGGGGAACCTCCAGCCCGGCTTTTTTGCATACCGCGTACCTAAAGAGGGATCGTGGACGGATTCCATGTCTCTCGCCAAGCCCTTAGGCTAAAACGACTTGGGGCCAGGGCACGCCCGTGCCCAACGAGCATGACGAGAGATGGAAGTTGGTTGCCCAATCAGGCTAAACAACGTCTCTCCGGTGTCACCCGGTGGACCGCCAGTTTGCAGAAGGGTGGAAGGATGGCTACCGGCCGGGTGCATTCATGGTGGACTGCTTCGCACCGGCCGCCGTCCAAAAGTCGAGAAGAGGCCGCGGCTGCGGCGTCTCGCTTCCCATGAAGAACACAATGTTGGGGCTTGAACACGTATCGGTGCCGGACACAGATCGGAAGTCGCTCTGGACGAGCGTGCGAAGGAGGCACGTGATCGGCGTCAGCCGCGTATCGTAGCCGTGCTCGATTGAAGGCGACCGGACGGCGAAAAGTGTGGAGAACATGTCCGCGTAATCGGAGGCGCTGGGCTCGACCTTTGCGACCGTCGTGGGATCGACCAGGCTGATGCGGGAACCGTGATCGCCCTGGACGATGATGATGGCATCCTGACGGAGCGAGGGCGGAATCGCTGCGATGAGCGCGTCGAGTTTCTTCTGAGCGCAAAGCATTTGTTGAAAGTAGCCGCGGTAGCGCTCTGCCCGGCCGTCGGGAACATTCATGATTCCCCCGGGAACGTTGGCGCGATCGTAATCGTTCCGGTTGAGAAATGTGCTGGCGCGGGGCTGCTCACAACTGGCGTTGTACACGTACGGATAATGCGGCAACAGGAAATGTGCGAAGACAAAGGTTCCGCGCTGCGCCTTCGAGAGCTCGTCAGCGACGGCGTCGAACATCGGCATCGTCCCGACCGGAGCTGGCGTCCCTTGCTCCCAATTCCACTTCGGCAAAGGAATGTGCGCGCGCTGAAGCCGTAGTCGGGTCGTTTGATATTTTTCCTTCGTGCGTGCGTACGCTTCTGACTGTCCGAGAAAGGTCCCCCCGATAATCGCAAGCTTGGTTGTGACCGGAACATTCAGACGCGGCAACATGTCCAGTGAACTTGTCGAATAGGTCCGACACATCGCGGGCCCGTTCTCCGGGCACACATCAATGTAGGTCGATTGATGGACGCGAACGTTGTAGCCGAGATCGGCCATCCGCTTGAAATAGTCGTTGCGCGCCAAGTGGTAGTCGTTGTCGGACGAATCAGCGGACATGAGATCCGGTACGAAGTGCGTGGGAGACAAATTGAGTAGCTCGGGAATCGACCACATTGTTTTCGGGTACTCGCTGTACGCCTTCCCGAACAGCCGAAACCCTCGGTCTACATAGAATGATTCGAACTGCTGCTTGAATCCTTCTGGCGCGAGATCGACCGGAATACCTTCCGGACCGATGTACTCGTCCATGAGCACATGCACGACCAGTGGAAGATCGGTCCTCCCTGCAGCGGCTCCATGGCCGACTGGCATCGTGTCTCGAGAAGCGGCCTGTGAGTGCGACGGCACGAATGAGAGCGCCAGCACAGTCGCCATCATGAGCGACACGATCCGCGCAGCATGCCGCCGGAGTACCCAGAACACGACGGTCAGTGCAATGAATGCGAGTCCCAGTCGCTTCAGTCCCGGCTCGCGCGCCTGGATGTCGATGAAGAACGTCAGCAGTGCAGCCAGCACAACAACAGTCAACGCGGGTGACCCTGTCGAGACGGCGCCTAGCACCAGCGCAACAGCAACAATCGCCAGCACGGCGAGGATCACCTCCGGGTTGGTGACGCCAAGCCGATTGAACTGCAGGTAACTGGCGAAGGGCGTGATCAGCAACAGGAATGGCGCAATCGACGCGCGCAAAATTCTCGTGAGACCGGAGAGCTGGAGCGTCATGGTCAAGTCTTCGTACTTTTCCTATGCCTTACCGACGATGATCCGCCGTGTTTAGCGAATCTCCGAGGCGCTGTCGTGTTCGACGTTCTTTCGTGTGAAGAACGTCTTCATACGATCCCAATAGAGCCTGAGCGTCGCGAGCAGTGCCACAACCCCGCCCATCAGGAGCTGGATCGCCATGCTGCCGGTCCCCGGATCGAGATACGCCTGCAGACCACCCGATAAATGCGAGACGAACAGAAACATCGCGACAAAGAGCGCCACGTTAATCACACGCATGTGTTGCCTCCACGTAATTGATGAAACATCCGCGTGACGCTTCGCAAGAACTCTGCCGCGAGCAGTATCCGGAAGTTGGTGAGATCGGCGAAAGTGGGAGGATTTCTGGCTCAGCCTCTCTTTTGCATAGCCGCACGATGCACCATGTGCGGCGGCTGATGAGTATTCGCGCGCACATTCTGGGAAATCAGATGGCTCTTTTGGGAAGAACCAGGGAGCAGACGAGGATGTCATGACCGAGCTCGCCATACGCCCCGCGCCGACCACTGATACGCGACCGCCTTCGGTTCGGCCGCATCCTGCGTCGTTTCGCGACCCGTCGGGATATATCTTCACGCGCGACGGCAACGTATACCGCCAGATTAACCCTGCAGCCCGAACCGATTACGAACGCCTGGTCAGCTCGGGGCTATACGACGCCCTGGTGAAAACGGGCGACCTCGTGAAGCACGAGGACGCCGACTCGTCTTTGTCTCCGGATGGCTGCGCCTTTCGCGTGATCCGGCCCGACCGCGTCAGCTTTATCTCGTATCCGTATGAGTGGTGCTTCAGCCAGTTGAAGGACGCGGCGCTTCTGACCTTGAGGCTTCAGAAAATCGCGATTGCGCATGGAATGGCGCTGAAGGACGCCACACCCTACAATGTCGCGTTTTCCAACGGACGCCCAGTCTGGATCGATACCCTGTCGTTCGAGGAATTGAAACCGGAGCCGTGGGTGGCCTACGCGCAATTCTGCCAGATGTTCCTCGCGCCGCTTGCGCTCATGAGCAAGGTGGACATTCGGTTACAACAACTGCTCAAGTCTTCCATTGACGGAGTGCCGCTCGATCTCGCCAGTCGTCTGCTCCCCGCGAGCTCGCGACTGCGTCCGGGTTTGCTGATGCATGTGCACGTTCACGCGGCGGCGCAACGGCGACTCGCCACGACGAACGGATCGACGCTCGCCAACCGTTCCTCGAAACCTTTCAGCCGGACTGCGCTCACAGGGCTCATCGACAACCTTGCACGAACCGTCGATCGACTGGAATGGGCGGGCGCTCGAACCACCTGGGGCAACTACTATGAGGCAACGAACTACACCGACGCTGCCTTCGCACATAAGCGCCGCATCGTCGAATCCGCCCTGGACCGGCTGATGCCTGCTACCGTGTGGGATCTTGGTGCCAACGATGGAACGTTCAGTCGTATTGCGAGCACTCGGGGAGTGCCGACGATCGCGTTCGACATCGACCCCGTCGCGGTAGAGCGAAACTATCGGCAGGCCAAACGGGACGGCGATCGCATGATCCTTCCGCTTCTCCTGGACCTGACGAACCCGAGCGGCAAGTACGGGTGGGCCAACGAGGAGCGCGACGCTCTAGCCGACCGCGGCCCGGCCGATCTCGCGTTGGTCCTCGCTCTGGTGCACCATCTGGCGATCGGACACAACGTGCCGTTGGAGCGTATCGCCGAGTATCTCGGGCGACTCGCGCGTGCCCTGGTGATCGAGTTCGTGCCAAAAGGCGATTCCCAGGTGCAGCGTCTTCTTGCATCGCGCGTCGACATCTTCGAGAACTACACCCAAGATGGATTCGAGCATGCGTTCTCGACCGTGTTCAACATCGAGCAAGCCGTACCAGTGCAGGACTCGGTACGAACCATTTACACCATGCGGCGCCGTTCCTAATCGGCTCCGATCTGGGTCTCACTCGTCGTCGAGTTCATAACGAAGGGGAAGCGCAGTACACGACAACGCCTCCGGCAGCGAGCCGGAGGCGTTGTACCAACTGGGCGATCTGCCGTTAGCGGACGGTGAAATCGGCGAGGACCGCGGAGTGATCGGACTGTGACGATGACTTTACCCAGCATGCGCTCGGCGTCAGCCGCGTTTCGTCCGTGAACGACCGGAATATGTAGTCGAAGCGCACGTTCCCCTTCGTGTAGCCGTTCTGAACCGTCCCGCTCACCATCTCCCACGTATCGCTGTACTCCTTCTCCATCGACTGGATCCACGATTCACCCCACCAGGAGTTGAAGTCTCCCGCTGCGATCCGGGGTCCGGAGAACTGGCGCGCCCAGGACATGAACGCCGAGAGTTCCCGTGTCCGCTTCGCGGTATCGTAGTAATCGAGGTGAACGGCGAAGACATTCACTCGCACGCCGCCTACGTCGATCAAGGCTCGCGCAAAGCCTCGGCCTTCGACGTTCATCTTCGATGAAGCGACAATCGGATATCGACTCACGATCAGCACTCCCTCACTGCTCGATGCGGTGGGATTGTGCGGCGACCACACGGCGTACCATGTCCGACCGGTGAGCTGTCGCAGGCGCTCAGGGTAGGTGACCGGCATGTTCTCGCCGTAGGTCGAAGCCTCCTGCAGACTGACGACGTCAGCGCCCTGGCTGGCAATCAGTTGCGCCTGTGCAGCAGGGGTGCCGCCGACGTCAGTGCCGCCAAAATTGATATTCCATGTCATCATCCGCAGTCTGCCGCCACCAGAAGTCGAAGTGGGCGGCGGTGGTGCTGACGCAGTGGTTCCGGTATCGAAACGGACCGCAGACAGAACGCCGATCGCGCCGCCGTCCCCGTTCGAGTCGAATACGATCCGCATCGACTGCACGCCTGCCGACAGGGACACCTGCGCCTTCAAATCCTGGAACGTCTGCCAGCCGCCCGTGTTGGGAACGCGCATCGGGCCGGTCTTGTCGGTGCCGTTGAATTCGATGTGGAATGTTCCGCCAGGGACCGCGGAAGCCACACGCGCCACCGCGGTGTAAGTGCCTGATGAGCCAACCTTCACGGTGTACTTCAGCCACTCGCCGGCGGGCGTCCAGCCCACGGCATAGCCCCCGGTGCTGGTCGGCTGAATGTCGACGTCCGTCGAGCGGTAGGCACCGCCGGCGTTCCCAGCCGTGAGATCGTAATATCCGACGTTCTGGCCGCCGTTATCGAAGTCTTCAGCCTGGATCCATCCCGGAATCGCCCGTGCGACGCCCCCGAACGCGCTGCTCGTGCTGCTTGTGCCTGAAGACGAAGACGTTGACGTCGACGTAGAAGTCGAGGACACCGTGATTGAGTTCAGGTTGAGCGAGCCGGAATCGATGGTGAGCCGCATCGACTGCGTGCCGGCCGCGAGCGTCACACTTTTGCGGATCGTCCGCCACGCCTGCCAGCCACCGGTGTTAGGCACGTAGAGCGTTCCGGTTTCGTTCACGCCATTGAAGTGAACGTAAACGCTGCCCCCGGTGGCCGACGCAACGCGGAGATCGAGGTTGTAGGTGCCTGCTGACGCAACGTTGACCGTGTAGTCCAACCACTCGCCGGGTGTCGTCCAGCCGACGTCGTAGCCCCCTTCCGAGCAGGATTCGATATCGACATCGGTCGACCGGTACTTGCCACCGGTGTTACCGGAGGTCGTGTCGCGATACGCGTCGCCGTTCGCGCCCGCATCGAAGTCCTCAGCCTGAATCGTTCCCGGAAGCGTCTTCGTTTGCGCAGCCGCCTGCGGCACGTTCCCGACCAGGAGTGTGGCTGCGGCACATGCCGCGGCGCTCCACGAGGCAAAGCGGCCGCTTAGAGGTTTGCGGGAAACTTGGCTACACGGATTCACACGTACGCTCATCTGACCTCCACGTCAGCGGGCCGACAGTTTGTTTGGTTATTAGCTCAGTCAGCTCCGAGAGCCGTTCGGCGTCCGGTCCACGCCTGTCGCGGGTTGGCTGGGGTGCACCAACCGTGAGGGCACTCGTTTAACCCAAAGATCTGGGGGGAAGCACGCTGTTGAGCGTGCTGAACGCCGCGCAAAGTACCTGCCACTTCGAAAATGGCTGTGAATGCTAAGCGAACAGTCGCAGATGCTGAAGAATTGGGCATTTCGACCATATACGGACACGTGGTTTTGAAACATTTACACATCAACCCACGCCCGGTCGTGGCAATCGAAAATTCACTTAATGAATTCTTGAATCGAGCGATCGCGTAAGGGAAAACAGCTCAGTTGTGTTTTCCTTCCCGCTGTTAAACACCAGGTGGTACGAACAGCCGATGCGAACAAATCTGTACTGTTTGCAGACGCACGACTCAGCTGGTGGATCTCTTGCATCGGCCGCGAGCGAGATTACATCGTCGTGTCGATTATTACGTTGCTGCAACAGCGAAGTGACTGCGGGCGATGGGTTGCGATCAGTTCGTGCTGACGCGGGCCCTCACACGTGTCGCGAGGATGGACGCGACCGAATTGTGGTTTCGCACGCAGGAGCATGCCCGAACGGTTGCCGAGGGGCTCGCGCATTCCTCTCGATCGCGCCGATGGCGACAAGAACGGCTGAGGTCGCTCCTGTTACCGGCATCACCCGAGTTAATCGAAGCGCAACGCGTTCTCGATCGGGGAGACGTGCGATCGGCAGCCGGCTTACTTCGAACGCATTTTCTGCAGCGCGCTCCCCGGTTTCCCATCGATCCGCCATCGCGTCATTCGATCACAGCCGCGATCCTCGATCAATTCCCCCAAGCGGCGAAGGATGCCCAACGACGGGGTGACCGGCTGCTTGAGGGCTATCGCGATCTCCTCGGCTACCCCGACCTGCACGTTGGTTCTGGTTCCGAGATTGACTGGCACTTCGATCCGGTTCACAAAGTCGGAGCTCCTCTCAACTTCTGGTCACGGGTTCCCTATCTCGACCCGCGTTACGGCGACCACAAGATCATCTGGGAATTGAATCGTCACCAGCATTGGCTGGCTTTGGGACGGGCCGCATGGCTGACCGGAGACCGCCGCTATGCGGACGGATTCCGCGCCGAGCTTGCAAGCTGGGTTGCCGCCAATCCTCCACTGACAGGCATTAACTGGGCGAGCATGCTCGAGCTTGGATTCCGCGCCATCTCGTGGCTATGGAGCGCGCATTTCTTTATCGCGTTAGAAGACGATTCCGACGGAACCTGGCTGGTTGACCTGGTGGTTTCGCTCGACACACAGCTCAACCATATCAGCCGGCATCTTTCGACGTATTTCAGTCCGAACACCCATCTTCTCGGCGAAGGACTCGCGCTTTACATCGCAGGGCGGGTGCTGCCTGAACTTAGCCGAGCGGCATCATGGGCAGACACCGGCCGCGAGATTCTGCGAGCAGAGCGCAAGCGCCAGGTGAAATCGGATGGCGGACATGCGGAGCTCTCCGCGCACTACCATCGTTACGCGCTGGACTTCTATCTCTTGGCGCTCGCCATCGCGCGCCGGACGAACGACTCGTGCGCCAGCGAGTTTGCCGAAGTGACGTCGCGCCTCGCGACTTTCTGCCGGGCGATTGTCGGAGACAACGGGTTCCTCCCAACGATTGGGGATGATGACGGCGGAATGCTCTTTCCAATCTGCGGTCGCGCACCCGCCGACGTCCGGGATTCGCTCAGCCTCGCCGCCGCGTTGCTGAATCGACAGGATCTCGCCATCGGCGCCCCACCTGAGGAGACACTCTGGATGCTCGGCGGCGACACGAGCCGGCTCAAACGGCCCGAGATGACTCAGTCACTGCCCTCGCGGCTGTTTCCCGACACGGGATATGCCGTGCTCCGGTCGCGAGACGCGCAAACAATCTTCGATATCGGCCAGCACGGCTTCCTCAATGGCGGCCATGCGCACGCCGATGCGCTGTCGATTGTCATGTCGATTCAGGGCAAGCCTTTTCTTGTCGACCCTGGGACTTGCACGTACACGATAAACACCGAACGTCGCAATCTCTTTCGCTCAACGGCGATGCACAACACCGTCACCGTCGATGACCGCTCGCAATCCATCCCGGATTTGCCCTTCCATTGGAAGTCCGCTGCGAATGCCACCATTCGTCTTTGGACTTCCGGCGAGCATTTCGACGCCGTCGAAGCAGAGCACGACGGATATCTCCCCGAGACGCATCGCCGGGTCGTCGTCAGAGATGGCTCCGGTCTCTGGCTGATTGCGGATCACGTCATCGGCGACGGCGACCACCGGATGGACATCAGATGGCATCTCGATCGCGCCTGGCGGTTGATGCAAATGGCGGGCAACGTCGTGACCGTTGTGCACTGGGACGGCATTGTTGCGCGCATTGCGTCCACCGGGGCACGGACGAATATCGAGCGCGGAGAACTAAGTTGGCGTGCCCCTGTGTACGGTCAGCACCTTCCGGCGCTCACGGCGACAGTCAGCCACGATGGTCGCGCCCCGTTATCCGTCGTTACCGTGATCGTCGCCGGCGCCGTCTCGGAGA
>Ga0114129_10010018_pt1 | contig 13509 bp, 7 predicted proteins | sample RhiMetdeltSRZDD1_FD_80071 | JGI IMG/M metagenome (GOLD analysis project Ga0114129, IMG submission 80071) | Populus rhizosphere microbial communities from Tennessee, USA - Rhizosphere MetaG P. deltoides SRZDD1 (version 2) (version 2) | ecosystem: Host-associated > Plants > Roots > Rhizosphere >...
CCCGGCGGTGGCCGCGCGCAATTTCGTCCGGCTCGCGAAGGAAGGCGCCGTCGGCTCCTATGGCTACTACGAGGCGCTCGACTACACGGGGAGCCGCCTGCCCGCCGGAAAGACGCACGCCGTCGTTCGCGCGTACATGGCGCATCACCAGGGAATGACGGTCGTCGCCCTCGCCAACACGCTGTTGGACGAGGCGATGCGGCGTCGCTTTCACGCGGAGCCCATGGTTCAGGCGACGGAGCTCCTGTTGCAGGAGCGAACGCCGCGGGCCGTCATGGTGGCGCGTCCGCGCGCGGAGGAGGTGGGCAGCCACCTGCACGTCCGCGACTTCGTCCCTCCGGTTCTGCGCCGCTTCAGCTCACCGCACGACCTGATTCCGCGGACCCACCTCCTCTCGAACGGGCGGTACTCGGTGATGGTCACCGCCGCGGGCTCGGGATACAGCCGCTGGCTCGGCCGGGACGTGACGCGCTGGCGCGAGGACGCCACGCGGGACCCGTGGGGAACTTACGTGTTCCTCCGCGACGTCAACAGCGGGCAGATCTGGTCGGCGGGATATCAGCCGAGCGGCGTCGAGCCGGACAGCTACGAAGTGGTGTTCTCGGAGGACCGGGCGGAGATCCGGCGCCGGGACGGCCCCATCTCGACGACGCTCGAGATCGTGGTCTCCGCGGAGGACGACTCCGAGGTCCGTCAGGTTTCCGTCACGAACCTGGGCACGCGCCCGCGGCAGATCGAGCTGACCTCCTACGCGGAGGTCGTCCTCGCCCCTGCCGCCGCCGACGAAGCGCATCCCGTCTTCTCGAATCTCTTCATCGAGACCGAATTCGTCCCGCGCCTCGAGGCGCTTCTCGCAACGCGGCGGCCGAGGTCCTCCGAGGAGAAGCGGCTGTGGCTCGCCCACGTCTCGACGGTTGAGGGGACGACGGTCGGCGGCGCCCAGTTCGAGACCGACCGCGCACGCTTCCTGGGAAGGGGCCGCGAGATCCGGAGCGCCGGCTCGATCCTCGACGGGCGTCCGCTGTCGAACACCGTCGGGCCGGTGCTCGACCCGATCTTCTCGCTTCGACGGCGCATTCGCGTGGAGCCGGGGGCGACCGGACGGGTCACTTTCGCCACGGTCGCCGCCGAGTCGCGCGACGACGCGCTGAAGCTCGCGGACAAGTACCGGGACCCTGCGGCGTTCGAGCGAACCACGACGCTCGCCTGGACCCAGGCGCAGGTGCAGCTTCGCCACTTCAACATCGACGCGGACGAGGCGCACCTCTTCCAACGCGTCGCGACGCGGATCCTCTACTCCGACCCGTCTTTGCGCGCTTCGACGGAAGTCCTGCAGCGAAACACGCTCGGCAAATCGGCGCTCTGGCGGCACGGCATCTCCGGCGATCTGCCGATCGTTCTCGTGCGGATCGATTTCGCGGAGGACCGGGAGATCGTGCGCCAGCTCCTGCGGGCTCACGAGTACTGGCACATGAAGGGGCTCGCGGTCGACCTCGTGATCGTCAACGAGCAGGGGGCGTCGTACAGCGGAGACCTGCAGGGCGCGCTGGAGGCGCTCGCCCGGACGAGCCAGCCTTCCACGAGCCCCGAAGGCCACCCCGCGTACGGTGGAATCTTCATCCTCCGTGGAGACCTCCTGTCCGAAGAGGATCGGGACGTGCTTCGGACCGCCGCCCGCGCGGTTCTTCTCTCGCGGCAAGGCACGCTCGCCGAGCAGGTCGTGCGCCATCTCCTCGGAGCGCCGGCCGGTGCGGCGCCACGGCCGGTCCTGCCGGTCCCGCCGGCCGTGGACATCCCTCCGCCCCGCCCGCCGCTCGAGTTCTTCAACGGCCTGGGCGGGTTCGCGAACGACGGGTGCGAATACGTGACGATCCTGGGCTCGGGCCAGTGGACGCCGGCTCCGTGGATCAACGTCATCGCGAACCGCGCATTCGGCTTCCAGGTCTCAGAGTCCGGATCGGGCTTCACCTGGGCCGGCAACAGCCGCGAGAACCAGCTGACGCCCTGGTCGAACGATCCGGTCGTCGATCCGGCCGGCGAGGCTCTCTTCGTCCGGGACGAGGCGACCGGCGAGGTCTGGAGTCCGACGCCGCTTCCCATTCGCGAGGACTGGCCCTACGTCGTCCGGCACGGCCAGGGCTACAGCCGCTTCGAGCACGAGAGTCACGGCATCGCCCTCGAGCTCCTCCAGTTCGTCCCGCTCGAAGACCCCGTCAAGATCTCTCGCCTCCGAATCGAGAACCGCTCGGGCGTTCCGCGCCGGCTCTCGGTGACCGCCTACGTCGAGTGGGTGCTCGGATCGTCGCGGAGCCTTTCCGCGCCCTTCGTCGTGACCCGGCTCGACGGGCAGACCGGGGCGCTCTTCGCCCGCAACCCTTGGAACGAGGAGTTCGCGTCCCGAATCGCGTTCACGGACCTGGCCGGCAAACAGGCCACATGGACGGCGGATCGGACGGAATTCCTCGGAAGGAACGGAACTCTCGAGCGACCCGCGGCGCTCGCGCGGGGGGCAACGCTGTCGAAGCGCGTCGGCGCCGGGCTCGATCCCTGCGCCGCGCTCCAGACGGCCGTCGATCTGCCGGCCGGCGGACGGGCGGAAGTCGTGTTCGTCCTGGGACAGGCGGAGAACGCAGAAAGGGCGCGCGAGCTCGTGCTCCGCTACCGGAGCGCCGATCTCGGCGGGGTGTTGCGGGAGGTGATCGTCGGGTGGGACGACATCGCGGGCGCGCTCCAGGTCAAGACGCCCGACCGCTCGCTCGACGTCCTCCTCAACCGCTGGCTGCTCTACCAGGCGCTTTCGTGCCGCGTCCGGGCGCGCTCCGCGTTTTACCAGGCGGGCGGCGCTCACGGGTTCCGCGATCAGCTCCAGGACGTCATGGCGTTGACCGTTGCGGCGCGGGAGGTCACGCGCGAGCATCTCCTGACCGCCGCGTCGCATCAGTTCGTCGAAGGGGACGTGCAGCACTGGTGGCATCCCCCATCCGGCCGGGGCGTGCGCACCCGGATCTCCGACGACCTGATCTGGCTGCCTTTCGCGGCGCTCCACTACGTCGAGGTGACCGGCGACGAAAGCGTCCTCGACGAGATCACTCCGTTCGTGGAGGGAGCGCCGCTCGAACCCGATGAGGTCGAGAGGTACTTCGCGCCGACGGTCTCCAAAGAGAGCGCCACGCTCTTCGAGCACTGCGCCCGTGCGCTCGACCGCAGTCTCGAGGTCGGAGAGCACGGGCTCCCGCTCATGGGCTCGGGAGACTGGAACGACGGCATGAACCGGGTCGGGTACCGCGGCAAGGGAGAGAGCGTCTGGCTCGCGTGGTTCCTCCATACGAACCTCTGGGAGTTCGCGAAGATCGCGGACAAGCGCGGAGAGAAGGCGCGCGCCGACCGCTGGCGCGAGCATGTCGATCGGTTGAAGACCGCGATCGAGACTGCAGGATGGGACGGGGACTGGTACCGCCGCGCCTTCTTCGACGACGGGACACCGCTCGGATCGTCGTCCAACGCAGAATGCCGCATCGATTCCATCGCGCAGTCCTGGGCCGTCATCTCGGGCGCTGGCGACAAGGTCCGCGCGGCGCGGGCGATGGCCGCCGTCGAGGAGTACCTCGTGCGGCGCGGGGACGGACTCGTGCTCCTCTTCACTCCGCCTTTCGACCGCACGCCGCTCGATCCCGGCTACATCAAGGGTTACCTGCCGGGAGTCCGGGAGAACGGCGGACAATACACACACGCCGCGCTCTGGTCCCTGATCGCGTTCGCCGCTCTCGGAGACGGGGACAAGGCGGGAGAGCTCTTCTCGATCCTGAACCCGATCAACCACGCCGGGACGCGCGCGGGTCTCTACCGCTACAAGGTCGAGCCCTACGTCGCGGCGGCGGACGTGTATGCCGAGCCTCCCCACGTCGGGCGCGGAGGCTGGACCTGGTACACCGGTTCGGCCGGATGGATGTATCGCGCGGGCATCGAGTGGATCCTCGGATTTCGCTTCCGGGGCGCGGCGCTCCACGTCGATCCGTGCATCCCGCGCTCCTGGCCCGGTTACCAGATCACGTTCCGCTACCACTCCGCACGCTACGAGCTCGTCGTCCAGAACCCGCACGGCGCGACGCGCGGCGTGTCCCGGATCGCGGTGGACGGGAAGGAGCTCGCGAAGGACATCCGCGCGATCCCGCTCGCCGACGACGGCGGCCGGCACCGAATCGAGGTGCTCCTGGGATAGTGGGGTCAGGTCTTCACGAGGCGCCGGGTTGTGACTCGTGCCATCTTCGCAACGCAAAGTGGCAAGTGGAGACCTGACCCTCCGTGTGGCAAGTGGAGACCTGACCCCTTAGACTTCTTCGTCTCGATGAAGAAAGCCGCCCTCTCGCTCCTCCTGCTGTTTCTGTGTCTCTCCGCGGCGCGGCCCGAGACTCCCGCGCCGGCCCCCGGGCACGCGCTCGAACCACCTTCCTCCGGCGGTCTCGTCGCCCTCGATCGCCTTCTGCAGCGCCTTTCCGCCCACAAGAGGATGCTCGTCATCGGCGCGCACCCCGACGACGAGGACAACCGGCTCCTGACGGTCGTCTCGCGGAAGATGGGCGCCGAGGTCGCCTATCTGTCGCTCTCCCGCGGCGAGGGGGGACAGAACCTTCTGGGCTCGGATCTCGGGGTTCCGCTCGGACTCGTGCGCACCCAGGAGCTCCTCGGGGCGCGCCGGATCGACGGCGCCCGTCAGTTCTTCGCCCGCGCGTACGACTTCGGTTTCACGCGATCGCTCGACGAAACGTTCCGCCTCTGGCCGAAGGACGCCCTGCTCGAAGACGCCCTGCGGATCGAGCGCCGGTTCCGGCCTCAGGTCATCGTCTCCCTCTTCTCGGGCACGCCGAGCGACGGCCACGGCCAGCACCAGGCATCGGGCGTGATCGCGGCAACGGTTTACGACATGGAGAGTGCCGAGCGATCGCCCTGGCGTCCCATGGCGATGTACCGGTCTTACATCGATCCGACCCCGACGACTCTCGACGTTCCGACGGGCGACGTCGATCCTTTCACCGGCCGATCGTTTCACCAGATCGCGGCGGCGAGCCGCAGCCTCCACCGGTCGCAGGACATGGGACAGCTGCAGCCACCCGGCCCGAACAAGACGCGGGTCACCTGGGCCAAGGGGGGCGCCGGACCGCAGGGGAAGGATCTCTTCGCAGGAGTGGACACGCGCCTGACCGCGATCGCGGCGGGAATCGCTGACTCGGCGCGACGCGCGCGGATCGAGGCGAGGCTCCGAAAAGTCGCCGCGCTCGTCGAGAGCACCCGGGCGAAGCTCGTCCCGACGGGACTCGCAGCGGCCGTGCCGCCGACCGCGGCGATTCTTTCGGAGCTCTCCGCGGCGCGGGGAGAGGTCGGCCCCGAGGAAAAGGGATCCGGCGCCGCGGCGGCCGCGTTTCTCGACGAGAAGGTCGCGCTCGCCGAGACGGCGCTCACGACGGCAGCCGAGATCACCGTCGACGCCGTCGCGGACCGCGAGACCGCCGCGCCCGGAGACCCCCTCGAAGTGAAGGTCGGCGTCTGGAACGCGGGCGCGCAGCCGGTTTCCGTCGAGACCGTCGATCTCGTCAGCCCCGACGGCTGGAACCTGACCGCGGCCGCGGCCGAGCCGCGCGACGTCGCTCCAAACGCCCTTACAGAATGGACGCGGAAGGCCTCTCCGGCGGCGGCAGAGCCGACGGTCCCGTATTTCCTGCGCCGTCCGATGAAGGGAGCGATGTACGACTGGACCGACGTCCCCCCCGACGTTCGCGGCGAGCCCTTCCAGCCGGCCCCGCTCATCGCGGTCGTTGGATTGCGCGTCGCCGGCCTCCCCGTCGTCCTGCGGCGCGACGTCGTGTACCGCTTCCGCGACCAGGCATTCGGCGAGAGGCGCCGGCCGGTCCGCGCCGTCGCCGCGCTCGACGTCTCGGTCGATCCGGATCGCATCGTCTGGCCGACGGGCGACAAGCGGGAGAAACGGCTGGAAATCACGCTGACGTCGAATGCGCCGGGGCCTCTCTCCGGCAGGTTCGAAACGTCGAGTCCCGCAGGATGGCCCGCGATTGCCCCCGTTGCCTTCTCGGTAAACGGCCGCGGAGACCGGCGGTTTTTCGATGTGCCGATCCGGCCGCCCTCGCCCTTTCCGGCAGGTCGCGGGTCGTTCCGGATCGCGGCGGTGACCGACGACGGGAAACGGTTCGCATCGAGCATCCGCGTGCTCGACTATCCGCACATCCCTCCGACTCCGCTGCCGGAAGAGTCGGCGGTCGAGCTGGTCGCGGCGGACATCCGTCTCCCCGCGCTCCACCGCGTCGGCTACGTCCGGGGAGCTTCGGACCGCGTGCCCGAAGCGCTCATCGCGATCGGCGTGCCGCTGGAAATCCTCGACGCGAAGGCGCTCCAGTCGGGGGATCTCAGCCGGTACGACGCCATCGTCGTCGGGAGCCGCGCTTACGAGACCGACCCCGCCCTGGCGCGTGCCAACGGACGGCTCCTGGATTACGCGCGCGCCGGCGGGCTCGTGATCGTGCAATACCAGCAGTATCAGTTCGTCGAGGGCAACTATGCGCCCTACAAGATCGAGATCGCCCGCCCGCACGACCGCGTCACGGACGAGACCGCGCCCGTTCGGTTGCTCGATCCGACGAACCCGGTCTTCAACCGGCCGAACCGGATCGCGGACGAGGATTGGGCCGGCTGGGTGCAGGAGCGCGGGCTGTACTTCGCCCACACGTGGGATCCTGCTTACAAACCGCTGCTGGCGATGAAGGATCCCGACGAGCCGGAACAGCAGGGCGGGCTTCTCGTCGCGAAGCTGGGAAAGGGCGCGTACGTCTACACGGGACTCGCGTTCTTCCGCCAGCTTCCCGCCGGAGTGCCGGGCGCGTACCGCCTCTTTGCGAACCTGCTGGGACTGAAGGCGTGAACCCGGTCTTACGCTCCCCCGTACAACTTCGCCGACCGCTCCTTCACTTCTTCGGGAGAGACGTCTTCCGTGTGGGTCGAGACGTACCAGTTGTGCCCGAAGGGATCCTGGAGCTGGCCTCCCCGGTCGCCGTAGAACTGATCCGCGACCGGCTTCGTCACCTTTGCGCCCGCCGCGACCGCTTTGTTTGCCGTCGCGTCGACGTCCTCCACGTAGAGATGCATCATCACCGGTGAGCCGCCGACGGTGAGCGGGGAGAGGAACCCCATCTCCGGGAATTCGTCGGCGAGCATGACGTGCGAATCGCCGATCTGGATCTCGGCGTGGCCGATCTTGTCGCCGGGAGCCGGCATGCGGAGGAGCTCCTTCGCGCCGAACGCCTTCTTGTAGAACTCGATCGCGGCGGCCGCGCCTTTGATGCACAGGTACGGCGTCACGCTGTGGTAACCCTCGGGAATCGGTTTCACCTGGCTCACGAGTCACCTCCTGTCATTGATCCGCTCGTTTCCTCGATGTCCAGCGTCTGGCAAGGTGAAGAAGAACGTGCTTCCTCTTCCGGGCCGGCTGTTTACTCCGATCTCTCCTCCGTGTGCCTCGACGATGCGGCGGGCGATGTAGAGGCCGAGCCCGACGCCTCCGGGTGCTGCCCGGACCTGCGTAAAGCGTCGGAAGACGCGGTCGTGCTGGTCGACCGGAATACCCGGTCCGGTGTCCGAGACCGTGACCCGGAGCCGGTCACTCTTCTCGATCTCGAGGCGGACCTTTCCCCCTTTCGGCGTGAACTTGACGGCGTTGCCGAGAAGGTTCGAGAACACCTGGAGGATCCGATCGCGATCGAAGCTGGCCTTGACGGGCTCCTCCGGCAGCGTTGCCTCCAGCAACACGCCCTGCGCCGAGACGAGCGGCGCCACCATGTCGACGGCCTCTCGAGCCACGTCCCTCAGGTCTCCCGGCTTCGTCGGTAAACGCAGTTTCTCCAGCGCCATCGATTCGGCTTCGAGCAGTTCCTCGACCATTCGTGCGATCCGTTTGACCGCCTCCTCGATCTGGAGGCACATCTTTCGGAGCTGCCCGGCGCCTTGACCCGCGGGCACCAGCCGTGAAAGTCGCGCGGCGTTGATCGCGATCACGCTCAACGGCGTCCTCAGGTCGTGGCTGATGATGGCGAGGAACTCATCGCGCAAGATGACCGCGGCCGCTGCCTTCTCGCTGGCCGTCGCCGCTTGCGAGATTTGTCGCTCCGCGACCCGAAACGCATCGTCGGTTCGGATTCGCTCCTCGCTGAGGTCCCGATCCGTTCTTCCGCGTTCGCGCGCGAAAAGACTCATCTCCGTTTCGCGACGCTGGCGCCTCTCCTCGTGGAGCGCCGAGTCGGTATGGCGGCGCTGCCGGGCGAGACTCCGATCGGCGCGCTGCCTTTCGCGACGCAGAAATTCCGCTGCCCGTCGGCGCTCGGTTTCCAGCTCGCGGGAAATCGGCTTCACGGAGGATCTACGGGCCCGCTCCGAATCTGCAGCTCTCCGGTCGGTCCGAAGCGTCCGATCGGCTTCGTCCTGGATCTTCCTGCGAGCGACGTCCGCCGTCCGCTGCGTGCCTTCCCGCCGGCGCGACATGGTCTGGTCCGTCGCGGAGCGTTCCGCCGTCAGGCTCTTGTCGGTACGCGAGCGCTCGCGCTTGAGTCCGTTCCTCTTCTTCTTTGCCGCCATCGGAGCGGGATTCTACGGCCGAGCGAAGCTCGGAGACCCCCGAGGCTATTCCTTTTTGGCTTCCGGCGCATCGCCTCCCGTCGGATTCGACAACGCCGCAAGATGGGTGCACGCCTGCTACGATTCCGCGCCGGAAACGCCAATTGAGATTCCGACGTGCGGCGCTCCCTCGAGTCTGGCCGGCCGTGGCGCTTGCCGCAATCATTTCCTGCCGCCGCGAGACGCGCACGCCGATCGTCCTGTACTCCCCCCACGGGCGCGACCTGCTGACCTTGGTCGAGAAGACTTACGAGGCGAAGCACCCGGAGGTGGACGTGCGCTGGCTCGACATGGGATCGCAGGACGTCTACGACCGGGTGCGCGCCGAGAAAGCCAACCCGGGCGCCGACGTGTGGTTCGGCGGTCCGAACCTCGTTTTTGCGAACGGGGCGCGCGACGGTCTTCTCGAGCCCTTCGAGCCCTCGTGGTCACGCTCGATCCCGCCGGAGAGCCGAAACCCGCAGAAGCTGTACTTCGGGCTCTACCGCACCCCCGTCGTCATCGTCTACAACAGCGCGGCCGTTCCCGCGGCGGAAGCCCCGCGCGACTGGGACGACCTGCTCGATCCCCGCTGGAAGAAGAAGATCCTGATCCGCGACCCGCTCGCGTCCGGCACCATGCGGGCGGTCTGGGGCGCTATCTTCGAGCGCTCGATCGAGCGGACCGGATCGATCGAGAGCGGCCTCGAGTGGCTGCGCCGCCTGGACGGTCAGACGAAAGAGTACGTTTTCAATCCGTCGATCCTCCTGGAGAAGCTCGTTCGCCGGGAGGGACTCCTGACCATCTGGGACCTCCCCGACACGCTCTTCGAGATGCAGCGAGGCGCGCTCGGCTACGTCTTCCCGTCGAGCGGCACGCCGGTCATCGACGACGCGATCGGGCTCGTGCGCGGCGCGCGTCACGCGGCCGCGGCAAAGGCGCTGATCGAGTGGCTCGGGAGCGCAGAAGCGCAAAAGCTCGCCGCCGCGAAGGCATACCGGCTGCCCGCGCGCATCGACCTGCCCGCCGCGGAGCTCCCGGAGTGGGCGCGCGACGTCGAGACGAAGCTCGTCGCCGCAAAGATCGACTGGGATCGAATCGGACGCGATGGTCCGGGCTGGATGTCGCGGTGGGACCGGGAAGTCCGAGGGAAGGGGAAGTGAGCCCGTCCCCCGTCCCCGAGCGTCCTTCAAAGCAGTTCCTCGTCCTCGACCATCTCGACAAACGCTTCGGTGATCTTCACGTCACCCAGGACGTCTCGTTCTCGGTCGCGCCGAGCGAGATTCTCGCGCTCCTGGGGCCGTCCGGCAGCGGCAAGACGACCGTGCTGCGCGTGATCGCCGGCTTCGAGACGCCCGACTCCGGCCGCGTGCTCGTGGACGGCGAGGACGTGACTCCCCTGCCACCCGAGCGGCGCCGATTCGGGATCGTCTTCCAGCACTACGCGCTCTTCCCGCACATGACGGTCGGCGAGAACGTCGCATTCGGACTCGAAGCCCGCGGGCGGAAGGGCCCCGAGGTCCGCGATCGCGTCGCCCGTGCCCTCGCGGCGGTGGACCTCGCCGGCTTCGAGCGGCGCAAGGTCACGGAAATCTCGGGCGGGCAGCAGCAGCGGGTCGCGCTCGCCCGGGCGCTCGCACCGGAGCCGCGGATCCTGCTCCTGGACGAGCCTCTCTCGAATCTCGACCCGTCGCTGCGCGAGCGCACGCGACGCGAGCTCGCGCGCATCATCCGCGCGGCGGGCATCACGACCCTCTTCGTCACGCACGAACAGGACGAAGCTTTCGAGCTCGGCGACCGCGTCGCGCTCCTTCACGAAGGAAGGCTCGAGCAGCTCGGTACCGCGCGGGAGCTCTACCGCTCCCCCGCGACGCGCTTCGTCGCCGGTTTCATCGGACGCTCGAGCGTGATCCCCGGCGTCTGGGAGAAAGCGACGGGACGCGCGCGCCTGCCGGGCGGCGCGGCGTGGCGCGCGGTCGCCAACTCCAACCTGCTCGATGGCGCGCCGGTCGACGTCGTCGTGAGGCCGGAGGCGCTCACTTTCGCGGGTGCGCGCAACGGCACGGCCGCCGAAGGGCGGGTTCTCGAGACCCGATTCGCCGGGCACGAGACGTATTTTTCGGTCGCGCTCGAAGGAGGAGGAGAAGTCGAAGTCCTCGCCGCGCCGGACGCGGCGCAGCCCGGCTGGAAGGTCTTCGTCGCGCCCCTGCCTGCGGGACCGCTTCCGCGCGCCTATCTTCGGGAGACCGCGTGACCCGCCGCGTCGTTCGCCGGAACCTTGCTGCGGCGCTCCTGGCCCTCCTCCTCCTGTGGCTCGTCGGTTATCCGCTCCTCGTCACGCTCGCCCAGGCGCTCGAGGCGCCGCGCTGGACGCTCCAGCACTTCGCCGAGTTCGCGCGCCGGCCCGAGGAGTGGCGCGCGCTCTGGGCGAGCATCTGGATCTCGCTCGTCACAGTCGGCCTCGCCGCCGCGATCGGCGTGCCGCTCGCGTTCCTCTTCGAGCGCGCCGAGTTCCCCGGCCGGCGCGTGCTGGGGTCGCTCGTCGCGCTCCCCGTGGTGCTGCCGCCGCTCGTCGGCGTGATCGCGTTTCTCTTCCTGTACGGCGAGAGCGGGTTCGTCGCGCGGGGAATCCAGGCGGCCTTCCGTCTCGAGGAGCCGCCCTGGCGCCTCGCGGGGCCGGCCGCCGTGTTGTTGGTGCACGCGTACACGATGTACGTCTACTTCTACCTCTTCACGCGGGCCGGCCTCGCGCGGCTGGATGCGGCGCTCCTCGAGGCGGCCGCGGGTCTGGGAGCGCGGCCGAGGACGGTGCTCACCCGCGTCACGCTGCCGCTCCTCCGCCCGGCTCTGACGGGGGCGGCGCTCCTGACGTTCATGACGTCGCTCGCCTCGTTCTCGGCGCCGTACGTCTTCGGCGGCGGATTCCGCGTGATGACGACGCAGATCGTCGCGTCGAAGCTGAACGGCGACATCCCCGCGGCGATGGTCGAAACAGTTACGCTTGCCGCCGTCGCGCTCATCGGGCTCGCGCTCCTCCAGATGAGCGAGACAGGGCGCGTCGTCGCCGGAGGCGGCCGCGGGGTCGCTCCCGCGAGGCGGCAGCTCGGCCGGTCGCGCCGGTTCGTCGCGGGGTTCGGTTGGGTGCTCGCGGCGATCCTGCTGCTGCCGCACGCGACGCTCCTCCTCGTCTCGCTCGTGCCGCGCAGCACCTGGACGATCGAGATCCTCCCCCCCGTCCTGAACCTCTCGAACTACGCCGCCCTGTTTTCGGAGCCCGAACGCCTGCGCCCGCTTGTGAACTCGCTCTGGATGGCGGTTGCGGCGACGGCGGGAGCGCTCGTGCTCGGCTTCGCGGCGGCCCGGCTCGCGGTGCGCGGACGGACGCCTCTCGGCGGGACGCTCGAAACGCTGCTCGCGATTCCGTGGGCGCTCCCCGGCACGGTCTTCGCCGTCGCGCTCTCGGCGACGTTCAGCGTCCATGCGCCGTGGGTCGGCCGATTCGTTCTCGTCGGGACTGCCGCGATCCTCCCCCTCGGCTACCTCGTGCGCAACCTGCCCCTGACGGGGCGCGCCGCGTTCGGCGGGTTCCGGCAGCTTGACCCCGCGCTCGACGAGGCGGCTTCCTCGCTCGGCGCGGGGTGGTGGAAAAGGCTTTCGCGCGTCGATCTGCCCCTGCTCGCCCCGGCGCTGGCGGCGGGAGCGAGCCTGGCGTTCCTGACCGCGCTCGGAGACTTCGTGATCTCGATCGTGCTCTACACCTTCGAGACCCGCCCGATCTCGATCGAGATCCTGTCGTCGTTGCGGCTGCAGGAAACCGGCGTCGCGGCCGCGTACGGCGTCGTGCTGGCGGCCCTGTCCGCGGCGGTCTTCTTCCTCTGGGGCCGCCGCGGCGACGAGATGCGGACAGGGTCAGGTCTCCACTTGCCACATTGAGGGTCAGGTCTCCACTTGCCACATCGTTATCGCCGCCCGATCGGGCGGGTCGAACGGCGGCCTGCGCGCGTACAATTCCGGTCGAGGCACGGGCGAATGCGCCGCTTTCTACCATCGAGCCTGCTGATGCTGGCGGCGGCCTGTAGCAGCCAGCCTCCGACGTCCCCGGAGATCCCGAAAGACGGCGCCCACGCCACGGGTGAGAGGCACGACGAGCAGCCAGCTCGCCCGGGAACCCGGGTCGTCGCTCCGCGGTCCACCTTACAGACCGTTTCGCTCGGAGCCTGGGGCGGCGTTCACGTCAGCCTGCTGCTGACCGCGACCGGAGGAACACTGGAATACGACTGCGCGCACGGCACGATCGACCAGCCGTTCGTCATCGACTCCGCCGGCCGATTCCAGCTGGCGGGGACTCACACGCGGGAGCACGGCGGACCGATCCGCAAAGACGAGAAGCCCGACACGCATCCCGCTCGCTACAACGGAGCCGTCGACGGGGACACGATGAGGCTCACCGTGACACTGACCGATTCGAACGAGGTCCTCGGCACCTTCACCCTCACGCGCGGCCGGATGGCTGGCGTCGTCAAGTGCCTCTAGCGAATCTCCGTCACAGGATCGCGTAAGCGCGAACCGGAAAGCTCCCGAGTCCGCGGAAGGGCGCCGGTACGCAGTGAAAGCGGAAACCGGCCGCCGGAAGCCGGTCGAGGTTCGTCAGGTGCTCGACGATCGGGATCTCCGCCTGGAGGAGAAGGGTGTGGGCGGGCCGCATGCCGTCGCGCGCGTCGTCGATGTTGAGCGAGTCGATTCCAACGAGCGCCGCGCGCCCCGCGAGGAGGCGTTCCGCGGACGCGCGCGTCAAATAGGGATGCTCCTCGAAGTATGCGGGCGTGCGCCAGAAACGGCTCCAGCCGGTCCGGATGA
>Ga0114129_10010019_pt1 | contig 13509 bp, 11 predicted proteins | sample RhiMetdeltSRZDD1_FD_80071 | JGI IMG/M metagenome (GOLD analysis project Ga0114129, IMG submission 80071) | Populus rhizosphere microbial communities from Tennessee, USA - Rhizosphere MetaG P. deltoides SRZDD1 (version 2) (version 2) | ecosystem: Host-associated > Plants > Roots > Rhizosphere >...
CAATCGCGGACGCGGTCGCGAAGATCGCCTTGCAACTCCACGCTGTCCTCGCCTGGCGCGCCGCCCGTGCCGCACACGCGCTTCAGCTCCTGCGCCAGTTCTTTGAGGAACGTCGTGTTGCGCGGTAGACCGTAGACGACAGTCACCGTCTTGCCGCCGCGGCCCTTCTTCTCCATGCGCAGCTTCGCGACCACCCGATCGGGGACCGTCGCCTGGCCCGCCGAAAGCGTCTTGCTGCACTGGCAATTCGATAGCGGCCAGCCGCATTTCTTGCATCGGCTGCCGCCATCCGTGGAATAGACCAGCCTGGAGTTGGACATTGCAGATCGATTCTGGATCGAGGCTCGTAGTTGGCAGTTGAAAGTTGACGGTTCCCAGTTGAGTTTCCAGTTGACAGTGAAAGTTACAGTTGAATTTACAACTCGCAACTTAATTGGCAACTTGCGAACTCAACTGGCAATTGTCAACTTCCCAATTGTCAACTACAGTCTCTCACGCTATGTCCACAGTTGACCTGACCCGCCGCGAACTCCTCGCCGGCGCCGGCGCCACCGCCGCCGCGCTCATGCTCGAATCCTCCGGCGTCAGCGCGCAGCAGCCCGCGCGCCACGTGGTGGTGTTCGCCAACACCATGGTGATCAACCCCGACTCGGTGTTGAACGATGCGGCGCTGGCGGTGGACGGCGATCGCATCGCCGCGATCGGTCCGGCGGCCGACGTGCTGAAGAAATATCCCAGCGCGGAGGTTTACAACGCGCGCGGTAAGGCGCTGGTCGCGGGCCTCGTCAACTGTCACGCGCATCTCGGCGCCGTGCTCGCGCGGGGATTCAACGAAGACTTCGGGTTTCCGAATTCCGCGAAGCTCGCGGTGCAGCCCAACAGCCTGCTGCAGGGAGAAGAGTCGACGTTGATGTACACCGTCGGCGTGATCGAGGCGATCAAAACAGGCACGACGACGATGGTCGAGTTCTCCGGCAATATCGGCCGGCACGCGCCGGCGCTCGCGAAAACCGGATTGCGATGGGTGTTCGCCGAAGGCGTGCGCGACAGCGAGAACGTGCCCGGCCCGCTGTCGCCGGAAGGCCTGGCCAAGAGTGTCACGCCTCGTTTCTCGCCGAAACTGCGCGACGAAGGCATGCAGCGCATCAACGATCTGTTCAGCAAGTGGCACGGCGCCAACGGCGGACGCATCAGCGTGTTTCCCGCGGCCTCGCTTGCCGAAACCTCGTCCGCGGAGCTGCTACGAGAAGTGCGCGCGTTTGCCGAGAAGCACAATCTCGGCTACACGACGCACCTGTCGCAAAGCCGCGCCGAAGTCGACTTCATGAAGAAACACCACGGCATGACGCCGCCGGCGTTTCTCGCCAGGGCCGGGTATCTCGGCCCGCGGTTTTTCGCGGCCCATTGCCGCTATGTGGATGATGCCGACGTCGCGCTGCTCGGGAAAAGCCGGGCGATCGTGTCGCACCAGGCGGCGATGGCGGCCAACCGCGGCGTGATTCCGCCGATTCACAAGCTGCGCGCGGCCGGCTGCACCATCGCGTTGGGCACCGACAACAACACCAACGACGTCTTCGAAGTGATGCGCATCGCGCTGCTCACCGAGCGCATCGATCGTGACGATCCATTTCCGGGCGTGCGGCCGCAGCCCGAAGACATGCTCGAAGACTGCACCATGGGCGGCGCGCAAGCGGTCGGCCAGGCCAGGCAGATCGGATCGCTCGAGGTCGGCAAGAAGGCGGACCTGCTCGTGGTCGACACGCTGCGCCCGCACCTGGTGCCGGCCGGGCGGTTCCTCTCCGCGTGGATTCACAACGGCCAGGGATCCGACATCGAGTCGGTGATGATCGACGGCCAGTTCGTGATGCGCGATCGCAAGGTGTTGACCGTCGACGAAAGCGCGATCGTCGCCGAAGCCGACAAAGTCAGCCGCCGGATCTGGGGAGAGGTGCAGAAGGCCGGGGCGGTGGCGATTCCAGGCCGCCCCAGGAAGTCATAGCGTGCGCCGGCGGCGCGCGGCGAGCGCTGCCGCCAGCCCTGCGCCAAGGAGCGTCATCGTCGCGGGTTCCGGTACTGGTGCGGGTTGTGGCGGATCCACCAGCTGGAATCGCGGAATGCCGCCCCCGATGAGAGTGCCGAGGAATTGGTTGTTCTCGATCTCCATGCCGGCGTAGTAACTTCGCGCCGGATTGAACGTCGGGACGACAGGCAGCGTGCCGTCCGTCGCGAAGAGATCGTAGTACCCGGCGAACATCACACCTCCCCACGCGTCCAGCCGCCATGCATTCGGATCGTCCGACCGCCAACCCGCGGTGCCGTACCAGAACTGAATCAGGCCGGCTTCACCTTCCGGCAGCAGGCCGTTACAACCGCTGTCGGGCAACCCTGCATTGGTGAAGATCTGTCCGCTCGAATGTGCGTAGGTGTAGGGGCCCAACGTGAACGTACTCGCGCCGATCGAGTACTGGTTGCAGCCCGGGAAAATCGTTCGCACCGGCGGTGCGCTGGGATTGAAGCTCACCGTCAATGACCATGGAGTTCCGACCACGAGCCCGGACCCGACAAACATGTCGGCGAACCGGGAGACTGAATGCACCTCGCCGGTGGAAAACCACGTGATGGTATCTGCGGCGCTGGGGGTCGCCATGGAGAGAAACAGCAGGAAGAGCACGTAACGCATGCGTGCGTACATGCAAGAACCCGCCCCGCCCGAACGTCGCTAGTTGTTGGGGATGAACGTGAACCGTGCGAGGCCGCTCGCCGTGCCCGACCACGGCCACAAGCCCGCGCTGCCGCGCGGCCGCGCGTCGGCGCGCACCAGCACGTAGTACTCGCGATTCGGTTCGAGCTGCTTGGTATCGAACAGCGCGAGGCGCTCGAAGTGCGTCACCATCTGCGCTACTTCCGCGGGATCTTCGACGATGAACGACTGCTCGACGCGGCCGTTGCGGGCCTGCGACACGGTGTGGCGCCGCGTCAGGTTATCGTAATCGACGCTGCTCGACACCACCGCCGTGGCCACCGTACGATCGACCCACGCCGGCACTTTCATCTTGAGTTCGACGGTGTAGGTGAACACGGTGCGCAGACCGCTTTGCACCACCGCCTTCATTTCATCGGTCATCCCGCCATCGAGCGAGAAGGTCACGAGCACCTGGCCGTCGCGCACGATCGGCCGCACGCGCAACGACGCGGCGTCCTGGGCATACGCGGATGCCGCGAATCCGGCCAAAAAGACCAGGGTAAGTGCTGCGAGTACGGTCCTACGGATATACAGACGAGCTGTCATCATTACAAAACAAGTTGTCGGGGAGACTTTAGCACACGAATCGGCCGAAAAGACCGATATATGATGTGTACGCCCCCCTAAATTCATGAAAACGAGGCTATTTTTCGCCGCTCTGGCCATCGGCACCCTCATGGTCTCGGGCAAGGGGGTTGCCCAGGACTTCCCATACCAGGTGTTCGAGCGGTATCTGGAACCGCTCGCGCAAGGCATTGGGTTGCCGGGGTTATCGGCAATCATCGGTCGCAATAACAGGGTCGAATGGTTCCGCGATTACGGCTTCGCCGACGCGGAAAACCGCATTCCGGCCAACATCGATCAGACGCTCTACGCCGTCGGTGGCGTCACGCAGGCGGTGACCGCGGTGCTCGTCGGCGTCTGCGCCGACCGCTTCCGATTCGACATCGACCAGCCAATCAGGGATTTCGTGCCGACGTTTCCGCAGAACGTGTCGATTCGTCACGTCCTTGCGCACGCATCGGACTCGCGTTACCGCTACGACCCGGCCGGGTATGCCGCACTGACCCGGGTCGTGGAAGTGTGCATGCAGATGCCCTATCGCATGGCCGTCGCCACCGAAGTGCTCGATCGCTCGCCGGGCATGCCCTCCTCGGTGCCGGGCAGCGATTTCAGTCGTCCTGAAGGCGCCGCGGCGCGCGAGCTGTTCGAGCCGCGCGTGGTCGGCATCTATCAATCCCTGCTGGCAAAACTCGCCGTGCCCTATCGGATCGATCGAAGCCGGTACTCGCGATCGGAATATCCGGGCTATGGCATGGACGGAGCGACCGGCCTGGTGGCGACGGCTCGCGACATCGCCAACTTTGAATTCTCGCTCGATCGCGGCCTGGCCGTCAGCCGTTCCACGTTGAATCAAATGTGGAGCCAGGCATTGGTGATGGATGGCAACGGCGTGCGCATCCCGACGCCGACGGGCATTGGCTGGTTCGTGCAGAACGCCTCCGGTGAGCCGCTCGTCTGGACCTTCGGCCACATCCCCGGCGCCAGCTCCGCGCTGATTGTGAAGATGCCGCGGAAGAACCTGACGTTGATCCTGCTCTCGAACAGCGATGGCCTGGCCGCCGGCTACAACTTCGAGCAGGGCGACGTCACCACCTCGCCTTTTGTGAAAGTGTTTTTGCGCCTGTTCATCTAGCGAGGCGGAGCCGCCTTCAAGACGTCTCGTGCGCGACCCTCGCGTAAGATGTTGCTGACCACATGACCCATCGTCGCGGCCAGACTTCTGTTCAGCAAGTCCTGCTCGCCGCCGTCCTGGTGGTCACGACACCCGTTGCCGCACGCGCCGAGTTGTTTGCGGTTCCCTTCATGGGCATGAAGTTCGGCGGCGGGACGTCGATCGTCGATCTCGAATTTGCGGCGAACAAGAAGAAGTTCGCGATGGGCGGAGCCCTCATGCAGATTGACGAGGGGCTCATTGGCTACGAAGCCTCGTTTGGCTATATTCCCGGCTACCTGGAAGCCGAGGATGCGCCGCTGCCTCTCGTCAAACCCGGCAGCTTTGCCGTCGACTTCACGGGCAGCGTGATCGTCGCGCTGCCGCCGCGGTTCACCGGTGGCGGCTTGCGGCCGTATGCGTCGGCCGGCGCGGGACTGGCCCATGTCCAGGCCGCCGATTTCCTCGAGACCTTTCAGATTCGGCGAACCGCTCCGGTCGCGTATCTGGGTGGCGGCGCCATGGGCCTGGTGACCAACAACGTCGGCCTGCGATTCGATTACCGCTATTTGCGCAGCTTGACCACCGATGACGGATCGCTCGCGCACATCGGACGGCGGGTGAGTTACTCTCGCCTGACGGTCGGATTGTTTCTCAGGCTTTAAAATACAAGCATGGCTAATCGCATTCGCATCCGCTACTGCGTCAGTTGAAATTACCTGCCTCGCGCCTCCCGTGCGGCGGCGCTGATCAAGCAGGACCTTGGCGCTGACGCCGATCTCGAGCCCGGCGGCCGCGGCGAGCTCAGCGTGTGGGTGGATGGGAAGAAGGTTGCGGAGAAATCGTTTCTGGGCTTTCCCAAAGACGCTGAGCTGCTGAAGTCTGTCAAACAGGCATTAGGCTAGGTTTTTGCTTTCGCTGCGAGATTATGGCCTCGCAGAACACGTCTGTTTGGGCCGCTACGGCCCAGGTTCCCACATACGCTCCGCTCACTGCCGACACCAGCGCCGATGTCTGCGTCGTGGGTGCGGGCATTGCCGGGCTGAGCACGGCGTACTTACTGACACAAGTTGGGAAGTCGGTCGTCGTCCTCGACGATGGGGCGATCGGTCATGGCATGACCGGCGTGACCACGGCGCACCTCGTCAACGCGCTCGACGATCGCTTTGTCGAGCTCGAGCGTCTGCACGGCGAGCGCGGCGCGCGTCTCGCCGCGGAGAGCCACACCGCGGCGATCGATCTGATCGAGAAGATCGTCGGCGAAGAGGGCATCGACTGTGACTTCACCCGGCTCCCCGGCTATTTGTTCCGGGCGCCGGAGCACGATGAAGACCTGATCAATCGCGAGCTGGACGCGGCGCATCGCGCCGGCCTGCACGGCGTGACCAAGGCCGGCCGCGCGCCGCTCACGTTCGACACCGGTCCCTGTCTGCGTTTTCCCAACCAGGGACAGTTCCACCCGTTGAAGTATCTGGCCGGAGTGGCGTCGGCCATAGAGAACAGCGGTGGACGCATCTTCACCGGCACGCACGCGACCAGGATCAGCGGCGGCCACAACGCCACGGTTGAGACCGAACGAGCCAGGGTGCGCTGTGAGCACATCGTGGTGGCCACGAACACGCCGATCAACGATCTGGTGGCGATTCACACCAAGCAGGCGCCATATATGACCTACGTCATCGGCGCGCGCATCCCGAAGCATGCAGTGACCACGGCGCTGTACTGGGACACCGGGGATCCGTATCACTACGTGCGCCTGCACGCGATCGACGCGGACCACGACTTGCTGATCGTCGGTGGCGAGGATCACAAGACCGGGCAGGCCGACGATATCGACCAGCGCCACCCGCGCCTCGAGCAATGGACGCGCGAGCGGTTCCCGTCTGTCGGCGAAGTGATCTACAAGTGGGCCGGCCAGGTGATGGAGCCCGTCGACAGCCTCGCGTTCATCGGAAGAAACCCGCTCGACAAAGACAACGTGTATGTCGTCACCGGCGACTCCGGCAACGGCATGACGCACGGCACGATCGCCGGCATCCTGCTCACCGACCTGATCCTCGGCCGCGACAATCCGTGGGCCGCGCTCTACGACCCCAGCCGCAAGACGCTGCGTTCGGTGCCGAAGTTCGCGAAGGAAACGGCGAACATGGCGGCGCAGTACGCCGACTGGGTAACCGGTGGAGACGTCGACGATGTCAAGAGGATCGCGAAAGACTCCGGCGCCGTGGTGCGGCGTGGCGCGCTGAAAGTGGCGGTGTATCGCGACCCCACCGGCGCGCTGCACGAGCGGTCGGCCGTCTGCCCGCATCTCGGCTGCATCGTCCAGTTCAATTCAGCCGAGAAGACCTGGGACTGCCCGTGTCATGGCTCGCGATTCGACAAGTTCGGATCGGTGATCAACGGTCCGGCGAACGTCGATCTGGCGGAGGTGGACGTCAAAGTCACATGAAATTTACGTTTGGAGACGAACGGGTGCGATATCTTGGAAGTGCTCCAAATACTATGGAACACGCAACCGGACGCCGCGTCCTCGTGGTCGACGATCACGAAGACACGCGGCAAATGAGTCTTCTCGTGCTGAGCAGCCAGGGCTTCCACGCCTCCGCGGCGGCAGGCGCCGATGATGCGTTTGTACGCGCGTGCGAGGAGCGGCCCGACGTGATCGTGACCGATCTCGCCATGCCCGACGGCGACGGCTGGGAGCTGATTCAGCGGCTTTCGACCGACCCGCGGACCCGGCAGATTCCAGTGGTGATGCTGACGGCGTGCGCCACCGAGCAGGTGCGTGAACGGGCGGCGCGAGAAGGCCTGGCGGCCTTCTTCTTCAAGCCGTGTCCGCCCGACGCGCTGGCCGCAGAACTCCGTCGCCTGTGCGGCCAAACTTCATCTCCGCTTCTTTCTCCTCGACCTTGATCTCGACGTGCTCGCGCTTGATGTCGAGCCGCAGCCGGCCGAACAGGCTCATATAGACGTTGGCCACCCACACCAGTGTGAACCACGCGAGCAGCGCGCCGCGCCAGTCGGGCACCAGCAGCCGGTGGCCGGTCATCAAGACTATGGCGAGCGCCACGTAGTGGCTGAAGCAGTACTCGCAGGTGAACAGGTAATAGAATTTGCGCACGAGCAGGGTGCGTGAAGACCTGCTCTTCTTCACGCACCAGTCGTGTACCTCCTTGAAGGCTTCTTCGTGCGTCACCGTCCACGCGATGCAGGCCACCGGCGCGGCAAGCACGAACAGCCACAGTATCTGTTGCTTCTCGCTCATGCTGCCGTAGGAATCTTTAGCACCTGTCCCGGCTTGATCTTGTCCGGGTCGCTCAGCTGATCCTTGTTCGCGTCAAAGATCTTCATGTAGGCATTGGCGTTGCCGAGGTGTTCCTTGGCGATCTTGCTGAGCGTGTCGCCAGCCTTGACCGTGTAGGTCGTGAGCTTCGGTGCATTCGGATCGACCTTGATGTCGGCGATGATGTCGTTGCGCCAGTCGGGAACGGTCTTGATCGCGTCCCAGATCTTGTTGACCTCGTCCTGGTTTTTCGTCAGGCCGTTAAAGTAGAGCTTGCCATCGCGTTCCTGCGCTGAGCCTTCCATATGAAAGCCCTTGGCCACGGTGATGGCGTGGTTGTACTTATCCCGCAAGTTCATGTGTAGCGCCTCCCAGGTCCAAGCCCTGCAAGAGGCGTGCACAGTTCTTGCAGTTCCGACTCACCGAGGTGCGTATGTCTTCGCGTCTTACGGTTGTGCTTGCTGTCTTGTTTTCGTTGGGGATTTCCGGTGTATCGCATGCCCAGTACTTCGGGCGCAACAAGGTTCAGTACGAGTCGTTTGACTTCAAGGTGCTGAACACGGAGCACTTCGACATCTATTACTACCCTGAAGAGGAAGAGGCGGTAAAACTTGCCGCCCGGATGGCCGAGCGCTGGTATGCGCGGCTGTCGAAGCTCCTGCAGCACGAGCTGCGCGGCCGGCAGCCGCTCATTCTCTATGCAGCCCATCCGCACTTCCAGCAGACCAACATCCTCGGCGACATCGGCGAAGGGACCGGCGGCGTGACCGAGAGCAATCGGCGCCGCGTCATCCTGCCGTTTGCCGGCGGCATGGCTGAGACCGATCACGTGCTCGGTCACGAATTGGTGCACGCATTCCAGTACGACCTGGCGGCGCAAACCGATCTGCAAGGCCGGCCAATCGGCCCCGGCTTGCAGGCGTTGCCGCTGTGGTTCATCGAAGGCATGGCCGAGTACTTGTCGATCGGACCGATGGATGCCAACACCGCGATGTGGGTGCGCGAGGCGGCGTCGCGCAACGCCATGCCGACGATCGACAAGCTCGACGATCCGGACTTCTTTCCATACCGGTACGGTCACGCCTTCTGGGCGTACGTGGCCGGACGCTGGGGCGACCGCGCGGTCGGCGACATGTTGCGCGGCACCGGCCCGGACGGCGACATCAAGACGGCGATCGCCGCGGTGCTGGGTACCGACGCCGACGCGCTCTCGAAAGAGTGGCACGAGGCGACGCGCAAGTCGTTTGCCGCCGTGTATGAAACGACGAAGCCGGCCAACGCTTTCGGCCGGAGCGTGATCACGCGTGAGAACGGCGGCGGCGAGATGAACCTGACGCCGGCGGTGAGTCCCGACGGGCGGCGCATGGTGTTCCTCTCGGAGAAATCGCTGTTCTCGATCGACATGTATGTCGCCGATGTCGCGACGGGCAAGATCGGCCGCCGCCTCGTGGAGACCACGAGCGATCCGCACTTCGACAGCCTGCAGTTCCTGAGCTCCGCCGGCGACTGGGCGCCCGACAACAACCGGTTCGTGTTTGCGGCGCTGAGCGCGGGCCAGCCCGTGCTCACCATCGTCGACGTCGATCGCGGCCGCCGGCTCGCCGAGCACGAGTTCAAGGACCTCGGCGAGATCTACAACCCGGCATGGTCGCCCGACGGCCGCCGCATCGCCTTCAGCGCCATGAAGGGCGGCGTGCTCGATCTCTACCTGTTCGATCTCGAGAGCGCGCAGCTGCAGCAGCTCACCAACGATTCGTTCGCCGATCTCGATCCGGAATGGACGCCTGATGGGCGTGAACTGGTGTGGGTGACCGATCGCTTCTCGTCGGACATCGATGCGCTGTCGTTCGGCAATTACCGAATCGCCGCGATGTCCATCGACTCGCCGACCGCCGCAGGCGGCGGTCGGCTCGCTCAGGACAGGTCACCATCCGATCGGAAGGCGCGGCCGTTTGCCGGGTTCGCCACCGGCCGCAACACCAATCCGGAGTTTGCCGCCGACGGCACGCTGTTCTTCATCGCCACCCCGGACGGCATTCCGAATGTCTACCGGCAGGCCGGGACCGGATCGGCAACCAAGGTCACCAACGTCGTCTCGGGCGTGAGCGGGATCACGCCGCTGACGCCGGCCATCTCGGCGGCGTCCAAGGCGACGGCGCTCGTGTTTACGGTGTTCGAGAACGATCGCTACAACATCTACGCGACCGACACGACCAGGCCGTCGATCATCGGCGCCCTCGCCACCGAGACGATGAGCGCGGCAGTGCTGCCCCCCGCGAATCGGCAGGCCGATACGGTTGCGCGCGCGCTGCAGACGCCAACCGCCGGCCTGCCGGCGCCGCGCACCTACGACGTCAACGATTACCGCGCGAAGCTCTCACTCGACGCCATTTCACAGCCAACGATCGGCATCGGCGCCGATCAATTCGGCACCTACGCCGCCGGCGGCATTTCGTTCCTGTTCAGCGACATGCTCGGCGATCATCTGGTGGCGGCCACCGTGCAGTCCACCAGCCGCATCGAGGAGACCGGCGCCGCGGCGATGTATCTGAATCGCAAGAGCCGCTGGAACTGGGGTTTCGTCCTCGAGCATCTGCCGTACTCAACCGGCGGCTTCGCGCAAGGCGTGACCGTGGTCGACGGCCAGCAGGCGGTGGTGCAACAAACGCTGCGCGTCACGCAGATCAACTCGGCGGCGAGCCTGTTGACCCAGTATCCGTTCAGCAAAGTACAGCGGGTCGAATTCTCGGCCGGCGCGCGGCGCATCGGCTTCGACGCCGAGCTCCGGACGCAGTTTTTCGACGGGTTCAGCGGGCGGCAGTTCGATGAACAAGTCGAGGAGCTGCCGCGGCCCGACGCGTTGAATCTCGCGGAGGCCACCGCGGCGCTGGTGTACGACTCGTCGATCTTCGGCGCCACCAGCCCGCTCGTGGGCCGCCGCTACCGCTTCGAGTACTCGCAGATGGCCGGCTCGCTCAGCTATGGCGGGTTCCTGGCCGACTATCGCCGCTACTTCATGCCGCTGAAGCCGTTCACGTTCGCGCTGCGCGGCCTGCATTACGGGCGTTACGGCAGCGATGCCGAAGACGAGCGGTTGCCGCCGTTGTATATCGGCTACCAGGGCCTCGTGCGCGGCTACGACATCGGATCGTTTGATGCGAACGAGTGCAACTCGGTCGACTTTGCCACCTGCGAAGCGTTCGATCGCCTCGAAGGCAGCCGCGTCGCGATCGCGAGCGCCGAGTTCCGGTTCCCGTTGCTGGGTCTGTTCAGCCGCCGCTCGTTCTACGGTCCGTTCCCGATCGAGCTCGCGTTCTTCGGCGACGCGGGCCTGGCGTGGACGTCCGATACCAAGCCGGTGTTTGCGGGCGGCGATCGCCAGTGGGCACGCAGCGCCGGCGCCGCCCTGCGCGTCAACCTGTTCGGCTACGCGATCGCGGAATTCGATTACGTGCGGCCGTTCGATCGTTCGCGCAAGGGGTGGATCTGGCAATTCGGGCTAACGCCCGGCTTCTAACGGTTCGGTTCGAGAGTTCCAAGGTTCCAAGGTTGATTTCAAACCTTGGAACTATGGAACACTGGAACGATGGAACCGGAGAAGCGGATTGAGCATGACTCGATGGGCCCGGTCGAAGTCCCCGCTGATCGTTTGTGGGGAGCCCAGACGGAGCGCTCACGGCGTTTCTTTGCGATTGGGGTGCCGCGGTTCATCTGGCCGCGGCCCGTCATCCGCGCCCTGGGTCTGCTGAAGAAGGCCGCCGCCCAGGCCAATCACGCGCTGGGGCAACTCAGCCAGGATCGCTTCGACCTCATCACCCGCGCCGCCGACGAAGTGATCGCCGGCACGCTCGATGCCGAATTCCCGCTCGTCGTCTTTCAGACCGGCTCCGGCACGCAGAGCAACATGAACGCCAACGAGGTGATCGCCAATCGCGCGAACCAGCTCGCCGGCCAGCCGCTTGGATCGCATGCACCGGTGCACCCCAACGATCACGTCAACAAAGGGCAGTCGTCGAACGACGGTTTCCCCGTCGTCATGCACGTCGCCGCTGCCGAGGGCATCGTGCACCGGCTGGTGCCGGCGGTGACGGCGCTGCGGAATACGCTCGACTACAAGTCCGGCGCGTTTGCCGATGTCGTGATGATCGGCCGCACGCATCTGCAGGACGCGGTGCCGGTGACGCTGGGCCAGGTGATCGGCGGCTGGGTGGCGCAGTTCGATGATGCCCTCGCGAATGTGCGGGAATCCCTGCCGGACCTCTACGCACTTGCGCTTGGCGCCACCGCGGTCGGCACCGGATTGAATGCGCATCCGAAGTTCGGCGCCACCGCCGCACAGTTTCTGGCGCAGGAGACCGGGTTGCCGTTCCGCGAGACCGCCAATCACTTCGCGGCCTTGTCGTCGCACGATGCGATGGCCGCCGCGAGCGCGTCGTTAAGGACCCTGGCGTCGGCGCTGATGAAGATGGCCAACGACGTGCGGCTGTACTCGTCCGGACCGCGCGCCGGGATCGGCGAGCTGCGGATCCCCGAAAACGAGCCGGGCTCGTCGATCATGCCGGGCAAGGTCAACCCGACGCAGAGCGAGGCGCTGACGATGGTGGCGGTGCAAGTGTTCGGGAACGACGCGACGACGGCGTTTGCCAACACCCAGGGCAACTTCCAGCTCAACGTCTACAAGCCGGTGATCCTGCACAACGTGCTCGAGTCGATCGATCTGCTCGCCGACGCGGCGCGGTCGTTCGATCAGTTCTGCGCGCGCGGCCTCGAGCCGAATCACGATCGCATCCGCCGCCATGTGGAAGAGTCGTTGATGCTGGTGACGGCGCTCAATCCGCACATCGGCTACGAGAAGTCGGCGGCGATTGCGCTGTCGGCGCACCGCCAGGGCACGTCGCTCCGCGACGCCGCGCTTGCCTCCGGGCATGTGACGGCGGAGCAGTTCGACGCGTGGATCAAGCCGGCAGATATGGCTAATCCGCACCGGCCGAAGTCTGACGGCTGAAGGTCGAAGGCTGCGGTAAGCTAAACGCCTGCGCAACGATCGACTGACGAACGTTCTCGTTTTTGGCCTGATCGCCCTGCTGTACGTCGTTGATCTCGGGCGAACACCCGTCTATTTCGGCGGCGACGAGGCGCACTTCGCCGTCGACGGCCATTCGTAGGCCACCACCGGCCGCAATCTCAACGGCGATTTCATGCCGCTGTTCTTCAGCCTTTCGGACCCGACCTCGGATCTGCAGCCGATGCCGTGGGGCAACACCTGGTATCAGCCGTTCCTGTTCTACATCGTTGCGGCAGCGCTCGTCGTGTTGCCGATGAGTGAGACCGTGGTACGGCTGCCGGTGGCGATCATCGGCGGATTGATTACGCCAATCCTGCTGTACCTCGTGGCCAATCGCCTCTTCAAGAATCGGCGCCTGGCGTTGTTGTGCGCCGTACTGTTCGCGCTACAGCCGCCGCAGCTCATTCTCAGCCGGCAGGCGCTCGATTACGTGTGTCCGCTCCCGTTCGTGCTCGGATGGTTGTGGTTCCTGATCGACTACACCGAAACGCGGCGGCTGAAATCTCTCGTGATCGGCGGCGTGTGCCTCGGCGTTGGCTTCTACAGCTACATCGCGTCGTGGGTGATGATGCCGATTTACATCGCACTGTCGGCCATCGTCTTCTGGCGCGTGGATGGCCGGCCGATTCGACCGTTGGTGGCGTCGGTGGCCGGCTACATCATGCCGTTACTGCTGTTCATTCCGTGGTTGTGGACGCATCCGG
>Ga0114129_10010020_pt1 | contig 13509 bp, 10 predicted proteins | sample RhiMetdeltSRZDD1_FD_80071 | JGI IMG/M metagenome (GOLD analysis project Ga0114129, IMG submission 80071) | Populus rhizosphere microbial communities from Tennessee, USA - Rhizosphere MetaG P. deltoides SRZDD1 (version 2) (version 2) | ecosystem: Host-associated > Plants > Roots > Rhizosphere >...
ACGATGCTGCCGCTGATCGTCTTCACCGTCCTCTTCGCCCTCGCGCTGTCGCGCGTCGACGAACCGCGACGCGCGCCGGTGGTTCGCGTCGTCTCGGGCGTGGCCGCCGCGACCGAGCGGCTGGTCGCCGCCATCCTGCAGTTCGCGCCGATCGGCGTCTTCGCGCTGGGTGTGCCGCTCGCGGCGAAGCTGGGCGTGTCGGCTGTCGGCGCGGTGGCGGCGTACATCGTCCTGGTCGTCTCGATGACGATTGCGGCGGCCGCGCTCGTCCTGTACCCCGTCGGCATCCTGCTCGGCCCGATGTCGGCGCGGCGCTTCGTCGCGTTCTGCGCGCCGGCGCAGGCCGTCGCGTTCGCCTCGCGCTCGTCGCTCGCCGCGCTGCCGGCGCTCGTACAGAGCGCAGAAGCCGAGCAGCTGCCGCCGGTCATCACCGGGTTCATCATCCCACTCGGCGCCTCGCTGTTTCGCGCCGGCGCCGCCGTCGCCCAGACCGTCGGCGTCCTGTTCCTCGCGCGGTTGTACGGCGTGCCGCTGTCGGCGCCTCAGCTCGCGACGGTCGTCTTCACGGTCATCCTGACGACATTCGCCGTGCCGGGTATTCCGTTCGGCAGCATCATCGCGATGGTGCCCGTGCTGGCCGCCGTCAACCTGCCGGCCGAGGGCATCGGGATCCTGCTCGCCGTCGACACGATTCCAGACATGTTCCGCACGACCGCGAACCTCACCGGTACGATGTCGATTGCCGCCGCGCTGTCCAGAACGGCCTCCGGAACCTCGCTACGAAGGTATTCGTATTGACATCTACGAAGGTTGTCGTAGAGAATGCATCCAATGCGCAAGAAACCGACCGATGCCGAGCTGGCCATCCTCCGCGTCCTCTGGGCGCGGGGCCCGAGCACCGTCCGACAGGTGACCGAGACGCTCGGTCGGGACACCGGCTACACGACCGTGCTCAAGCTGCTCCAGATCATGACGGAGAAGCGCCTGGTGCGGCGTGACGAGACGACGCGAACCCACGTCTACGAGGCTGCGTATAGCGAAGATCAGACGCAGCGCCAGCTGGTGTCGGACCTCGTCGAGCGCGCGTTCGGCGGCTCGGCAGCCAAGCTGGTCCTCCAGGCGCTCGCCACGCGGCGCGCGACGCCGCAGGAGCTCGCCGAAATCCGCAGGCTGCTCCACGACCACGGAGAAGAGCCATGACGCCGATCGACTGGATGGCGACGCCCGGCGTTCAGCTCGCTGGCTGGACGCTGATTCATTTCATCTGGCAGGGGAGCGCCATCGCGCTGGCCGGCGCGCTGCTGCTGCGGCTGCTCGCGCGGCGCTCGGCGAACGCGCGCTATCTCGCCGCCTGTGCGACGCTCGTCGCGATGCTGGCGGCGCCGATCGTCACAACGGCAGTGCTGTGGCCCTCAGTACCCGACGCGAGCGTCTCGCTCGGTGCGCTGACGCGTTCGCCTGAAGCCGTTCGCGTCGAGGCGCGCGCTGTCGACGCCGACCTGACGTCGTCGCCGGCCGCAGCGCCCGCGTCGTCGCGCTCCGTAGCACCGGCGCGGCTCAATCAGGCGCTTGCGGCGGTTGTGATCGCATGGATGCTCGGAGTCGCGCTGCTGCTCGGCCGCCTTGCCGCCGGATGGTGGCACGTCCGGCAACTGCATCACGCCGCCCGGTCCGCCGCCCCGAGCCCGTGGGCCGCCGCCTGCAGCCGCCTCGCGGCGCGGCTCGGATTGTCGTCGGCCATCCACGTGATCGAGTCTTCACGCGTCGACGTCCCGACCGTCATCGGCTGGATGCGGCCGGTCATTCTCGTGCCGGTCGCCGCGCTCGCGCAGCTGTCGCCGCAGCAAGTCGAAGCGATCCTGGCGCACGAGCTCGCGCACATTCGCCGCCACGACTACGCGATCAACCTGCTGCAGACCTTCGCCGAAACGCTGCTCTTCTACCATCCGGCGGTGTGGTGGATCTCCGGCCGGATCCGGGCGGAGCGCGAGAACTGCTGCGACGACATCGCCGTGGCCGTCTGCGGCGACGCCGTCGATTACGCGCGTGCGCTCGCCGAGCTCGAGACGTGGCGTGTCGGCACAGCCGCCGTGGCGCTCGCGGCGACCGATGGGTCGCTGCTCGGACGCGTGCGACGTCTGCTGCGGCTGCCGGACCACGAGCCGGCCTCGCCGAGCTGGGCGGCCACGTTCGCGCTGACCGCGGTGTTCGTCGCCGGCGCCGGGAGCGCGCAGCGCGTCCCGGCCGTCGTGGCGCACGCGGGCCTGCGCGCGGCCGCGCTGCTCGAAGCGCATCTGCTTCCGCAGGAGCCGCGACTCGCCGCGTCCGCAGCGCAGACGATCGACTTCTCGCAGCAGCTGCCGCCGCAGCCGCCGACGCCGCCGGAGCCGCCGCTCCCACCGGAGCCGCCGCTTCCGCCGGAGCCGCCGGAGGCTCCGGTACCCCCGGTGCCGCCCGAACCTCCGATCGCCGTCGAAGCGCCGCTGCCGCCGGAGCCGCCGCTCCCGCCGGAGCCACCGCTGCCGCCAGTTCCTCCGGCGCCGCCAGCCGCGCCCGCGCCGCCCGCGCCGCCGGCACCACCTGCGCCTCCCGCTCCGCCGGCGCCGCCTGCGCTCTGGCAGCACCACGACGGCGAATGGCACATGAGCTGGTCGAACGGACACGAGCGCTTCGAAGTGCGTGCCCACGGCTCGATCAGCTTCACGGAGGATCTGACCGACGTCGAATCGATGTCCGACGACGCGTACCTGACGATCCGCGACTGGACGACGCTGATCCCGCACACCTTCGAGATCCGGTCCGAGCGCGGCTCGATCTCACGGCGCTACTACGTCGCCGGCATCGGACGCAACTGGGACGACGACGCGCGGCAGCAGCTCGCGAAAGTGATCACGACGCTCGTGCGCCGCTCCGGCCTCGGCGCGAAGGAGCGGACCGAGCGGATTCTCGCGAGGCGCGGCGTGAACGGCGTCTTCGACGAGATCGACAAGCTGGAAGGGGATTACGCGCGCCGCTTGTACTTCGCGTCTCTCTTCAAGGCGGCGAAGCTCGATGCGTCCGCGATGACGAAGGCGCTGTCGCTCGCCGGATCGACGATCAAATCGGACTACGAGCTGACGGAAACCCTGCGCGCCGCGGCGCCGACGGCCGCAGCGAGCGATGCGGCCGCGAAGGCGTACGCCGACGCGATGGGTCGTCTGAAATCCGACTACGAGCACCGCCGCGCGATCGTCGCACTCCTCAACGCGCCCGGCGGCGTCGCGTCCATTCCTGATCTCGCCGCGGCGTCGACCGTCTTCATGCGCTCGGACTACGAGCGCGCCGAGGCGCTGCGCGCGGCGCTGGCGACCGGCGGCGTGGCGCAGCACGCGGCCGTGTTCACGGCCGTCGGCCGGATGACCTCGGGCTACGAGAAGCGCCGTGTGCTTTCGCAGCTCGTCGATCAGCCCGCGCTCACCCCGCAGGCGACGCGCGGTCTGCTCGCCGCCGCCGCGTCGATTGAATCCGACTACGAATGCGCCACGCTGCTCCTGTCGTTCGTCAAGCGCCACGGCGTCGACGCGTCGACCGCCGATGCGTTCTTCATGGCGGTCAAGACGATCGGCTCCGATTACGAGAAGCGGCGCGTCCTGTCGGCGCTGGCCACGGGCGATCGTCTCAGCCGCGAGGTCCTGCGCGGGATCTTCAGCGTCGTCGGGGACATGCGGTCCGACTACGATCGCGCCGAGCTGCTGCTCGCCGTCGCGCGGTCGCAGACGATCGACTCGTCCGATCACGACCACTACGTCGCCGCCGCCGAGCGCATCTCGTCGCAGTACGAGCAGAACCGCGTCCTCGCCGCGCTGATCCGATCCGGGCGGCGCTAGTCGAGGTGCCTCACCCGAGAGGTTCTTCCTCCTTGTAACCGCGCGCGACAGGGGCGCCGGCCGAGACGGTTGCGGCGGGATTCTCCGACTCGACGCGCGGCAGCGGAACCTTCACAATGGGGTCGTGCCCGCAATAGGGCGGTTCAGGTACCTCGAAGCATCTCCGTCCTCATCTCGTCGGGACGCAGGGGTTCTCGTGCTCCTGCACGCCTTCCCCGTCAATGCGCGGATGTGGGAGCCGCAGCTTGCGCTCGCCAAGACCGGCTGGCGCGTCATCGCGCCGCAGATGCGCGGCTTCGACGGAGGCGCGGGCGAGCCGCCCGCCGCGTCAATCGACGACTACGCCGGCGACGTCGTCGACCTGCTCGACGCGCTGCACGTCGAGGAAGCCGTCATCGGCGGCCTGTCGATGGGCGGCTACGTGGCGTTCGCGCTGCTCCGCCTCGCGCCGCGGTACGTTCGCGGCCTCGTGCTCGCGGACACGCGGCCGGAGGCCGACACCGCGGAAGGCATCGAGGCGCGCAAGCGGATGCTCGCGCTCGTGCGGTCGAAGGGCGTGGCCGCTGTCGCCGACGAGATGATCCCGAAGCTGCTGGCCGACGCCACTCGCGCCGAGCGCCCCGACATCGCCGATCGCGTGCGCGCGCTCGTGCTCGCCAACCCGGTCGAGGCGATCGCCTCGGCAATTCAGGTTCTGATGACGAGGCCCGATTCGACGCCGCTGCTGTCCACGATCCACTGCCCGACGCTGATCCTCGTCGGCGACGCCGACGGTGTCACGCCGCCCGAGACATCGCGCCAGATGCAGGGCGCCATCGCCGGGTCGGAGCTCGAAGTCATCGCCCGCGCGGGGCACCTGTCCAGTCTCGAGCAGCCGGAGGCGTTCAACGCCACGGTCTCGCGCTTTCTCGAGCATCGAGTATAGTCAGCTGCGTGATGCGCAGAGTCGCGATCGCGGTCGTGGTGACGATGGCCGTGTCGATCCTCCGCGCGCAGGGCGGTCAGCCGTCCGGCGCGGCGCACGGTCGCTATGACGAAGTGCTCGACCAGTTCGTCCGCGACGGCGAGGTGTACTACCGCGCGCTGAAGCTGGAGCGCGCGAAGCTCGACGGCTTCGTCGCGTCGCTCGCGAGCGCGTCGATGGACGCCGGCTCGCCCGCACAGCAGATCGCCTTCTGGATCAACGCGTACAACGCGTTCGTGCTTCGCACCGTCATCGACAACTATCCGATCACGCAGCGAAGCCGCGAGTATCCGCCGCACAGCATCCGGCAGATCCCGGGCGCGTTCGAGCGCCTGACGCACCGCGCCGCCGGACGCACCGTCACACTCGACCAGATCGAGCAGACCATCCTCCCGTCGTTTCACGATCCGCGCGTGTTCCTCGCGCTGGGGCGCGGCGCCGCCGGCAGCGGCCGGCTCCGCAGCGAGGCCTTCGATACCGCCCGGCTCGACACTCAGCTCGCCGAAGTCGCCGCTGAATGCGTCGCCAGGCCGCAGTGCTGGCAGACGGACCGCGTCGCGAACAAGGTCTGGGTGAGCTCGATCTTCTCGTGGCGCGAGAAGGAGTTCACGGCCGCCTACGCCGACCACGTGGAGGCGCCTTTCACCAACCGCAGCCCGGTGGAGCGGGCCGTGCTCGCCTTCGTCTCGCCGAAGCTCCTGACGACGGAGCGCGAGTTCCTGGCGAAGAACGACTTCCAGGTCGCATTCAAGCCGTTCGACTGGACGCTGAATGACCTGAGCGCACGCGGCGGCCGCTGAATGGATCTCGAGCTGCACGATAAGGTGGCCATCGTCACCGGGTCCACCCGGGGCCTCGGCTTTGCCATTGCGTCCGCGCTCGTGCAGGAGGGCGCGCGCGTGACGATCTGCGCCCGCGGGGAAGCGGGCCTCGCCGATGCGACGGCCCGCCTTCGCGAGCGGCCGGGCGTCGCGGAGCGGCTGCTGGCCGTCCAGGCCGACATGACGGTGGAAAGGGATGTCGTCGACCTGATGGCGCGCACGTCCGAGACGTTCGGCGGCCTCGACATCCTCGTCAACAACGTCGGCCTCGCCCGGGGCTCGACGATTACGGAAACGTCAGACGTCGAGTGGCGGGAAGCGCTCGATCAGACGCTGTTCCCGGCGATTCGCGCCTCGCGGCTGGCGGTCCCTCACATGCGTCGCCGGGGCGGCGGCGCCATCGTCATGATCGCGTCGATCTGGGGCCGCGAATCGGGCGGCCGGATGACGTACAACGCGGTCAAGGCCGCCGAAATCAGCCTGGCGAAGGCGATGGCGCAGCAGCTGGCGCGCGACAACATTCGCGTCAACAGCGTGGCGCCGGGATCGATTCTGTTTCCAGGCGGATCGTGGGATCGCCGCCGGCAGGAGGACCCAGCCGGCATCGACGATTTCGTGAAGCGGGAGCTGCCTTTTGGTCGGTTTGGCCGCCCCGAGGAGGTCGGGGCGGTCGTCGCCTTCCTCTGTTCTCCGCGCGCGAGCTGGATCAGCGGGGCATGTGTGCCCGTTGACGGCTGCCAGTCACGCTCCCTGATCTGATCGCCGGACGGCCCTCGTCCCTGGTCGGCATCGTTGCTGCTCTGCTTGGGATGCGGCCACCGGTCACTCGCGCGCTCGTGATGGCGCGCGGTAGGGGCTGTCGGGAAGCCTCGGAGCGGGTGACCCGCACTCGAACCACGAACCCTTCGGGGTTCTCGTGTTCGGCGGTCTCAGGCTCTCCGGTGGTATCGGAGTGAAGGAAGAATCCTCGGCGCCGCACTCGCGGCTCGCTTACATCCATCGTGTGCACTCTCCTTTGAACACCTTCGATCGAAGAGTAGCAGTACCGTTCGCGTCGTCAAGAAAAAACGACACGATCGATCGTAAAAAGATCATTTTTCACAGCATCGCACTCCGTCGTGAACCCGCGAACGCCAGAAAATAAACCGGGATGCCCGCGAGGATCAGCGCGAAGGTGACGGACGTGTTGAACGTGTCGTTGATCGCGGCGTTGACGACGAACCACACGACCGCAGCGACGAACACGGCGGGCACGATCGGATAGCCGACGACGCGATACGGGCGAGGCAGGTCGGGTCGAATCCGCCGCAGCCGGAAGATCGCCGCGACTGCTCCAGCATAAAACGGCCAGATCGCGAGCACGAAGGTGTTGGTCAGCGCCTCGAAGCTTCGGCTGAGGACGAGCGCCATCCCCAGCACCGCGGCGAGCAGGATGGCGACGTGCGGCGTCTTGAATCGCGGATGAACTTTGGCGATCGACCGGAAGAACAGCCCGTCGTCGGCCATGGCGAAGAAAATGCGAGGCGAGGCGAGCATGCTGCCGTTCAGCGAGCTGAACGACGAGATCATCACGAAGACCGACACGAGGACGACGCCCGCCTGGCCGAAGAGCGCCAGCATCGTGTCGGCCGCGACCAGCGGCGAGCGTCCCACCTGCGCGATCGGGATGACGTACAGATAAGCGACGTTCGTCGAGACGTAGATGCCGATGATGGCCAGCGTCCCGATGATGATGGCGCGCGGCAGGTTCCGCTGGGGCTCCTTGACCTCGCCGCCGGCGAACGAGAGATCGCCGAAGCCGTCGTAGGCCCAGAGCACGCTGACGAGCGCGAGGCCCAGCGAGCCGACGCCGACTGGCGCCTCGCTCGGCGTCGTCAGGTGGCTCCAGCTCGCGCCGTGGGCGCCGCCGAGCAGGAGCGCGGCGACGACGAGGACGGCGAGCGCGGAGAATTTCGCGACGGTCGAGACGCCGACGATCGCTGCGCCAAGGTTGACGCCGACGATGTTCACGCCGGCGGCAAAGGCGATGGCCGCCGCCGAGAGGCCCCGCGCGGCCGCGTAGTGCGTGACCGGATCGACGCCGATCGATCGGAGGAAGTAGTCGCCGAACGCGACGGCGATCCCGCCGAGCGCCGAGGCGCGAATCAGCACGAGCTGCGACCAGCCGAAGAGAAACGCCGGCATCCGGCCCCAGCCCTCGCGCAGGTAGGCGTAGAACCCGCCTGTTTCGGGGAGGGCGGCCGCGAGCTCGGCGAGCGACAACGCGCCGCAGAGCGTGATGACGCCGCCGAAGACCCACAGCCCCAGCATCAGCGTCGGGCTGGGGACGAGCCGCGCGATGCCGGCAGGCGAGCGGAAGATGCCGGATCCGATGGTGATGCCGATGACGAGCGCGACCGAGCTCCAGAGGCCGAGCCGTCGTGGCAGCCCGCCGCTGCGCGTCTGACTCATCCGCGGCAAGCCTAACACACGGCACGAATGTGGCAACCGTGGCTGGCACGTGCCAGGCCCGTACCTGGCAGGTGCCAGGCACGTGCCAGGCACCGATCAGGAGTTGACATGTATACAGAGAGCACGATCGCAGATTTTGAGCGATGGGCCTGCGCGCTCGGCGGCGCCGCGCTCGCCGTCTACGGAACCAGGCGAGCAGTACGTGAACGATCGGTCGGCGGCGCGATGGTAGCCGCCGCAGGCGGCTCGCTGATCGCGCGCGCCGGCATGCAGGCGTTCGGACGCGAGACGGACACCCGTGAAGCGCTCGCCGGCCCGCGCGGTGTGCTCCTGGACGAGGCAGTCACCGTCAACCGTCCGCCCGACGAGCTGTTTCTCTACTGGCGCAACTTCGAGATGCTGCCCTGCTTCATGCAGAACCTCCAGTCCGTGCGCCAGCTCGACTCGTGCCGCTCGCATTGGGTCGCGAAAGGCCCCGCAGGCCGTTCCGTCGAGTGGGACGCCGAGATCATCAACGAGATCCCGAACGAGTTGATCGGCTGGCGCACGGTCGGCGACGCGGACGTCGTCAGCGCCGGCTCGGTGCGGTTCACGCCGGTGCCGAACCGTGGCACCGAAGTCCGCGTCCGGATGCAGTACGCGCCGCCGGGCGGCAAGGTCGGCGCCGCCGTGGCGTGGCTGCTCGGCAGCGAGCCGTCGCAGACCATTCGCGAGGATCTGCGGCGCTTCAAGCAGATCATGGAAGCCGGCGAGATACCGACCACCGCCGGGCAGCCGCGAGGGAGGTAACGTGAAAGCTGTGGTGTGGCACGGGACGGGCGACGTCCGCGTGGAGCGCGTGCCCGATCCGAAGATCCTGAATCCGCGCGACGCGATCATCAAGGTAACGACGACGGCGATCTGCGGATCGGATCTGCATTTGAATGACGGCTTCATCCCGACGATGCAGTCCGGCGACATCCTCGGCCACGAGTTCATGGGCGAAGTCGTCGAGGTCGGCCGGGACAACACGGCGCTCCGCGTCGGCGACCGCGTCGTCGTGCCGTTCACGATCGCGTGCGGCCGCTGCTTCTTCTGCCAGAAACAGCTGTGGTCGCTCTGCGACAACTCGAACCCCAACGCGTGGATGGCCGAGAGCCTGTACGGGTTCAGCGGATCCGGGCTGTTCGGCTACTCGCACATGATGGGCGGATACGCTGGCGGCCAGGCGCAGTACGTGCGCGTGCCGTTCGCCGACGTCGGTCCGGTGACGATTCCTGAGGGCCTCAGCGACGAGCAGGTGCTGTTCCTGTCCGACATCTTCCCGACTGGATTCATGGCGGCCGAGAACTGCGACATCCAGCGCGGCGACACGATCGCCGTCTTCGGCTGCGGCCCCGTCGGGCAGTTCGCGATCAAGAGCGCCTATCTGCTCGGCGCCGAGCGCGTCATCGCAATCGATTCAGTGCCCGAGCGGCTCCGCCTGGCGATCGTCGAGGGCAAAGCCGAGGTGATCAACCACGAGCAGGAGGACGTGTTCGAGCGGCTGCGGGCGATGACGGGCGGACGAGGTCCGGACGCCTGCATCGACGCCGTGGGGCTGGAGGCGCACGGCACGTCGCTCGACGCCTATCTGGACAAGGCGAAAACGGCCGCCTATCTCGCGACCGATCGGCCGTCGGCGCTGCGGCGCGCGATTCACGCGTGCCGGAAAGGCGGCATCGTCTCGATCCCGGGCGTGTACGGCGGCTTTCTCGACAAGATTCCGTTCGGCGCCGCGTTCGCGAAGGGGCTGACGTTCCGGATGGGGCAGACGCACGTGATGAAATATCTGCGTCCGTTGCTCGCGCTCATCGAGCGCGGCGACATCGATCCATCGTTCGTCATCACGCACCGGCTGCCGATGGACGACGCGCCGAAGGCGTATCAGATGTTCCGCGACAAGCAGGACGAGTGCATCAAGGTTGTGCTCAAGCCGCACGCGGAGACAGTCCACTAAGGCAGATCGTTGTTCTCCGCAGCCGCTTTCTCGCTGAGCCGCGTCAGCCGCGACGGGACACGGCGAACCAGGTGAACTCCTCGCGGTAGTGGCCCTTGAACCAGGCGTTGAAGGGCGAGCCGGTGCGCATCATCCCCGGGCACACGGTCGTCACGTAGATGCCGTGCGGCGCCAGCTCGCCGCGAATCGAGTCGGAGAGGCCGGTCAGCGCGAACTTGCTGGCGCAGTACGGCACCAGGTGCGGCACGCCGATCTTGCCGCCGATCGAAGACACTTCACGATGCGCCCGTCGCGCTGGCGGCGCATCGCCGGCAGCGCCGCGAGCGTCGGAGCGCGCCCCAGAAGTGTTCGGCCATCGCTTCCTCGAAATCCGCCAGCGTCATGTGCTCGACCGGACCGATCTGGATGACGCCGGCGTTGTTGATCAGGATGTCGACACCGATCTTCCCGGCAGCGAGCTCCTGTACTCCTCTCGGTGGTCGCCCGACCGTCGCCAACTTGCGGCGAAGACAATTGACACGGCTCCGGGGCTCCGCTTCTTCGCGTCGTTTTTCGACCTTTCACCTCTTGATCGCCCCTCCGACCGCTGGTACGATGCTCCGCCATGGCACACGGCGGCGGGCTCGACGCTGCGCTCGAACGCTTGTCGGCCGGTGCCGTCACGCATCTCGAGCGGCCCGATACGCCCGACCGGCACATCACGGCGCTCCGACGCCTGCCCGCGGTCGCTGCCCAGTACGCCTCGTTTCCAGCCACGCTCGATGATCGACTGACGCGCGCGCTCGCGTCTCGGGGGATCTCGCAGGTCTATACGCATCAGGCCGAGGCGATCGACCACGCCCTCGCCGGCCGCAACGTCGTCGTGATCACGCCGACCGCGTCGGGCAAGACCCTTTGCTACAACGCGCCGGTGCTGAACGCGATCCTGCAGGATCCGGCAAGCCGCGCGCTGTATCTCTACCCGACGAAAGCGCTCGCGCAGGATCAGCTCGCCGAGCTGCAGACGATGTGCGATCTGTTGGGGACAGGTCTCCGCCGCGATCGCATCGGAGACCTGTCCCCGACGAGCGACCGTGATCGCGTCGGAGACCTGTCCCCGACGACCGACATCGGCGTCTTCACCTACGACGGCGACACGCCGCAGGACGCGCGGCGCGCGATCCGCGGCCGCGCGCACATCGTGCTGAGCAATCCCGACATGGTCCACTCGGGCATCCTGCCGCACCATCCGCGCTGGGCGAAGCTCTTCGAGAACCTGAAATATGTCGTCATCGACGAGCTGCACGCGTACCGCGGCGTCTTCGGCAGTCATTTGTGCAACGTCCTCCGGCGCCTGCGGCGAATCTGCCGCCACTATGGATCGAACCCGGTGTTCCTGTGCTCGTCGGCGACGATTGCCAACCCGCGCGAGCTGGCCGAGCGTCTCACCGAACAGCCGTTCGAGCTCGTCGACAGGAGCGGCGCGCCGCGCGGTGAAAAATTCTTTGTCTTCGTGAACCCGCCCGTCGTCAACCATCAGCTCGGCATCCGCCGGTCCTATCTCGGCGAGACACGCCGGATCGCGTCGGAATTCCTCGAGCGGAACCTGCAGCTGATCGTCTTCGCGCAGAGCCGGCTGGCGACCGAGATTCTCACGACGTATCTGAAGGAGGATTTCGAAGGCGTGCCGGGCGCGCCGGAGCGGATCCGCGGCTATCGCGGCGGCTATCTGCCGCTGCGGCGCCGCGAGATCGAGAAAGGATTACGCGACGGCGCCGTGCGCGCGGTCGTCTCGACGAACGCGCTCGAGCTCGGCATCGACATCGGCGCGCTTGACGTCGCCGTGCTGGCCGGCTATCCGGGCACCATCGCGTCGACGTGGCAGCGGGCCGGACGCGCCGGGCGCCGCACCAGCCGATCCGCGGCGGTCCTGGTCGCGTCGAGCGCGCCGATCGACCAGTTCGTGATCCGCAACCCGGCGTTCTTCTTCGACGCCTCGCCCGAGCGCGCACTCATCGATCCGGACAATCTCCACATCCTCGTCGATCACGTCAAGTGCGCGGCGTTCGAGCTGCCGTTCACGACGAATGAATCGTTCGGCAGGCACGACGTGCAGGAGGTGCTGGGCGTCCTCAGCGAACAGGGCCTCGTGCATCAAACCGACGATCAATACACGTGGACCAGCGAATCGTACCCGGCTGACGCGGTGAGCCTGCGGTCGGTCTCGTCGGACAACTTCGTCGTGGTCGACACGACGCGCGAGCCGCGCGTCATCGGCGAGACCGATTTCACGAGCGGACCGTCGACGCTGCACCCGAAGGCGATCTACATCGTCGAGGCGCAGCTGTATCAGGTCGAGAAGCTCGACTTCGAAGGCCGCAAGGCGTTCGTGCGCGAGATCGACTGCGATTACTACACGACGGCCATCCACTACACGCGCGTGACCGAGCTCGACGTCTTCGGCCGCGGCGTGGAACGATCGCACGGCGAAGTCCACGTCGTCTCGCGCGTGGTGGGCTTCAAGAAGATCAAGTTCTACACGAACGAGAATGTCGGTTCGGGCGAGCTCGACCTGCCCGAACAGCAGATGCACACCACGGCGTACTGGCTCACGATCCCGGCCGACGTGATCGCGCGGCTGCCGTACGCGGCCGACGATCGCCGCGACGGCGTCGTCGGCCTGGCATTCGCGATGAAGCAGGTCGCGCAGCTGTTGCTGATGTGCGACGGCCACGATATCGGCATCTCGATCGACGCCGGCGAGATCGATCAGCAGATCTACATCTACGACAACTACCCTGGCGGGATCGGCTTCAGCGAGCCGCTCTTCCGCATGCACGACGAGCTGGTTGCCGCGACGCGCCGGCTCATCGCCGAGTGCGCGTGCGAGAGCGGCTGTCCCGCGTGCGTCGGACCGATCGGCGATACGGGGCCGCTCGCGAAGGCGGCGGCGCTGCGGATCCTCGACCTCTTGATCGAGAGGGCGGCGCCCGCCGGCGAGCTCGCCACCGCCGAAGCGGCCGACGCGGAGGTCAGGAGCGCGTGAGCGGTCTCGCAGATCGCCTGCGCGCGATCGTGGCGCCTCCGGGCGGCGCGCGGACCGCCGCGACACCGCCGGCCGCAGCCCCGCGTCCCGACGAATCGTCGCGATCGGCCTCAGCCGATCTCGCGTCCGCGCTGGGCGGCGAGTGGCGCGGCGGCTGCTTCGTCATCGAACGCCGTATTGGGCGCGACGTGGTGCACGGGCGCGTGCGAGTGGGGGACGTCGCAGCGGCGCTCGCGGAGTCGGCGGCCGATGCTCCGCTCGTCGCCGGCGGCGCGGCTGCGCGATCGCCGTTCGTGTTCCTCGATCTCGAGACGACGGGATTGAACGGCGGGGCGGGGACGTACGCGTTTCTCGTCGGCTGCGGCCGCTTCGACGATGAGGGCGCGTTCGTGAGCACGCAGTAC
>Ga0114129_10010021_pt1 | contig 13509 bp, 15 predicted proteins | sample RhiMetdeltSRZDD1_FD_80071 | JGI IMG/M metagenome (GOLD analysis project Ga0114129, IMG submission 80071) | Populus rhizosphere microbial communities from Tennessee, USA - Rhizosphere MetaG P. deltoides SRZDD1 (version 2) (version 2) | ecosystem: Host-associated > Plants > Roots > Rhizosphere >...
GTTCAGCTTGCTACATTTGGAAGAAAGCTGGAAGGCTCGGCGGATGCTCTGCCCGCATATCGTCTGGTGATGATTCGGGTTGAAGATCAGGACTTTGTGGCCAAAAGCGGCACCGCTGATCACCGTAATATTCTGTTCACCGGGAGCGGGTCAGATTTCGTCGAAGGCATTGTATTCAAAGTGACGAAGAAAGAGCTTGAAGAGTCGGATGCATACGAGCCTATTGGTTATGAACGGGTCCGGGTTCAACTGAGGTCAGGTGTGGATGCCTGGGTTTATCTGAATGACCGTTAGCGTCTTAAGACCCGTCGCATGGGCCATCGTAAACGCAACCGGGGGAGGTCTCGCAAAGTATCACATCGTAACTGTCAAGCATCGACATGGCTATAGCTTCGAGCTCATTCTTCCATAACGGTCCTCCGTAGAAAGCATCCTTCATGCGATCACGTTCCTCGAGCGACGGAAAACTGCGCAAGAAGACAAATTTGTTTGGATTCTCAACGTCAAGCAACGGGCCGAGTATTTTCATTCCATGTGCGCGTAACGCGGGCACAGCGCGCGTTTCGAAGAGCTGTATAAACTCTGCTCGGCGACCCGGCTTGATCCTGTAGCTGCGAACTTCAACTATCATGTTTACTCCTACGCATAATAAATTGGATCGAATGTCAGTGCCGGTTCATTTTCAATCGGCGCCAACTCCTTATTCTCTGCGTCTCAGCGGTGAGTCCTTAACGCCCATTTACCGCCGAGTCGCCGAGAAACGCAGAGGGTGCGCAGAGAAGAATGTCCAACTGAACCAGTCCTTAGAATCCGATCTATACCTTTCTCGAGAACTGAATATAATTTGAGCGCGGTCGCGCATCAAGAACGCACTTGAAGGTAACTATAAGCACCGACATGGCCAACACAAACGCTGCCATAGGTCTAAAAGCAAAAACCGGCCGAGCCATCGCCGTGGTACTCAGCGGTCCAGTAGACGCTCCTGAATTAGTGAGTCGCTCCGAACTAAGCCTTACTGACCCGCGCATACCTGCGACATTTCAGCCTTATCACGAAGTCATGGAACTGCCTTGGGAGGAATCTCAGAAAAAGGTAAAGCCATATGTGCATGCGATTGAAAGGGTGGCCGGGAAAGCACTCAAGAACCTCATTCACGAACTGAGGGCACAAGGCTTAACAGTGGTCGGCATCGGCGTTACCGGCAGTGCAGATCGCGATTTGTCCAGGATTGGTAACTACCATATTCGTGCCCATGCTGCTGAAGGAATGCTCTTCCGCCAAGTGCTCGAGCATGCCGCGCAATCAAACAAACTTTCTTGTCGGACCTTCTCAGAAAAAACTTTGAGTACTCAGGCGACTGCTGAACTTCGCATGACCCCCGCGCAACTGAACAACAGGCTGAAATCAATCGGGCAATCGGCTGGCGCACCGTGGCGTACTGATCAGCGCACCGCGGCGACAGCCGCATGGTTAATGCTTCGGATTAGCCGCTAACCACTGCGTGAGCTTGCAACGCAGCGTCAAATAAGGCATTATGCTACTCGTTAATCCTTCTCTCGCGCATCGACGGTGATGCGCCCCGCGCATAAACAGTTCAGCGCCGGCGTTTTGGATGGTTCGAGAGCAGGCTGATTTCAACTTCAGAAGCCGCTCATTTGAGAGCATCCGAACCTGGTCCTTCGACTACTACCGTTCACCGAAGCCAAGCCGATTCGCAGCTTCTTTCGTTCCCACAGGGGAAAGGTAAATCTAGATGTCCATGAAACTTTATGTTGGAAACCTCGCTTTCCAAACCAGCAGCCAGGAATTGCAGGAACTCTTTGCGCAAGCCGGCACAGTTGAATCAGCGAGCGTCGTGGAAGACCGCGACACCGGTCGATCGCGTGGTTTTGGCTTTGTCGAAATGTCGACTAAAGAAGAAGGCACCGCCGCGATTACTCAATTCAATGGCAAAGAAGTCAACGGCCGCCCGCTGACTGTCAATGAAGCGAAACCGCGTGAAAATCGCGGCGGCGGCGGTCGCGGCTTTGGCGGCAACCGCGGTGGTTACGGCGGTAATCGGGGCGGCAAAGACTACAATCGTAATGACCGCACACCTCGCTGGTAAGTCGTTTATTACCAGGGATACTTAATGGAGGGCGCCCTCGGAAACAACGCAGTTCGCCGGGGGTGCTTTTCTTTTGTCAACACACAGCGCGTCTCAAAAGTTTGAAAACGCGTAGAAAGAAAAGATGAGTTTTACTGAACTTAAACTTGTACCTGACCTGATTCGCGTCTGCGAATCGCTTGGATACAACAAACCTACACCTATACAAACCAGAGCGATACCCATCGTTCTCAGCGGCTCTGATCTGATCGGCTGCGCTGAAACTGGCACCGGAAAAACGGCTGCATTTCTGCTTCCGATCATTCAGAGACTGAATCAAGCGAAGTCACTTCCCGGCATTCGTATTCTGATCATCGCGCCAACCCGTGAACTGGCGCTGCAAATCGAGGGGGCTTATTGCCAATTAGCTCTGAAAAAGAGTCCTCGGTCTGTTGCCCTCATAGGTGGCGCAAGCATGCAACGGCAGCGGGAAGGCTTACGACGCGGCCCAGGGCTAGTAATCGCTACACCGGGCCGATTGCTGGATCATCTCGAACGCGGATCGTTGCACTTCGCCCAGCTTGAAGTACTCGTGCTTGACGAAGCAGACCGCATGCTAGACATGGGTTTCTGGCCTTCGATTCGGCGCGTGCTCGCGCAACTTCCGGCCAGTCGACAGACGTTGCTTTTCTCTGCGACGATGTCTGAGTCAATCGAAAGAGTCGCGCGTTCAACAATGCGCGCTCCGAAACTAGTCGAGGTCAACCGGCGCGCTCAGCCTCCTACTGCGGTTGCACAATCTGCTTATCCAGTGGCTTCCGAATCAAAAACAGCGCTATTGCTCGAGCTGCTTGAGAAAGAACAAAAACCGTTTGAGCGGGTGCTGGTGTTTACGCGCACAAGGCGCGGCGCCGAGAGGCTGTCGCACATTCTGAGAGCAAGAGACCACAGTGTTAATCGCATTCATGCAGATCGCACGCAGCCTCAGCGCTTGGAGGCGTTGCGAGAGTTCAAGGGTGGCCAGACACGGGTGATGGTAGCCACCGATATTGCGGCACGCGGCATTGACGTAGCGGAAATTTCGCACGTGATCAACTACGACGTGCCCATGGCACCCGAAGATTATGTGCATCGCATCGGACGTACCGGCAGAGCCGGAAAACCAGGTCGTGCAATCACGCTGGTAACGCCCGCCGAGGAGTTGTCGGTCCGCGGAATAGAGCGTCTTACCGGCCAACCGATTGAGCGCGTTTTCCTGCCGGCGTTTGGGGGCTCTCCGAGTTGGGCCGGAACCCGAGTGGAACGATCTTTCACGCGACAGGCAGCCAGTTTCGGACGGCGTTCGTTTCGACCACGCCGCGCAAGGTGAAGTAATGGGCTGACTTCAACTGGTGGGGCATTGGCGGATTGCAATGCTTGGACTAGCGCAGGCAGTCAAGAGCATTCATTTCAACACCGCCGCCACTGCATGGCGACTGATAGCAGCGAATGCCAAGTCAACGAGTTCCTTTGATGGAGTTAGTTTTTCGGTGATGGGCATGGTTCCAATGAACGGCGTAAGGATCTATATCAACTCTGGAGTGGTAGGAACACCTGGCAGTGAAGGAGTGTTTTATAGCCGCCGGGCCGGTGGTCCTTACTATCGCTGGTATTACGAGACAGCGGTGGGACAGTGGCGGTTCATTCGTATGCATTCAATAAACTTTTCCCCGCAGGGGCTTTGCAGTTGGCAGTGGAAACAGATCCCCGCAGCACTACAGGGAAGACTGAAAGACCATTACCAGGAATAAATAATGCTAGTGGCTCGTTAGCGATACTAACGTGCAAAATGAAACCCACGACATCGATTGATGCGTGGGTTTCATAAAAAAGTAGTTGAGTTAAGAAAAGCCGTCTGCAGCACAGGCCTGCTTCCAATAGCTCAGTTACTCGTCTCCAGGTCTGTCTCTTCTGCCGCCTCTCTTTTCACCCTGATTGCTATTCTGAGGTGGCTTCTCCCTTTTTTGCTCGACCTTCACTTTGCTCTCTGACTTCGGCGGACGCTCGCCTCCTCCCTTTCCCTTCTGGGCAAAGACACCCATGGAAACGAAGCCGATCATCGCCGCCGCAATTAACTTTCGCCTGTAACCTGTCATGAATTTCAATCCTCCTCATGCTGGTTCAGCGCTCATGGGGAGGGAGAAGAGTTGCGCTGTCGTGACAGCGAGCAATATGGGTGCCAAAGAGTCAAAGCCCTTGAAGGTTCGATTTTAAGCCTTTAAGAAACCCCGATAAACGATTTCAAGCGCACGGAACCGTAAAATTCGCACGGTTTCGTGCAGAAAAGCTGGCCATTCTTGCAGTCCTGAGCTCTTTACTTCCGGACACTTATGCTCAACGTACCCACATTGCCACTCTGATCAAAGGCTCGGAGGGAGATCGTATGCTCACCAGGCGCGAGGGCTCCGAAGGCCAAAGAGTACCTCTCATGGCCGCTGTCAGCAATACCGTCGTCGGGAAAAATCGGACTCCAGGGTGCTCCATCGATGCTTGCATCGGCACGCCTGATCTTCCCCGTGACATCATCAACGTCAAAGACTGCCAGCATCCCATCCGCCCTAACTTGCGGTTGACCCACAGCTCTTACCACCGGAGGAGTGTTATCAATCTCGACGGGCTCGCTCAGCCGTTCACCTGACAAAGCCTGGCCCGCTGGATTATCAGCCGCATCCGAAGCCGTAATCTTGATGACATAACGGCCATCCGCCAACGTAGCTCCGTCAATCGTGTAGAAGTTGTCGCGCAATTTGTCCTTCAGCAAACGAAATGTACTCTCATTCAGCGATCGGTAATAGATCGCATACTCGAGCGTGTCGCCGTTACGATCCTCCGCTTGCCACTGAAACGAGCGAGCGCCTTTTTGGAATAGACGCCGCGGCGGAACCTGAGGCACTGCGCCAAATAGCGAGGGATCCAATCCGGAGGATTCAACATTCGGATCCACCTGTATTTGGACGACTGACTGCAAGCCTATACCCACGGGTAAAGCAGTAATCGAGAGAACTTCAGGAGCCACGTTCCGAGGGAGATAAGCGATGCTCACATCTTCCATCCAGGTCTGGTTTCCACTACCGGCTGCTGAGCGCAAGACGGCGCGCCATTGAATAAACCGAGCTCGGGGGCTGGAAATCTGATTCCCTTCGGGATTGCGATACGCCGCGCTCCACTCGCTCCAGGTTGAGTCGGGCCGTCCTCCATTTCCCGTGCGAGTTTGCAGCTCAACATTTCCTGCGCCACGCCAAAACACACGCCCCCAAGTCGCCGTTAGTTTTGCATCGCGCACCGGAGACTCATAAGAACCCTCAGTTACTAACTGTTGCCCGAATCGCAAAAGCTTTCCCTGGTTGCTCGAAGCCGCGAAGGCTTGGCCTTCACGAACCAGAAAAGATGAGATCTGCGCTTCGGTTGACTGAAGCAACAGAGTGTCGCGACCGTCATTTGTAACTGAGTAGATGCGTCCCTTGTCCGCGGTTCCGATAAGCACAGTCCCCGACTGTAAGCCGGGCGCAATAGCGAAGGCGGTCACGGTCGGGGAACTCCACACCACATCAGCCCCACCGTCCGCGAAGATACGAAAGACAGCGCTGCGCGCATTAGAAAGATCTGTGCGGCTGCGAGTAGGTATTGGTTGTGGCTGAATTGCTGCTCCGCCTTCCTCAACTGCGGTAATCGTTACGCTCGTAGTGGGCGTGGTCCCTCCTTCAGAAGGTTGCGGAGGAGCTGCGGGCGCTGTTTGCGGGCGGCCGGTTGATGCAGCATCACTAAGCGCGAGTGCATAAATCGAACCGTCAGCCGCCGGCGCCAGCGCATGAATCTCACGTAACTGCGCGTCGAACAGCGCGAATGCTTTGCCGTCAGGCGAGATTCTAAGCACCAAGCCGCCGGGATCAGTTCCGGCTATCAAATCGCCCTGAACAGTTAAAGCCAGAGAGATAACATGTGTTTGATTGGTACTGATAAGTAAAGAGGCCTCGGGTTTCGCTCCAGCAGCCGACACGCGATAGAGCTTTCCGTTGTCGCCGGTGCCTACAGCCAGGGCGCCGTCCGAAAGCACTGCCAAAGACCAAATGTATTTGTCCGGAGGATCGAAATAGACTTCCGAGCGACCATCCGCGGTGACTCGATAAACCTTTCCGTCAGGCGACGTACCGGCATATAAAGCTCCATCGCGGCCGACAGCGAGTGCGGTCACGTCGAGCTCAGGGGCGTCAAACAGCAAAGACCCTTTACCGCCCTGCGGCACTCGAAAGATCTTTCCATCGTGACCGGTACCCAAATAAACATTGCCTTTGGTGTCAATCGCGCTGGACCAGATAAATGCCTGCTCCGTGCTGAATACTTCAGTGAAGCTTGGCGCCAGCATCAGAACACCGTTATCGGTTATCGAAACGCCGCGAGCGTCACCTTTCAAGAGCTCGGCTCGGCCACTGGTTTCCCAAATGACTGGCTGGCCGGCATAGGTGTTAGGAACGAAGGCAAGGGCAGTTACGAGTAGAACGGCGAATGAAATCGCGCGTCGAGTAAAGTTGAATTGAAACATTGTCAGTGTCTAGTTACCGATGTATTTTGCGTACAAAGATCGAGCTGTATTCATCTCATTAGTACCGCGGATAATTGAGCGAGCGTCTTGAAAAACGGTTAGTTCATACTCGCCCGTACGAAACCGCAGCAGGTAGTCGTTAACCTTCACTTCTCCCACTCCGCGTAGACGTTCAGCCAGACTCTGGAAGTCGACTCGCGCCGGCACAGACGGGGAAATTTGAATTGCATTCCGGCCGCATAGTACTGCCTCAATATTGCCCGCAGTTGACTTCAAAGTATCGAAGCGACCCAAGCCACAGGTCGGACAGTCTATGGCAGGCGGACCTGGATTAATCTTTCGCCATTCATTTCGCCAGACATCAAACTGCATCAGCGACTGATGAAGTTCTTCCGTTCGCTCGGTCAAAAGTTTCATCGCCTCGCTTACCTGCACGGCCGCCACCACGTTAATGATCGGCATAATCACACCAGCCGTATCACAAGTTGGAGCGCTAGCCGCAGGCGGAGCTTCCTCGAAAACGCAGCGCAGACATGCTGTTTGATGCGGCCGGATTGTCATCGTTACGCCGTACGAGCCCACCGCCGCGCCGTAGATCCAGTTCACTTGATGTTTTACGCAGGCATCATTGATCAGGTAACGGGTGGCAAAGTTGTCTGTGCCGTCGAGTACCACGTCGCAGTCTTCGATGAGTCGTTCAATATTTGAGTTGTTGACGTCAACTATCTCGGGTTCGGTTTCGATCTCTGAATTGAACTCGCGGATATGATTGGCAGCAGCAATTGCTTTGGGCATCCGCTCGGCAGCGTCGCTTTCGGTAAACATGGTCTGCCGCTGCAGATTCGACGTTTCAACAAAATCTCGATCTACCAAACGTAAACGACCAACACCTGCTCGAGCCAGAGCTTCGGCCTGGGCTGAACCTAAGGCTCCACAGCCGATGATTAAGGCTCGAGAGTCGATGAGGCGCTGCTGGCCTTCGGCGCCAATGCCGGTGAATAGTATTTGACGGCTATAGCGTTCGGCGATTTTTGATTTTGGATTTTCGATTTGCGATTTCACAAGTTCTTCAGCGCTTCGACAGCCGCCCACTGCATAACTTTCTCAGGTGCTTCGAGCCCAGTCCATAATCGGAACTGTTCTGTGGCCTGCGCAACCAACATTGATAAGCCACCGAATATCTCACAACCCGCGTCTCGTGCTTCACGCAGAAATTGCGTCTCCGTTGGATTGTAAACTAAATCGTAGGCCAAACGCGCACCGCGAAGCTGGCCAGTGCGAGCCGGAGTTTCCATTTCGTGCTTGCCCGAAGTTCCCAGAGGAGTGGCGTTAATGACCACATCAAATCCCTCGAATGATGCCGAGTCCAGCGATGCTGGCTCAGCGTCGAATCTTTTTGCCAGTCGCGCGGCCTTTTTAACGTCACGAGCATATACCGTCACGCGAGACCGATTCTGATTTAATGCCAACGCCACAGCGCTGGCCGCGCCACCAGCCCCGATGATCGCGCACCGAGCATCGCGTAAATCACCAAACTTTTTGACCAGGGTCTTAATGAACGCTGGTGCGTCTGTGTTATAACCGCGAAGAATCCCGCCTTCGATCACTACCGTATTCACTGCGCCGATGTCTCTCGCGGCCGGCTCAATCCAATCAAGATGATCCATCACTGCAGTCTTGTGCGGAGCGGTCACGCTCAGGCCGCGGAGATTCCAGTCCATCTCGCGCGTGTGAGGATGAACCATACGCTCGATGAACGAAGCAAGATCGCGAACCTCAAGGGGAATGTAAACACCGTCGAAACCCATGCGAGCAAACGCCGCGTTGTGGATATGCGGGGAGATGGAATGCGTGACTGGAAAACCCGCTAAGCCAAATATCTCGGTCTTGGAGGTAATTCGACCAATCCGATAAACGTCTTTGAGTTCCTTAGCCGTTATCTGGCCGGGCGCCGTGGAACTCTCCTTATCAAGCGCGCCGTAAGTCAGGAAGGCTCCTCGCGATGGTCCAAGAATCCGTGTAGCTATTCCGGCAGGACCCATCGCGATCGCAATCGCTTCCCTGCCCTCCTCACGTGCGCGTTTCAGCAAACGAAATAAAGGAATGCAGTCAGTTACATCGTGAGCTTGAACTGCAATCTTTATGATACGCACTGGAGTGCGCGCGAGTCGCTCATAGATTTGTTCCAAGTCGCCTGGAGGACCGCTGAAATCGTGTTTGGATCCGATTACACGAGCCCAATCGATCGGCGATGACGAAGTACTGTTAGAGGTGATCAATCCTTCGACTAAATCCAACTCCAGGTCCGTCAGATACGCGCCCTGCGCCTCTTGTAAACGGCGCCAGAATTCATCGCGAGCGTCATAGTTCAGTTCCCGTTTTCCGCCCTCGTCACTTGGACGAAACGTAAATATCGTGAGCGAATCCGTTCTGGCTGCGAGCTGCAGAAGTTTATCGATATGATCCAATTCGGACTGAACCAGGCAATCAAGCCTGAACTCCACGCCATCGCCTTCGCTTGTTACTTTGGCCGCAGAAAGCTCGAGGGCCTCCAAGCTCCTTTCACAGAGTGGAACACAGATACGTACGGGATTGTTGGTGTCCATTAAACCAGCAGGCGAGATCTAATTAGCTATCGGCACTGTCGTCATTTCGGTTGGTCAGCCGAAGGATCCAGCACTCGCGTAGGCGACTCTGTCCCAAGGTGGCGCGTTGTGCCTTCAGTCACGCTCGGAGGTTGCGAAACGAGTTCGCCGGTGCTGCGACGTGGAAGTGAATTAACGTGAGGAGGCGCATAAACCGAAGGCTGGCCTAGCGCACCAGGTGCTAGTTGCCGCCTTTCCATTTCGCGGTAGCGAATGTAGTGGGCTATTCCAGTTCCCATCAGAGCGAACGCGGGTATCAACATCCAGAACCACCAGCCGGTGCCCATCCTGCTAAACAAGAGCACTATCGCTATAAGTAAGAACGCAATGCCCATAAAGGCATTCTTGAATGCGGTATCAAGGCCAACTTCCCTGTGCCTCCGGCGCGCCCGTCGCTCAGCCCGAGATAGACCTCCTTCATTTGCGTAAGGTAACTGGCCGGTCAGGGCCTGAGGTACCAAGCTGATGTTGGCTCCGCAGACCCGGCAATAACTTGCGCCGTCCAGGTTCTGCGCTGCACATTTTGGACAAAACATTTTGACCTCCGATTGCAGTGGGGACCCTTCAACTGAAGTTGACTGATCGGATTTGCGATTTAGTCTTACTTCTCTTTGACTCCGGCGCGTTGCCGGAGAGCTTCATACAGCAAGACACCGGCGGCAACTGAAACGTTAAGCGATTTTAATTGTCCAAGCACCGGGATACGAACCAGCGTGTCGCAGCGTTCCCTCACCAATCGATGCAGCCCTGAACCTTCGCTGCCGAGAAAGAGCGCTGACGGAAGAGTCCAATCCCAGCTCGTATAGTCTGTAGATCCTTCCGCACTCGCACCGACGACCCAGATGTTACGTTCTTTCAATCTCTCTATCAAACGCACGAGGTTGGTCACGCGGGCTAACGGAACATATTCGACAGCTCCCGCTGCAGCTTTCGACACGACTTCAGTAAGACCAACTGCGCGACGTTCGGGAATAAAGACGCCATCCACACCCGCGCACTCTGCCGTCCGCAGTATGGCCCCCAGATTACGAGGATCTTCGACGCCATCGAGCGCCAACACTAGTGGGGGTTGATCAGCGGCTTTTGACGCGAGTTGTTCGAGAAGCTCCTCTGCATCCACATATCGTCCCGCGGCGATTCGTGCAACGATTCCCTGGTGAGTGGTATCTTTCAAAGAGCGATCGAGATGAACCCGCGGCACTCGATGTACCGGCACTCGAGCTTTTTTTGCCAATGCCAACAATTCTCGCAAACGCTCGTGACGCGAACCTTCGGCGATCGTGATATTGTCGATCATGCGCTTGCCGGCCCGGAGAGCTTCAAGCACCGGGACTAGACCATAAATCAAGCCTCGGCTGCGGCCGTCAGGCAACGGAACGTTTTCGTGATCTTTCGGCAACGAGTCCTTCACTACTTGGGATTATACCCGTGAGAATCGGAAATGATGCTGACCTGCAAACTTCGATTTAGACATTTTCTCTTTATGAGCGCCGCGGTGATCTCAGCCGCGTGCGCCACGATGCAGCCACCAAACGCTGGCCCCCCTGAATCCGGCGGTCAGCCATATCCCGTAGTTTTCGGCGAACAACCGCAAAGAAGAGACGCGTCGATGCTGGCTCTCAACCGTCTTGCGTTGGCTAATGTGCCTGAGGATCAATCACAACCTTACCTTCAGCCGGTAACCGCAACGATCAAAAGTTTGCCTGCGAATGTATCGACGCCATTGTATCTTCCCAAAGTCGGCATCAAGCCCGAGATGAATGAAGAAGAAATAAGAGAGGCGTTGCGCAGATTCATCGATGACTGGCGTAACCTGATCGGAGCGGATCCTTCGCAACTCTCCCTTACCGAGAGAATCGATCAACCAAACGGAGTCAAAATCGCACGGTACGAGCAAAGACCCTTTCGTTATCCGCTGCGTGGCGATTATGGAAAGCTGGAAATACAGTTCACTGGAGACCGGCGTCTGTTGAACGTGTCTAGTACTTGCATTCCCGATGCCGAACGTTTACAGACTCACCTCGCTGGGATCACTCCGAGGCTGAAGCCTGAAGAGGTCGTACAATCCGTGATGAAAGGCAGCTTGACATACACTGACTCTGCCGGCAATCGACAGACATATGCTTTATCCGCAAATAATAAAATCGATATGGGCGAGTTGGTGACATATGTCCGAGCTTCAAAGGACCGTCCTAATACGCTCGATCTCCGGGTAGCGTGGGAAACCAGTATCTCTAATGCTCCTTTCAAGAACGTCTACATAGACGCGGTCACGAACGAGATCATTGCCGTCCGGTAGAACTCGCCCACTTGACCAAAGACCGTCAAGATTGCATCCTTAGCACGATTGAAAACATTATGTTGGAGCGCTTATTTAAATGCATAACTTCGATCCTACTAACAATATTTCGTGGCAGTTAGGCAATCGCGGCAGAGTTGCAGTTTTCATCGATGGAAACAATCTTTTTCACGCGGCGCGGTTTCACAATATTGACATCGATTACAACAAACTGCTGCGCGTACTGCTGGGTGATGGACGATTGCTGAGAGCGTTTTTCTACACTGGAGTAGATATTGGCGCCGAGCGGCAGCAGGGATTTCTGCTTTGGATGAGACGAAATGGTTTTCGCGTCGTACAGAAAGAATTGAAAACCTTCTACGATGGAACTCGCAAAGCAAACCTTGACGTCGAAATTGCCGTCGACATGCTTTCACTTGCGGGACGCTATGATACCGCGGTGCTGGTTTCAGGTGACGAGGACTTTGTTTATGCAGTCAACGCCGTCGCATACAAGGGTTGCCGCGTGGAAGTGGCCGGATTTCGATCCAACACGGCACCGAAGCTAATTGACGTTGCCGACTATTTCATCGATCTTGGCGAAATTGCTGACAAGGTGCGTAAGGAAGTTACTCACGGTCCACGATACGATGAGCGTGTCTTGCACGAACCCCTACCTGAAGGGTTCATTCATGAGCACCTCGAGATGTCGCCAGAAGATCCATCCACTGCATATCAACCGGCAATGGTGGAAGCGGTTCTCGACAGCGAAATCACCGATGAGGTTGACGACTTCACGGTCGTGGCGGAGTACATCCGCGTGACTGACGAGCACTGAACGCACTGTTCGAACCACCCTGGGCCATGAAGATTTTTACTGTCGAAGAAGCTAATGCATTACTACCAACTGTGCGCGGAATTCTGGCCAGAATTCAACGTGCCTACAAGCGTCTTTCCGCGTATCAGCCAGCGGCAAAGAAAGCTGCTGAAGCGGCCGAAACGGGCGGCGGCGGAGTACCGAACGGCCTGCAGTATGCTGCGCTCCTGACGGAACTAACGACGCGAATTACCGAATTGGAGGCTCTTGGAGTTCAGCTCAAGGACTTTGGTCGCGGGCTAGTAGATTTTCCATCAATGAGAGACGGGCGTGTCGTGCTGCTTTGCTGGCAGATGGGCGAAGGCGACGAGCTCGAGTGGTGGCATGACGTAGAAGCCGGATTTGCCGGACGCACCCGACTATAGTTTGTCGACGCACCTGTCTATAACTGAGATTTCCACTGGCCAATTTCCTCGCGAAATCGCGCGGGCAACATCCCAACCTCAACCCCCTGAATATTTTCTGATTGACCACTTAAAGTAATTCCTGATAGGATGCGCCGCGACTGCGCAGTGCGCTTGGGTTTAGCTGTTGTGCACCCGTCGCTGAAGCTGGCTCAGACGATCCCCCTGGAGGCATTTGGTATGCGGTGTCCCTCGTGCAGCGCCCCCTTGGAACCTGATCAAAAACAATGCTTGGAATGCGGTGAGATCGACGTTAGTTTGTCCGAGGGCCCAGGTGCGCCAGCCGAGCCGCAAACGTCCAGGTTAATTGAGTTTCCGGGGGTTCGAGAAGCGCTTTGCCGGAATGGCGCCAGCAATTAAGCGAACGAGTACGAGAAGTTCAGGAGAAGCGCGCTCGGGAAGCTGCCTTGGAGAAGGCCGAAAACGACCAGACCAGTGGATCGCCGCCTCAATTGGAGCTATTGCCGCAGGTTGATGCCCCGCCAGTGAATCCCCTGGTATCGGCAGCCCTTAAACGCATCGAACGCGCGCATCAACACGCCGCCGAATACGCTTCCGATCCAAACTACGCCGGTGCCGTCGCCATCGTTGCCTGCGTTGGTGACAAAGAGTTCTCTGATTGGTCCCGAAGTAGATCCCA
>Ga0114129_10010022_pt1 | contig 13508 bp, 12 predicted proteins | sample RhiMetdeltSRZDD1_FD_80071 | JGI IMG/M metagenome (GOLD analysis project Ga0114129, IMG submission 80071) | Populus rhizosphere microbial communities from Tennessee, USA - Rhizosphere MetaG P. deltoides SRZDD1 (version 2) (version 2) | ecosystem: Host-associated > Plants > Roots > Rhizosphere >...
ACCAGGGTTCGGAATCGATTCGTAGAATTCCTTGACGACCCGTGAGATCATGAACTTCTCAATTCTTTCACCCTTCTTGTTCCTCTCGAAATACTGCTCGATAAGGAATGGAAGATAAGCAACGTGATCCTTAAACGGCGCGGGCAATAGATACATCGTGTGAAGGTCTCGCGTAGACGAGAAGATCTCGAGCATACGCTTGTGAAACTGCATATCACTCGGCATCTCGCTGTCCTTCATTTCCAGGAGGCGAAACCTGAGCAGTTTGAGCCGCTGAATCGGATCGACTGCGTGCATGGCGCGCTTGAGGGGGAGGTGAACGTAGTTCATGTTCAGCAGCAGGAGTGCTTGCTCGACGATTCTCAGACGGTCGCGTCTCGAGAGCCTTCCTTTTTTCTCGGAGGACTTGAGAAACTTTGAGAGCGACATTGGCGCGCCCGGCCGCAACTCCTCCAGGCGAGCCCTCGCTCCAATTTCTTTAACTTGGTCGGCCATAACTCACTCCATAAAGCTGGAAGCATCCACTCGAGGATTACCTCGTTCTCTGCTAACACCCCTCCCTTCGAGCCAAGCGGCTTGGCAAAGCCACTCGATCCGCAAATGATCGAAAGCTAACTGGTAATACTCAACCTTGCCGAGGGGCCATCATTTCAAGGCATAGGGCTTACACGTGGGCAAGAGAATATTCTCAGGTTGCAACTAGCGCTTGGTGCTTCGTTTCTTGGTGGGTTTTTTCGCGCCGCCCTTCTTACCGCCCTTCTTACCGGGTTTCTTCCTGCCGCCACCTGCTTCACCACCTTCAGGTCCGCCTCCACCGGTATCGAATAAAACGGGGGGTAGCTGGCTATAACCGTACGTAGGCATCTGAGTTACGGCCATCATTGGCTTTTCTCCTTTTAGTTTGCTTGCACTTCATTTGCTCCGCGTCAATACTTGCGCCATCTGGTTGCGATAGGTCTGGATGTCTGGTCTGCGCAGATAGTCTTCATATGCTTCCTGGCCCCACTTCTGCTGAAGACCTGCGCACAAGCTATCAGCTCGCGAGGCATAGTCCTGCGCTGCGGGTTTGTCTCTCGCGAGCTCGCTCGCTCGCGCAGCTATGAGCAACGCGCGCCACTCTAAGTCTTGCTGTCCGGACCTCGCGAATGTTTTTTGCGCCTCTAAAGCGTTTTCTAGAGCGCCCTTGGCGTCGTTTCCGACCAGCGATACCTCGGCAAGCGCCAGAAGCGCGCTCGAAATCAGTTGCGGAGACTTGATCTCGTTCGCGATGGCGACAGCCTCTTCGCACAACTTTCTGCCTGGTTGAGGCCCGCCTGAAAAAGCCTCCGCGCGGCCGATACAATACTTCACTTGAAGTGTTACATCCGGGAACTTCGAAGCGACGGACACCTCCAAGGCGAGTTGACCCTTCTTTTTAGCTTCGTCGTAACGACGTTCGCTCAGCGCGATCTGAGCCTTGATCAGATGCACCCATGCAAATAGCGCCTTAGCGCTAACGCCCGGCTCACTTGCTATTTTGAAGGCCGAATCCAGAGCCAAATGCGCCTCGTCGTAACGTCCCAATTGCCAGAGAAAGTTACCGCGGTTCATCTGATCGAAGCCCATTTGGACTCTCGCGCCCCGCGACTCATCGATCCTGTATTTCTCGTCCAGACGGGAGAGCGCCTCAGGATACATTCCCTGGTCGAGTCCCCGCATCCTCGCCACGCTCATGTGCCAGTCCGACACACCCGCAAGGTCGCCCGACTCCTGGGCCAGTTGGAGTTGTTCATCAAATGTCTTCAAGGCGACCTCATAATCGCCCTTTTGCTGGTAGGCGCGCCCGAGAACTGTCAGCGCAATCGAGGTTTCCTTGTGGTACCCTCCCGGTTTATAGAACTTCAATGCTTCGTCAAGCAGAGATATCGCTTCATCGGGATTCCCCTGTTGTTGAATCAACCTGCCCAGGGACAAGAAAGCTCTCGCCTCGCTGCTGCGCGTTTTATCCCTCTGTGCGAGTTCGAGCGCCTGTCTAAAGTATTTACCGGCTTCATCGAACTCCGAACGAGTGAGAAGCACCAACCCGAGATCAATCAGTCCGTTGGTCGCGAGGTTTTTTATGTTACTTGCCCGCGCCAGGTTTATGGCGTCATTTGCGAGCTCTTTAGCGCGTTCGTTGTTTCCCTGATCGCGATACACGAGGCTCAATTGCAATAGCGTCTTCGCAAGCTGGTATTTGCTGTCGACGTTCTTCAAAATCTTAAGCACATCTTCCAACTGGGCTCTTGCCTCAGCTAGTCTCCCAGTCCTGGCGAAAAGCGCTCCGCGTTGATAGAAGACCTCAGCTAAGCCTTCCTGATTAGACATCACCTGATAGATCTTCTCTGCTTCTTTGAATGAGTCAGCCGCATTCTGCGAATCCTGGCGTCGAGCATAGAGGGTAGCCAACCGCAAGAAAGCCGCCGCGGATTGCCTGTCGCGCTTGGTTGCTTCCAAATAGCATTCCGTCGCCTTGTCCAGGCTCTCATTCTTTTCATAGGCGCGTCCGAGGTCCACATATGCGTTGGCCTTTTCTGAGTCCCGAGCCTCGTCGAGAAGCTTGCGGTAGTATTCAACAGCGGACGCAAATTCCCTCCTCACGGTCGCCCCGGCGGCGTCCAGATATGTGGCGTCAGTGCTTGCTAACGCGGATCGATCCGGCACGAGCGAAATGGCGCGCAGCAATTCTTCCATCGCCTTTTCTGTGTTATCCATCTCGACGTATGTCTCAGCCAACCGAGCGTGCGCCAGCGCGAACCTGTCGTCCAATTCGATCGAGCGCTCGAACCGCTTGCTTGCCTGGTAATAGGTCCCTTCGTGAATAGCGACCAGGCCTTGATCGTACCAGGTCTTGGCTTCAGGCGAGGGTTGATGCGAGGACGGACGCCAGATACGCATGGCTGACAGTATTCCGACGACCGCGATCGAGGCGATCAGGAATCCCAGCTTGACGTTGAAAGGGGTTTTTCGAATCGCGCCTGAAAAGCTCACTTTGAGTTGCGGCCGCGATGAGCCGGGTACCGGTGTCAATGGGCGGGTGTTAGACGCGCTGCCATCTTGAATCGCGGCTTTCAGCTTGTAGAGATCTACCAGCATCTCGCCGGCTGACTGATAGCGCTCATCGACTTCCTTGGCGATTGCCTTCAGGATGATCTCGTCCAATTCAAATGGAATCTCCGGATTTAGTTGTGAAGGTCGCGGCGGGTCAACCTGAATAACCTGCAAGGAGATTTGTATCTTGCTGGACCCGGAGAAAGCAGACTTCCCGGCGGAGCACTCATAGAGCGTGACCCCGAGCGAGAACAAGTCACTGCGCGCATCAATCGGAAGATCCTTGAGCTGTTCCGGAGACATATAGCCGACCGTGCCGACTACCTCACCGGTGTCCGTAAGCCGGCTCCTGGTCTCGGTCGTTGTGTTTGCGAGATGCTCATCGTGGATTATTTTCGCGAGTCCAAAATCAAGAATTTTCACGTGCCCGCGAGGAGTAATGATGACATTCTGCGGTTTGATATCACGATGGATAATGCCGTGCGAATGTGCTTCGGCCAGCGCCTCAGCGGCTTGTATGCCTATATCGACTATCGCGGGCGGCGAAAGCGGAACGTCCTTGATGCTGCTCGAGAGAGTGCTGCCTTCGATGTACTGCATAACGATGAAGGCACAATCTACTTCCTCGCCCACCTCGTGGATTGCACAGATGTTCGGGTGATCGAGCGTGGCGGCAGCCCGTGCCTCGCGGAACAGCCGTTTCTTAGCCTGGTCATTTCCGATAGACTTGGCGGGCAGCATCTTGATGGCGACCTTGCGTCCAAGCCTGATGTCTTCGGCCAGGAACACCTCACCCATACCGCCCGCACCCAGCTTCTTGATAATGCGGTAATGAGAAATCTGTTCTGAAACCAAATGGATTACCTCGGAGCCATCGGAGCACCTGGAAAGACGCTGGCGCTGCACCGACCAGTAATGATGCCAGTCAAACGTTACCGAGAGGTTCGATCCTCAATACTCGGTCAGGTACGCTCGTTGAGCGTTCTACTCTAAAAGCGCTGCGATTGTCAACGCGAAGGGCTCATGGCTCAATAGCTTCCGATCGCAAATAGGACCGCACGAACACGCGCATATTGGAAACCGGATTCACGGACTGCCGCCCGCATATCGGCCTTTAATATCACATTCTCGATGACTCGACCTTCGGCTGCATCGATCGCCGCCGATCACAAATTGGAAGGTTCGAAACGGCTGGTTAGCTTTAACACACAGCGTACGAGGCGAGCCGGGCCAACTACTCACAATTCACTTCGCTTCACAACAATTTTCCTGGCGTGATATAGTCACCGTCTTTGGTCATCGAATAGATCTTATTCTGGGGGAACCGCGTGAGCATTCTTGTCGATAAGAAGACCCGGGTCGTCGTTCAGGGAATCACCGGGAAGGAAGGCTCGTTTCATACGGGTCAGATGATCGCCTACGGCACGAAGGTCGTTGCGGGTGTCACGCCGGGCAAGGGCGGAGCCGAACACGATGGCGTCCCGATCTTCGATACGGTCGCAGAAGCGGTAAGGCAAACTGGAGCGAACGCAAGCGTGATATATGTTCCTCCGGCTTTTGCGGCCGATGCGATTATGGAAGCGGCAGATGCGGGTTTGCCGCTTGCCGTGTGTATAACGGAAGGCATCCCTGCGCTCGACATGATCCGCGCCTTCGATTATCTGCGGAATCACGTTACGCGGCTGATTGGACCTAATTGCCCGGGCATAATCTCACCGGGCAGGTGCAAGATCGGGATCATGCCGGCCCATATTCATGCTGAAGGACGAGTGGGGGTTGTGTCGCGCAGCGGGACGCTCACATACGAGGCTGTGCATCAGCTCACAAATCTCGGACTTGGTCAGTCAACCGCGATTGGAATCGGCGGGGACCCGGTCATCGGCACTAACTTCGTTGACGCATTCGCTCTGTTTCAGGAGGATCCCGAGACCGAAGCCGTTGTGATGATCGGGGAGATTGGCGGGACCGCTGAGGAACAGGCAGCGCAGTTTGTACGCGACAAAATGACTAAGCCTGTCATCGGATTTATCGCTGGCCAGACTGCGCCTCCCGGCCGCCGAATGGGACACGCGGGAGCGATCATTGCGGGAGGGAAGGGAACTGCGGCCGAGAAAATGGCGGCGATGGAAGAAGCCGGTATACACGTCGTCAAGAGTCCGGCGGACATCGGTGCCCGCGTATCGGAAGCGGTCTCATGAGTTCGAGTTTCAAAACCCGAATCCGGAATCACAAGTGCTCGCGAGCCTCGACAACTTAGATCCAAGTTGTGACATATGAACGATGGTTTGGGAACGATCGGGAGATACTTGGTTGTCTTCGGCGCAGCAATCATCGTGATCGGCGTTCTGTTGATCCTGGCCGGGCGATTCCCAGGCCTGAGACTTGGAAGGCTCCCGGGTGACATTAATATTGAGCGCGACGGTTGGCGGTTTTATTTCCCGCTTATGACGTCGATCCTTCTGAGCATCATCCTTTCGTTCGTACTTTGGTTATTCAGCCGGAAGTAGGTTAGCGCCGAGCGCGCATCAAAGTCCTGACCCGTGGGCAGAGGTGATTGTGAAAGCGAAGAAGACAGCAAGAATTGTATGCGCCAACGAGAACGAGTTTTGGACCACGCAGAAGCAATTCTGGCAATGGGTCCGAGAAGGTTTAGTCGATGTGACGGGCCAGCAGCCACTCACGGGCCGGTTTGCCGGAAAGCGTGAGAAGCTTCTGGTGATGATACGCCACGTCATTCTTGATAAAGGCAGCCCGCATCACAAGCAAGAAGTTCTCGACACCTACGCCAGACTCAAGCCGCACGTCAGCAAGCGGCGCAGTGAAGACTGAACGGAAACACACGCACATGAACTAACCTCGGCTGTGACCGAGGCTCTCGACCGCTCATACCTGCGACTTTACTTTAGCTAAGCCAAGAATGCTGAGGGATTACTTTAAGCTCGAGGAAAACGGCACCTCTGTTCGCGCTGAAGTGCTCGCCGGAGTCACTACCTTCGCGACCATGTCTTACATCATCTTTGTCCAGCCTGTAGTGCTGGGCGCCGCTGGAATGGACGCCGGGGCGGTCTTCACCTCAACCTGCCTGATTACAGCCTTCGCGACGGTCTTGATGGCGGTGCTGGCGAAGTACCCCGTTGCGGTCGCCCCCGCGATGGGCCACAACTTCTTCTTCGCTTACATAGTCGTGTTGACGATGAAAATTCCGTGGCAAACAGCGCTGGGCGCCGTGCTGGTTTCCGGAATCGTTTTCGTTGCGACGGCGTCGTTTGGTTTGCGAGAGCTAATCGTCGCAGCAGTGCCTGAGTCACTGAAGTCGTCAATCGCCGCAGGAATAGGCTTGCTGATAACGCTCATCGGACTGGAGTGGGCTGGCCTTGTGCGTTTGGATCCGAACACCTTCGTTGCACTGGGCAACCTTGAAAGCCGGCCCACGCTGGTCGCCTTGCTCGGTTTGGTTGCAACCGTCATCTTAATCGCGCGAAAAGTGCGGGGAGCAATTCTATTCGGTATTCTGATCGCGGCTGTCGCTGGAATTGCGCTTGGTGTTGTGAAGAATCCGGGAGCCGTCGTCAGCCTTCCGCCGTCCGTTGCGCCGACGCTGTTTCAGTTAGACGTCGTAGCCGCCTTAAAGCAAAACCTCATAGCTGTGATCTTCATATTTTTCTTCCTAGATCTCTTCGACACAGTCGGGTCTTTGATTGGAATAGCGAAACAAGCGGGCTTGATGAAGAATGGCAAGTTGCCTCGCGCAGGACGCGCGCTGCTTGCTGATGCGATTGGCACTGTTGGCTCCGCTTTGGTCGGGAACACGACAATGGTTAGTTACATCGAGAGTGCGTCGGGCGTCGCAGCGGGCGGACGAACCGGACTTGCGGCGATTGTAATAGCGGGGCTGTTTCTCATTGCGTTGTTCTTCTCGCCGCTCGTGCAGATGATAAGCGGCGGGTTCGCCGTCAACGAGGTCATAACCGTAGAAGGGCAACAGATGATGCGCACGTTCACGCTCTATCCGGTCACTTCACCGGCGTTGATAGTGGTGGGGTGCTTGATGATCCGATCCGTGCGTGACGTTGACTGGGACGATTTCACCGAAGCGCTGCCGGCATTCTTAACGTTGGTTCTGATGCCGCTGACGTTCAGCATAACCGATGGGATTGCTTTTGGATTTATCTCGTATGCGCTATTGAAGGTGGCGACGGGCCGCGCGCGCGAAGCTCACTGGTTAATCTACGTGTTCGCGCTTCTTTTCATTGTTCGTTACGCTGTGCCCGCGCTGCATTGAAACGTGACTAGCGAGTCGCGAGGGTCGATCTCATTGACAATCATCGCCACCGCGACTTAACATAGCGCAGTCAAAACCAACGGACGTGAGCGGGTGTAACTCAATGGTAGAGTGTCAGCTTCCCAAGCTGAAAGTTGCGGGTTCGAGCCCCGTCACCCGCTCCACTTGTTAACGTGAATCATCAAACGTCGTCATCCCGACTCTTGACGGGTCACCTCAGCTTTGCGGCCTCGCTTCTTCAACTGATCTCTTAGCATTTGGTTGCATCGAGACTCACGACGGTTTCGCTGCCGATGACCTCGGCGCTATGGATCATGCCGGCGGGCACCACAAGAATATCTCCAGGACCCATCACGAACTCTCGACCATCTGCCCGGATTCTGAAGTGGCCGGATACGATCGCGTCCTTCTTATCAAAGCTGTGGGAGTGATTTGGAAAGTAAGTGCCAGGCGGGTAATCATATCTGCTAACAGAGTAGCCCTCGGATTCAATTCGACGACGCATGTTGGCTTCAGTCGGCTTTCCCCAGGCTTCGTTCCAATGCTCTACTAGCAGCACAGCTTCATGGCTCCATTCAAGGATTACTTTAACCTCGGCTCGATCTCACATTCACTGGGCGACTTCCACGGTCAGCGTGACGGTTGCGCGAAGATCGATCGAACCCGATTCGATGGGGGTCGGGGCGGACTGAGCTCGCACGGTTGCAAGCTCGGCCGTATACTCAACCATCGGCCGTGGCATTTGCACTCCTTCCTCGACGTGAAGGATGCGTTGTATCTTGAGCCCGAGCGCCGACGCGATCGCTTCAGCCTTCAATCGAGCCTTGGTCGACGCCTCGCGCAGGGCTTGCGTGCGCGCCGCTGTTTCATCTTTCAGCGTGAAGCGAAGCGCTTGAATGCTGTTGGCCCCTGACTCGGTGGCCAGATCAATTACTTTGCCTACCTGTGCGAGATTCATCGTCCTAACCTGAACAGTATTCGAAGCGGTGTACCCACTGATCGTCGGCTGTCCACCTTCTTTTGGATAACGATAGTTGGGGTTCAGCGAGTAGCTGATTGTCTTGATGTCTGCGCCCGCTCCCAACGCTTTTCGAAGTTCAGAGATGACTGTGTCTTGCTTCTGAGCGTTCTGTGTTGCAGCAGCTTGCGCGGTCTGCGCTTGTGTGACCACTCCGATGCTTATCTCTGCCTGGTCTGGCTTGACTGTGACCGTAGCGTCGCCAGTTACGCGGATCGACGGGTGAACTGCTCGATCAGACGCCTCCTGCGCGAGCGTAGGGCCGCCGAGCATGCTCAACGTGAAGCAAACGATGAACAGTTTCTTGACGTCTCTCTTTCTCACGTTGTCCTCCATTGTCACGAGCGCCCGGCTAACGAAGTAGCGGTTACTGTTAGTTTCTCGTAGAGATTGTATTATCCGGCTGATCCAGCGGCAAGCTAGGTAATCGAGAAGGAAATGCGGATGGTGCCGAATGCAATCGTGAGAATAGTCGATTCATCGTCACCACAACCGTCAATTGGCTGTGCTATCATGGGAGCAGTGGCTGGCCGCAAAGCGCAAACATCGCAAGCTCGCTCGGCATCAAAGCCACAGGTTGTAAACAATGTCCAAGAATGTGAAGTTTTTCATTAGCTTTCGAGTGCGGCTGATGCTGTTGCTCACGTCGTTTCTGCTGCTCACGATAGTGCTTGTGCTCGCGCTCGACAAGTGGGCTCAAAAGCGCGCGGCCGAAGAGGTCGCGCAGCAAAGCGAGCAGGTCAACGAGGCGGTCAAACTCGGGTTTAGCGACTTTGCCCAAGCGATCGGAATGGCAATCGAGAACCTGAATTCAGAACGATATCTCTACAAGCAAATCCAAGCCGGAGAGATCCAGTTGCCGCGCACCGTCGAGCACATAATCGTCGCCGACGAACATGGCTTGGTGAGTGATACGTCGCTCGAAGAGAAAAAGGGAGGATCGATACCCGTACCCGAAACCGAAGTCATGCAGGAAGACCCGGGAGATCCGGTCGAGGGCGAAATCCCGCTTCACGGCGGAGTATTCAAGACTTACAACATACCTTTCACGTCGGCGAGAGGATTGTACTGGATCGTAATCGTGACGAAGCAAGAGGCTCTTACCAATAAGATTGCTGAGGCCTCGCAAACCCTCGCGGGCCGCAGCCGCGAGCTGTCCAACGTCAGGCTGCTGGCAACCACCGGGCTTTTAGTATTGGCGCTTGCGATCGCCGTCATAATCGGCTGGAGTTTCACGAGGCCGATTCAGAAACTTGCAAGCGCCGCTCGTCGAGTGGCCGCCGGGGATCTGGATTTCCAGATCCACGTTAAACGACGAGATGAAATTGGCCAGCTAGCGGGCACCTTCAACGAGATGATTGCGGGTCTGAAGTCTAAGCGCGAGCTTGAAGAAAAATTGAACAACGCAGAGCGCCAGGCGGCCATCGGAAGGCTCACTCAAGCCGTAGCTCATGAGATTCGCAATCCTCTTAATGTGATAAATCTATCGATAGACCACGTCGCCACAAAGTACGCTCCCGAAGATGAGAAACGGCGGGAGCAGCTCACCCGCATTCTGTCGTCAATTCGAGACGAAGTCGCCCGACTGAAGCGGCTTGTCAGTGATCTGCTAAATTACGGCCGGCCCGCAAGACTGGCAGTCGAGACAATCGACTTGCGCAAGCTGGTTGACGATACGATTGCGCTCGTCCGTCCGCAAGCCGACGAGCAAGGAGTTGAAGTAACGCTTGAAGGGGACGCCTCGCCGGCGGTGGTTAGAGGAGACCGCGAACGGCTGAAATCCTGCTTCTCGAACCTGGCGATCAATGCCCTTCAAGCGATGCCTGGCGGGGGGCATCTTCACGCTCGCATCGCCAAGCTCGACGGCAGCGTCGCGGTGACGGTAACCGACACTGGCGTCGGTATCAGCGAAGAAGCTCTGGGGAAGATCTTCGAGCCATACTTTTCCACCAAGCAGGCGGGTTTTGGGTTGGGGCTGGCTGTGACTAAAACAATAGTTGAGGAGCATCAGGGTTCGATCGAAGTAACGAGCCAGCCACATCGTGGAGCCACGTTCGTAGTAAAACTGCCGGCAGCGGATTCGAGTGCGATTGTTGAGCGGTGATGGAAGTCAGATGGAATCCCCATGCAGCGGCTGGTTAAACCAGACCGTTAAAGAAGACCTTAAGGAGAGACTTAGAGGATGGCAAGAAACAAAGTGCTGGTCGTTGACGATGAAAAGAACCAGCGCGAAATATACACGCTGATTCTGGAAGATGACGGCTACCAGGTGACAACCGCTCAAAGCGGCGAGCAAGCCCTGCGATTCGCGCGCGAGAGCCAGTTCGACCTGGTGCTAACCGATTACATGATGACTGGCATGGATGGGCTGACGTTGCTGAATGAGCTGCTCAAGATTGATCCTTCCATCATCGTGGTGATGATGACTGCGCACGGCTCAGTCGAGTCGGTTAAGGAAGCTCTGCGAGGCGGCGCGTTCGACTATCTGGAGAAGCCCATCGATCGCGAGCAGCTTCTAAAGATTGTCCAAAACGCTCTTGGAAAACTGAACCGAATAGATGACGAGATAATCGGGCAGTCTGATGAGATGGAACGGGTAAAGAAGATGATCTGCAAAGTGGCGGGCTCCTCGTCGACCGTCCTGATTCGCGGAGATTCGGGTGTCGGGAAAGAGCGTGTTGCCCGCGCTATTCACAAAGCCAGCCCGCGGGCTAACGAGGTTTTTCAGGCCGTTAACTGCGCAGCTATCAATGAGAATCTGATCGAGTCGGAGTTGTTTGGTCACGAGAAGGGTTCGTTCACCGGCGCCCACGCGCAGAAGAAGGGCCAATTCGAGATTGCGGACCAGGGCACACTGTTCCTGGATGAGATCGGTGACCTAAACATCAGTATGCAGGCTAAGATCCTGCGCGCGCTGCAAGAGAAGGAGGTAATGCGGGTCGGCGGTACGCGCCCGATCAAAGTGGATGTCCGCGTCATCGCCGCAACTAACCGCGACCTTGAAGCGATGGCACGAGAGGGACGTTTCCGCGAAGACCTCTACTATCGCTTGAACATCATCCCGATCGTCATTCCGCCTCTTCGAAATCGCCGCGATGACATCCCTGCGTTGGTGGACTTCTTCATCGCCAAGCATAGCGTCGGCTCACACCGTGAGATACGAGGGCTAACGGCGTCGGCGCGAAATCTGATAATGAGCTACTCGTGGCCTGGCAACGTTCGACAGCTCGAGTCGGCCATCGAGCGCGCGATACTTCTATGCGAAGGAACTGAGATCGACGCCGAGGATTTGCCAGTTGAGATCCGTCAAGAAGGGACATCGGCCGCAGCCTTCAACTTCAAGCTGCCACCTGAGGGGATTTCATTTGAAGATGTGGAAAGGTCGCTCATCACTCAAGCGATGGAGCAGACTAACTGGAACATTACCCGTTCGGCCAAGCTGCTCGGGCTTTCGTTTCGCACTCTTCAGTACAGGCTTGAAAAGTTTGGGATCAAGAAGCCGGCATCAAAGGACTAACAAACCGGCGGCGCGCGCTCCGTGGTCATTGCTTACGCACAGGTTACGCAGTCGTTGGTAATCGGTTTTGTCGGCGGATGTCTTACTGTTTGAGGAGCACGAACTTTGCTGCGCGATGTTGTCCCACCGCGATGCGTTCCTGACTTGCTGATGATGAGTCATCACCCAGAAGCTGCGACGAAATCTTAGCGACTTGAGTCTTAGCTACAGCGAGCGAATGATTGAAGCGCTCGGCAGCGAAATCGTCTTGCAACTCACGCGCGGGACGCTCGGCTCCACATTCATAGCAAACTTGAACCAACCGTTTGTCGCTTGATCGGTGCGGGATGCACCAGTAATGGCGTCGACTCAATCTACAGAAAAACGACATCACTTCCTTCCTTAAGCCTTGTAGCTCGGTGAACAATATTTCGCTTGTTCGCCGGGGGCAGTGTTCTGATTGCTGAAGGCCCATTCACGAGGGTCTTGCTTTTTGAGTCGTGAGCCTCAGGAGGGCCAGGCGCCGGCAAGTATAAGCAACATTTCTAAGGGATTGCAAGAGTTTTCTTTACAGGTCACGTTCGGTCCCGTTGCGACTGCATATCTCACCTTAGCGTCGCAAGGATCTGAGCGCCCGGGCGTAGTCTTTGGGCGTGTTAATGTTTTCGAAGAAAAGCTCAAAGTCGGCGAGGTGACGCAGATCGTCAAATGCAACGAAGCGCGTCGGGACTCGATCGAAGAGGCTGCTGATCCTTCTCTCGCCGTTTGCGATGAGATCTCGAACGACAGTAAGTCCTTGGGTTGAATAGATAGCGCAAAGCGGTTGAGGTTTTTGATCAGGTCCGACGGGTATCACCGCTTCATAGTCACCCTGGATGTTCAGCAATAACTCGAATAGTTCGGATGTGACGAACGGGAGATCGCAGCCCGCCAAAACCACTCGGGATGTTTGTGCGTTTTCCAGAGCCGTGCGGATTGCCTCCAGCGGGCCGATGTTCGAATGTGAATCGGCAAACACCGGCAGGCCGAGCCGCGCGTACTCAGGATTGTTGGCAATAACGGCAACCCCGGTAGTCACCGGCACAAGCGCCGCAATCACACGCTCGATCATCGACTGACCGTCGAGGTCCAGCCAGGCCTTATCCCTTCCCATCCGCGAGCTACGACCCCCGGCCGTGACGAATCCCATCGCGTCGATCATCTTGTGTTCGAGTATAACAGGTGAACCCTGGCCTCGATATTTCCCAACTGCAGCAATCCGTCTGACTGCCGCCGGGCCGTTGAAGTTTTCTCAAGGTCATTTGTTTGGTAAGGTACTCGCGAAGCGAAATCGGGAGGTTCAATCACTCTTGGAAAACAGCACGATCGATACCGGAGCGCATCTACTGAAGATCTTTCAGCAAAGCGGCGCGTTGTTGGAAGGCCACTTTCAACTAACGTCGGGGTTGCACAGCCCTCGCTATCTGCAATGCGCGCTCGTTCTTCAGTATCCTCAGCATGCAGAGTTCATCGGTCGGGCGCTCGCGGCTCAGTTCAGCGACGATCGAATCGACGCGGTCTGTGCCCCGGCGATCGGCGGGATAATCGTGGCTCACGAGACAGCTCGGGCGATCGGGGCGCGTGCGCTCTTCACAGAGCGCGAG
>Ga0114129_10010023_pt1 | contig 13508 bp, 12 predicted proteins | sample RhiMetdeltSRZDD1_FD_80071 | JGI IMG/M metagenome (GOLD analysis project Ga0114129, IMG submission 80071) | Populus rhizosphere microbial communities from Tennessee, USA - Rhizosphere MetaG P. deltoides SRZDD1 (version 2) (version 2) | ecosystem: Host-associated > Plants > Roots > Rhizosphere >...
AGAACAAAAGCTGCTTCTCCAGTAATGTAACCGGCAGTAGGTGTAATCCCAGCAAGTCCTGATATTGCACCATTTATGACTGCTGCTATGGAAGGTTTACCTGAACGTTTCCATGATAGAAATAGCCACACTAACGTACACGTTGCAGCTCCTATTTGCGATGTCAAAAGAGCGTTTCCTGCAACGCCATTAGCAGCTAATGCACTACCAGCATTAAATCCAAACCATCCCAGCCATAGCATAGTAGCTCCTATTACTGCTAGTGGTAAATTATGGGGGACCATTATTTGCGGTCCGAAATTCTTCCTCCTTCCGAAGACAAGTCCAGCAGCAAGAGCGGCCATACCCGCGCTTGTATGTATTACTATACCACCTGCAAAGTCCCATACACCAAGCTGTGCTAACCATCCGCCTCCCCATATCCAATGAGCTAATGGGAAATAGATGAATAAGCTCCAAGCTATGGCAAATATGAAAAATGCACTGTATTTGATTCTTTCAGCAAATGCACCAGAAATTAATAGAGGAGTAATAACAGCGAACATCATCTGATATGTTGCAAAAGTCACTCCAGGAATTGTAACGTTTATTCCAAATCCTTCATGAACCTTCACTCCATTATAGAATACATGATCTAACCCTCCTATTATCCCACCTTGAGTAGGTCCGAATACCAAAGTAAAACCAACAATAAACCACAGGGTGGAAAGAATTGCCAACCCAGAAAACGTGTGCATTATTGCTGAAAGACCATTCTTAAATCGAATTAAACCAGCTTCGAAGAATCCCAAACCAGGTGTCATTAACATGACAAGTCCTGTTGCGACTATCATCCATGCAGTATCACCAGTATCTAACGCCATTCCTGTTGCTAAGTCACTACATAGTATTATAAAAAAGTTTGTCCTAAACTAATAAAAAATTAATTTAAGAGAAATATCGAAAAATAATTATAAATCTTTTAAATAATTAGATGGTATTTTGTAATTCTTTCTCGAACACCTTTACTATGTTTTGTATATCTATTTCAGACACCCCCGGATGGACTGGAAGAGATAAAACATGTTCACTTGACCAATTAGTATTTGGTAGATCATCATTTAATGAAAATTTCTGGTAAAAAGGTGTTTTATGAACAGGAGGATCATAATAGACAGCTACCCCTATTCCATTTTCTATCAGTTTTTTCTTGATGTGATCTCGTAAGTTTATATCATTACTTGAACCGTTAAATGCTAATGTATAAAGATACCAATTAAATTTCTTTATTTGATCTTCTTGGGGAATTTTAATGTTATATTTTTTATTAATTGTTTCTAGCAAATTAGATAATAATATGGAATTTCGTCTTCTACGATCCAAAATTGTTTTTAATTTTCTCATTTGTATTTTGGCTATTGCAGCACTTAATTCAGGAAGTCTATAATTAAGCCCTAATAGTCGTGTATCATATCCTTCAACCATGCCATGATTTCTGATCATCTTTAATGTGTCTGCTATTTTATCTTCATTTGTTACAATAGCTCCACCCTCCCCTGCTGTTAACACTTTGCTAGCATACATACTAAAGCATCCCATCGTTCCAAAAGTTCCCGTTTGTTTATTTTTATAAGTTGATCCTAATGATTGACATGCATCTTCAATAATATAAATAGAATACTGATTTGCAATTTCATTCAGTTCAGTTAGATCTGCAGGATGACCATAAAGATGAACAGGTATTATAGCTTTACTTTTTTTAGAAATTTTTTTCTTTAAATCGTAAAGATCGATGGTATAATCTTTAGTATTAATATCTACGAAAATGGGTTTCGCTCCAGATGCAACCACTGCATTGGCAGTTGCTACAAAGGTAAAAGAGGGAAGTAATACTTCATCTCCCGTCTTAATATCAAGTGCAAGTAATGCTGCATGCAAAGCTGCAGTACCCGAATTAACGGAGATTACATGTTTAACATTTAAAAATGTTCGTAGAGATGATTCAAATTCTTGTACTCTTTTACCACCATCTCTTGCAGCACTAGTTAGAGCATTTTCATCAATGACTTTAATAATTTCTTGTTTCTCCTCGTTATCTATCCAAGGTCTGTTAATTGGAATCATTTTTAACTATTTTATGTGATTAAGGATATTAAATAAGTGTTTTTGATAAAAATCAATAAATAAATTATTTACCATTGTTACGTATCGTTATACACATTAAAAACTTTGACAAAAAAATTAGATTATTAAATAATTTACAATATATTAATTAAAAATATTAGGAAAAGGTTTTCTATATAAAACAATTGTCAAATTATACCTAATTTACTTAAAATGTTTTTGAATTAGGTTAACTTGCTATTATTTTAGATACTAACATTTAAAATCATTAAAATATATAATAGGAGGATATTTGATTTATCTTTGTGCAGATGTGGCAGAGTGGTCTTCTATACAGAACACAATAATGCGTCGGCCTTGAGTAATCTTCAAGGTTAAAGCAAGCCGATTCGCCTTCGGGCGATCAGGAGTTCAAATCTCCTCATCTGCGCTTATATTGTTAAAAAGATTATCTAATAAATTTGATCAGATGTAAAATTTATTAGACTTTAATAATTAAACTCGCATTAATGGATAAAAGATTAGTAGTAGTAATGGCTGTGTTGGCCGTTATTAGTGCAATAGTTACAATTTTTATATCTCCGTTAGATACTACTATTCCTATCCCAGAGCCCTCACTCTTGAGTAATACAACGAATCAGAGTAAAGGTATTGAGATAATTGCAAAAAATCTATCAACACCTTGGGCTATAGATATTGCAAAAGACAATAGAATATTTTTTACTGAAAGAGATGGAAAGATCAGGGTAATTGATGAAAAAGGAAATCTTCTAGATGAACCAGTAGCTTATATCAGAGTTGCACAAGATGGAGGTTCAGGATTATTAGGAATTGTTCTTCATCCTAACTTTACAGAGAATCATTTAATGTATATTTATCATAGTTATGTAAAAGATAATAAACTTTATAATAAAGTTTTACTTTTAAAAGAAAAAGATAACAAAATTATTGAATCAGATATAATAATTGATTCTATTCCTGGGTCACCATATAACAATGGAGGAAGAATAAAGTTTGGACCAGATTACAAGCTATATATAACTACTGGTGATGCGTCGGATCCTCTTTTAGCACAAAATCTTTCTTCACTTGCAGGTAAGATATTACGATTAAATCCTGATGGATCTATTCCTTCGGATAATCCATTCAATTACTCTTCTATTTATTCATATGGACATAGAAACGTTCAGGGAATTGCATGGCACCCAATAACAAAACAGATGTATTCATCAGAACATGGTTCATCAGGATTTGATGAAATTAATTTGATTATTTCAGGAATGAACTATGGATGGCCAGAAGAAGAATGTAAAGGAACAAATATTTCTCAGAAAGCTATTATTTGTTTTAATCCTGCTATTGCACCTTCTGGTATAACGTTTGCTTCATCAGATAAACTAGGTTATCAAAATGATCTAATCGTAACAACCCTCAAAGGTTCTCATTTAAGACAAATAGACTTAGAATCAGGAGAACAAAATAATATATTAGTAGGTTATGGTCGACTTAGAGATGTTGTTGAATCTAGTGACGGTACCTTATATGTACTGACTAGCAATACCGATGGAAGAGGAATTATCCAAGATAATGATGATAAAATTTTAAAAATACTTAAACCATAAACCCTTGTGGACAAAGTTAATAAGAAGGAAAATAACAAAAATATCAAAAAATTTTATGACTTAGATCTTCAGGAACGCTTGCAATATTTGAAAAAAGAAACACACATTACTGAAGAAGATTCAGAAATCTTTCAAGACTTTCCAAAAAATTTTGTTTTTAATAAAATTAACAACATGATTGAAAATGCAATAGGATTTATACCTATTCCTTTAGGAATTGCTACTAATTTTGTTATAAACGGAAGAAAATATTTAATTCCAATGGCTATTGAAGAACCATCTGTTATCGCTGCTGCAAGTAAAGCTGCGAAAATTGCAAGTATAAAAGGAGGATTTTTAGCTGAAGCAGATAATTCCATCATGATTGGACAGATCCAATTAGTTTCACGAGATAAAAGAAATAATAAAGACAAATTTTCTTTCAAGAAAGAAAGAGATAAAATAAAAAAAATAATATTGAATAATAAAGAAAAGTTACTGGAAATATCAAATTCAAAAAGTAGATCAGTACATGCAATTGATTTACAATTAAGGGAAATCTCTGATGAAAGCAGCAACAAAATGGGTTATATGATAATAATCGAATTAATTATAGATACAAGAGATGCAATGGGCGCAAATGTAATTAACACGATGTGCGAATTAGTTGGTTCAGAATTAGAAAAACTAACTAAATGTACAGTTATTTTGAAAATTCTTTCGAATTATTCAACAAAAAGAATGGCTAGATGTAAAGCTATTTTTCCAAAAGAATTGGTTGGTGGCTTGGATGGTGTAAATAGAATTTTATACGCATATGCATTTGCATATTCTGACATATATAGAGCGGTTACACATAACAAAGGTTTGATGAATGGAATTGATGGAGTAGCTATAGCAACAGGGCAGGATGTTAGAGCTATAGAAGCAGCTGCACATGCATATGCTTCAAAGGATGGAAAATATAGATCTCTGACTAAATGGTATAGTTCAAGAGAAGGAGATTTAGTTGGGGAAATCGAGATTCCATTGGCTATAGGAATAGTAGGAGGAATAAGCTCAGTACATCCGTATGTGAAAGTATCTTTGAAAATATTAAATATAAAGAAAGCCAAAGAGCTTGCTTTAATAATGATAGCGGTAGGTCTAGCTCAAAATTTTGCTGCAATCCGTGCATTAGCGGATGAAGGAATTCAGAGAGGACATATGAGATTACATGCTCGAAATATAGCCATAACTGCAGGAGCAACCGATGAACAAATCAATATCGTTGCAAACAGACTTGTCCAAGAAAATAATGTTACTGTAAATAAGGCTGAAGAAATTATCAAATTAATTAATAAAAATGGAATTAATACTAAGTAGATATATATCCAATGAGAAGAAAAATTTTTTGTTATAGTTATGGCTCACATAGTAAAATTTGTTGTACCTAAGGGAACTATTGAAGAAGCAACCTTAAAGATTCTTGAAGAAGCATGGCAAAAAATAAGCGGTCGAGCACGAACTTATAGAATTAAGTTAAGTGATCCAGAAATAGAAGTTAAGCTTCTGAGGCCACAGGAAATTCCTACATATGTACAAGAAGGGCTATATGATGTTGGAATTACTGGAAGAGATTGGATTAAAGAAGCAAATGCAGATGTAAAAATTTTACTAGATTTAGAATATGGTAGAGTAAAACAAGTAATAGCTATACCAGAAAGTTTTCAATTTAATACTTTGGATGAAATGATTATAGATCATGTAAGAAGAGAAAAACCACTTAGAATATCTGCAGAATACCTTACTACTACAGCAAATTATATAAAATCTAAAATTGCCTACCAGAAATATTTTGGAAATAGCAACCCTATGATTATCACCCCTTGGCTTAGAGTTGGCGAAAATAAAAATGTTCAAATATTTCTCTCGTTTGGGGCAACAGAAGCTAAGCCACCAGAAGATGTAGATGCTATATGTGATATTACTGAAACTGGAACAACTTTAGCCCAGAATAATTTAAAAATTATAGATACAATTATGGAATCGACTTCTGTTCTAATCGCAAATAAAAATTCTCTTAAAGATAATAAAAAGAGAGAGAAGATAGCAGATATGATTGCATTATTAAAGGGAGTGGTAGAAGCACGAAAAAAACTGCATATTTTTGTTAATGTCAGGAAAGAAAATTTAAGTAAATTACTTTCTACCTTACCAGCATTAAAGAGACCTACAGTTAGCGATTTGAGTGAAGAAGGATGGTATGGAGTGAATACAATTATTGATAAGAATGAATTTATAAAAATTGTTCCAATTATGAGAAAATTAGCACAGGGCTTAGTTGTATCAGAACCAAGACAAATATTACCATTAGAAGAGATCAACTTAGACAAAGAAGAATAATAATTGATTAATAGAATCACAATTAAAAATGCTAAACTAGATGTAGAAAGCATACGTTATAGAGTATCAAGTAATTTTTCTGAAGATGCAATTAAAAAGACACAGGAGATTTTAGAAAATGTTCGTAATTGTGGTGATGATGCTATCAAAAGATATACATCTGTATTTGATAAAGTGGAGCTAGATTCATTTCAAGTCAGTAATGAAGAAATAGAAGAAGCATACAATTGTATTTCCGATGATCATATTAAAACTATTAAACTTATTAGAGATAGATTGGTAAGAAATGAAACTATTCTATTAGATCACCTTAAAAAAATATCATCTTTATATATAAAAAATGAAAACATACAACGCATAATCCAACCTATTCCTAGCGTTGGTTGTTATGTTCCCGGTGGATCTGCCAGATATCCAAGTACACTCATAATGTGTGTAACTCCAGCAAAATTAGCGGGAGTCAAAAGAATAGTAGCAATAACACCAACTAAGTTAAATGGAAAAATAGATCCCCTTACGTTAGTTTCAGCTGATATTTGTGGAGTTAATGAAATATACAAAATTGGAGGAGCACAAGGTATAGCAGGATTAGCATTTGGAACTGGTAGCATCAAGAGAGTGGACAAGATTGTAGGTCCAGGTGGAATGTATGTAACAATTGCAAAATTATTGGTTTCAAATATAGTATCAATTGATATGTTAGCAGGTCCTACAGAATTAGTAATTTATGCAGATGATAAATCTAATGCAAAATATGTTGCTTTAGACCTGATTTCCCAATCAGAACACAGTAAAGATACGTTATGTGGATTAGTAACTAATTCATATGAATTTGCAAATACAGTCGAAGATGAAATTAATAATATTTTAGAAAGTAAGATCTCACGCCAGGAAATAGTTACAAATAGTTTAAAAGAAAATGGATTTATCGCTATATCAGAAAATGAAAATTTAGCAATAGAATTTATTAATGAAATAGCTCCCGAACATTTACAGGTTATGGCTAAGAATGAATTAAAAATAGTTAAAAAAATTACGTCTGCAGGACTTACTTTAATTGGAGAAAATACTCCGTCTGCAGCTAGTGACTATTGTTTAGGTTCAAATCATGTTCTTCCTACTATGGGATTTGGTAAATCAAGAACATCTTTATCAATATTAGATTTTATCCGAATTGCAAATTTAGTTCAAGCTTCAAAGAAAGAGCTTGAGGAAATTGAACCTTATATCAAGATAATAACTAAAGAAGAAGGTCTGATTAATCATTATGAAGCTGTTAAAGAAAGAGTAAAAGATATTACAAATCAAAAAATAAAAGATGAGAAATAAAATATGGATAAATGGTTTGAAACAAAATTAAGTGAAATAGGAAAATTAGATTATTACAAAAAACCAGAAAAAAATGAAGGATTAAAACTAGATGCAAACGAAAATCTTGCTTTAAAAAAAGAGTTTATCAAAAAAATAGCAATTAAAGCTGCAAAAAAAGAAGATTTAAGAGAATATCCATTAGATCAAGTTGATGATTTTTATCTCCAGCTTTCAAAATATACTAAAATAGATAAAAAATATTTAGCCATTGGAAATGGCTCTGATCAAATAATAGATTTAATCCTGTCAGTCTTTGGAAAAGAAAAAAGAGTAACTACCTTTACTCCTACTTTTTCTTATTTTATTGATAGATGTTTATTATATTCAATAAAAATAGACAAAATACCTCTTCTACATGATAATTCAATTGATAAAAAAAAGTTTATTCAAAGCGCAAAAAAATCTGAAATAATATACATCTGTTCACCAAACAATCCTACTGGTAATCAATTTGATAAGGAATTATTAATAGATATAATTAAAAATTTTGATGATAAATTAATAATTATTGATGAAGCGTATGTAGAGTTTGCTAGTTACTCATTTTGTTCTGAAACAATAAAAAGCCAGAATATAATACTATTAAGGACGCTATCAAAAGCATTTGGATTAGCAGGAGCAAGATTAGGGTACTGTATTGCTAACGAAGATTTTTCACGTATATTTAAAACTATTATTCAATATCCTTATGCAATAAATAATATTTCTTTGGATATAGGAAGTGAGATATTAAGGGATTCAAAATATATTGAGAAAACTATTAAAATTATTAAGAACGAACGTAAAAGAATATTAGATTATTTAAAAGAAATTAATAATGAAATAAAAGTTTTTCAAACTGAGTCTAATTTCATTTTTTTTCAAATTCCTGACATGAATAAATATGAACGAATTTTAACTCAATTAAAAAAAGACAATATAGCAGTTAAAACCATAGGAAGAATAAAAGATAGAAAAGGAGGTCATATTAGGGTAACTATCGGAACAAAAATGATGAATAATAAATTTTTAAGATCATTAGATAAGGTAATATAATGTAATGTATCAAAAAATAAATAATGTTAATTTTATTTATACATTGAGAAGATGTTTCCATATTGACTATATTATTTTTGATATTGATGGAGTTTTAATTGACGTAAAAAAATCTTATAACGAAGCAATAAAAAATACAGTCCAATTTGTAGTCAGAAATTTGATTAAAAAAGATTTAAAAGATTTGATTACAGATCAGATCATTTTGAAATTTAGACAGACTGGAGGTTTCAACAATGATACTGATACAAGCTATGCTATTATTTTAGCGCTATTATCATATCAAGATCTTCAAAATGCTAATCTTGAAAAATTTCTAATTGATGTAGCAGAACATGCTGATGAAACGGGGATAGACTCGGTTGAGAAATACATTAAGAAACTAACATCGAATAAAACCTTTCCTAATTATTTAAAAAATATTGATAAAATTCTTGATTATTTGAACTATCCTGGAAAGGTTGGAGACAGTATAGTTTCTACTGTATTTGACGAATTTTTTTATGGACAAGAATTATTTTTAAAAAGATATAAAATTAAATCAAAACACTATTTTGGAAAACCGCTCATTGAAAATGATAGAATAGTGATCACAGATAATACAATCAGAAAGCTAATAGAAAGATTTAACAGTAAAATTGCAATGGTTTCAGGAAGAAGTAAGATTGCAGCAGCCTATGCCCTAGATAATAAATTTTATTTGTTAAACGAAAAAAATAGCATATTTCTCGAGGATGAAGACAGAAAATTCGCTAAACCAAATCCCTATGGATTAAAAAAAGTAATAAATAAAATTAACACAAGAAACGATATTCTCTATTGTGGTGACTCTGTTGAAGATTTAATAATGGCTAGAAGAGCAGAAGAAGAATTAAATCAAAAAAACATTAAAACCAAAACTAGTATAGTTTTTTGTGGAATCTATGGCTGTAGTAGTAATAAAGATGAGTTAATTAGTAAGTTTATGGAGAAAAAAGCAGATATAATAATTAAAAGCGTAAATGATTTACCACATATATTAAATAAAGTATCATAAGGAATATTGTTAGTTGAATTCGAAACCTCTTGACTTGGATAAATCTCAGCAAAGAATATCCGTCAAAGATAGATTTACGAAAGAGACCGATGTAAGCGTGAGCGTTAATATTGATGGCTCTGGGAAAGTAGAAATTAAAACTGGAATTCCATTTATAGATCATTTAATCTCAGCGTTTGGAAAGCATAGTATGGTAGATATTTATTTAGAAGCAAAATCAAATGATAGTATTTTTCATCATTTAATTGAAGATGTGGCTATAACCCTCTCTCAAACTCTAAATGATGCGTTATCAAATAGGACGCAAATTAGAAGATATGGATATGCAATAATTCCAATGGATGAAGTAATGGCAATTTCAGCAATTGATCTAATCAAAAGACAAACCCATAAAGTAAATTTAGGATTAACAAGAAAGGAAATTGAAGGAATTGCAAGAGAGGATTTGGAACATTTTATAGAAAGTTTATTACAAAATCTTAATGCATGTATTCATATTAATATACAATATGGCGAAAACGACCACCATAAAATAGAGGCAGCAATGAAGTCATTTGCAATAGCGTTTAGAATGGCTTCAGGTATAGATTATCAAAGAGATGGGATTCCAAGTACAAAAGGAGTAATGTGATATTGAATGATATTGCAATTTTTGATTATGGTGCAGGTAATCTTTATAGTTTAAAATGTTCTTTGGAAAGAAATGGAGCCACAAAAGTTTCCATAATTAAATCTTTAAAAAATATGCATAAACATGATGGATTAATTCTTCCTGGAGTAGGGAACTTTGATCCTGCTATTCGATCAATACAACCATATAGAAACGATTTTGATGATCTGTTTGAAAAAAACTTTCCTATTCTTGGTATTTGTCTAGGAATGGAAATGTTATTTAATAATAGCGAAGAAGGAAAGTTAGAAGGTTTGAAAATTTTAAGTGGAAGAGTGATTATGCTTCCAAGAAAAAAGGTAAAAATTCCACATATGGGATGGAATAATTTAGAAATAACAGATAAAGGATGTAAAATCCTTCAAGGATTAAAAGATGAATGTTGGGTCTACTTTGTTCATTCATACCGTATAATTTCAAAAGATAAAAAAGTAATAGTTGCGAATTCTCGATACGGAGGTAATATACCAGTTGTTGTGGAGAAAAATAATCTTTTTGGAACACAATTTCATCCTGAAAAATCAGGGATAAATGGAGCGAAAATAATAAAGAATTTTTTGGCAATATGTGGTGGTAAATATTGAATATAATACCTGCAATTGATATACTAGAAGGAAAGGTAGTAAGATTAGTTAAAGGAGATCTTCGAAATAAAATTGTTTATAGTGACAATCCTATAGAAATTGCAGAGAAAATGGAAACTCAAGGTGCAAATATAATTCATGTAGTAGATCTTGATGCTACTTTGACTACTGGATGGAATAATAATCAAAATAACACAGAAATTATTTTGAAAATGATAGATTCGATAAATATTCCGGTGCAGGTAGCTGGAGGAATAAGATCTATTGATGCTATTAATAGGATGTTTGAAAAAAAAGCAGAGAAAATTGTTATAGGCACCTTGGCATACAAAAAGCCTCAAGTATTACAACAATTAAAGGATAAAATAGAGAAAATAGTAATTTCAATAGATCAAAATAAAGGTATTGTCATGATTGATGGATGGAGGCAACCATCTGGATTTAAGGTAGTTGAAGCTATAAAATTATTCATGGCCAAGGGAGTTAAAGAATTTTTACTCACATCAGTGGATAGAGATGGAACTTTGAATGGCCCAGATTTAGATACACTTTCATATGCTTCGAACATAAATGGAACAAAAATAATTGCTAGTGGAGGAATATCCAGTATTGAAGATATAATAAGAGTCAAAAATATTGGTTGTTCTGCAGTTATACTAGGCAAATCTCTCTATGATGGAAAGATAGATGTAAAAAAAGCTCTAACAGTAGTTTAAAAAATGACCTTAGCAAAAAGAATTATTCCTTGTCTTGATGTAGACAATGGGAGAGTAGTTAAAGGTATTAATTTTAAAGAAGTGAAGGATGCAGGAGATCCAGTTGAATTTGCAAAAAGATATAGTCAACAAGGAGCAGATGAACTTGTTTTTCTAGATATAACTGCTTCAGAACAGAAACGAGATATTATTAAAAAGGTAGTACGAAATGTTGCTAGAGTTATAGACATACCTTTTACTGTAGGTGGTGGTATCAAAAAATTAGAACATGCAAGAGACATTTTACTAAGTGGAGCTGATAAAGTTTCTATAAATACATCTGCGATAAAAAATCCAGAATTAATTACAGAATTAATGTCTATTTTTGGAAAACAATGTATAGTAGTAGCAATAGATGTTAAAAAAAATTATTCGACTGCTGAGCCTAAGACAATTTTAAAAGATAATTATGAGAATAAAATGAAACAAAATAAGCATTATTGGTTTGAAGTTATGATATATGGAGGAAAAGAAAGAACAGGCATAGATGCAATAAAATGGGCTAAAAAGGTAGAAAAACTTGGAGGAGGGGAAATTCTTTTAACAAGTATTGATGCAGATGGAACTGAAGAAGGATATGATTTAGAGTTGAACAGAATTATTTGCAGAGAGTTAAGTATACCAGTCATAGCCTCTGGAGGATGTGGGAAACCAATACATATGCTGGAAGTGTTCCAAAAAACAAATGTAGATGCAGCTTTAGCAGCATCTATATTTCATTATGAGAAATCTACTGTTAAAAAAGTAAAACAATTTTTAAAAAGAAATAACATACATGTAAGAATATGATAGTATAAATTATCATATATAGTAGTTGAAATTATAATATTTTAATGCAGGAGCCTCAACAGCAACAACAAACAAATATCATTATCATCTGATGATAAACTTTATAGAAATTTTATATATTCAATAAAAACTCGAGCAACACGAGAAAACTATTTGAAATTTTTACAATATTATATGAAATTTTTAGATATCAAGAATCTGAAAGAACTTGTTGAAAAACCCCAGAAAATTATTGAATCCGATATCAAAGAATATTTAGTGTACCTTAGAAAGGAAAGAAAGATATTGTATGTTACAGCGAATACGTATCTGGTTCCTATAAGAAAATTTTATTATGTAAATTCAGATTATCAATTCAAATGGGATTTAATAAATTCATATCTGGGAAATGATGGTACAGATGAGGATGATGAATTAGAACGAGATGAAGGAGGAGAAGGCGGAGAAGATAGACCATATTCTAAAGAAGAAATCAAACCTCTGGAAATAATGTTTATGTTGTATGGATAGAATTTTCGAGTTTTAATAACACCTTTGAAGTTATGTATAAAAAAAGAAATAACAATGGTTTATCCTTTGGAGTTGCAATAAATCTTAGTAATAATCCTGATGGTACAGTATCTACTACTCCCGAGATTTCTTCCTCTGGAAATAACGTATATGTTGTATGGATGCAGGATAACATCTTTGGAAATTATGATGTCTTTTTTAAGGCAAGTAATAATGGTGGAGAAACATTTGGAAGTACAATAAATATTAGTAATAATCCAACAACTTCGCGATTTCCAAAAATGACTGCCTCTGGCAATAACGTTTTTGTTGTATGGCAAGATACCAGTCCTGCACCGTCAGATATCTTATTTAGAACAAGTAGTAATAATGGTTTGTCCTTTGGAAGTACAATAAATATTAGTAATACTCCAGGACCATCAGCGGATGCACACATTACATCGGCAAATGAAATTGTATATGTAGTATGGATTGATGTCATTGATGGAGCTGGTGAAATATTTTTTAAATCTAGCAATAACCTTGAAATGGTAAACCTTAGTAATAATGCAGCAATTTCAGTATCGCCCGAAATTTCCGCTTCTGGTAATGATTATTATGTGACATGGCAGGATTTTGCACCTGGAAATTATGATATATTTTTCCTCTCAAATAGTCAAATGGAAATAT
>Ga0114129_10010024_pt1 | contig 13508 bp, 10 predicted proteins | sample RhiMetdeltSRZDD1_FD_80071 | JGI IMG/M metagenome (GOLD analysis project Ga0114129, IMG submission 80071) | Populus rhizosphere microbial communities from Tennessee, USA - Rhizosphere MetaG P. deltoides SRZDD1 (version 2) (version 2) | ecosystem: Host-associated > Plants > Roots > Rhizosphere >...
CGCTCGGCTACGCTTTCGAGCAGGCCACGCACCATCGCCGGCCGCCGATGACCACTCCGCCGCTGCCCGGCGAACCGTAGCTGGCGCAAGACATTGCCGCGGCGTATGATGCGGCAGCGCTTGATGGTCCGCCTGAAGGCGGACCCCACCGACGATCATCGGTGGGGCCCGGCTTTAGCCGGACCTGAGTTTTCGGAGGACAGCCGATGAAGAGACGTATTGTTCTAGGCGGTTTGCTGATGGTCGGCGCGGTTTCAATCGCGCTGGCGGCACAGCAGCAGGCGCCGCCCAAGCCCTCGGCGTCGGCGATCAAGGTGGAAAAACTCGCCGACAACCTCTATGTCCTCAACGCGCTCGCGGCGGGCGGCGGCGGCAACACATCCATCTTCATCACCGCAACCGGCGTCGTTGTGGTGGATACGAAGAATCCCGGCTGGGGCCAGCCGCTGCTCGACAAGATTAAAACGATCACCAACAAGCCCATCACGACAATCGTCAACACGCACACGCATGGCGATCATGTGAGCGGCAACGTGGAGTTCCCGGCTAACGTGGACATCATCGTCCAGGAGAACACGAAGGCGAACATGGGCGCGATGCGGCCAGCATCGTTCGTCGCGCAGCCCGCGGGCGGCCCGCCGCCGAACATATTCACGCAGCATAACGGCGCCGGCATGCCCAAGCGGACCTTCAAGGACACGATGATGATCGGCAACGGCGCTGATCGGATCGAGCTTCATTACTTCGGGCGGGCGCACACCAACGGCGACGCGATGGTCTTCTTCCCGGCGGCGCGCGTGCTCCATATGGCCGACGTGTTCGCCAACAAAGGGCTGCCGGGCATGGACTCCAACAACGGCGGGACTGGCGTCGGCTATGCCGACACGTTGACGAAAGCAGCCGACTTCGCAGACAAGAACAACGTCGAGAAGATCGTCAACGGACACAACGAGACCACCACGACGCGCGCCGATCTTCGCGAGTTCATCTCGTACGTCAAGGACTTCGTCGCCGCGGTGCAGGAAGGTAAGCGTTCCGGCAAGAGCGTGGACCAGGTGGCCGGCGCCTGGAAGACGCCGGCGAAGTACGCGGGCTACGAAGCGATGCCCGTCCTCGTACGCGTGAAGGCAGATGCCGATCTGATCTTCAAAGAAACGAAGTAGAGGCCAGAAGGTCCGGCTTTAGCCGGACCTAGAGAATCCCCTTCCCCAGAGCTGACAGCGCCAGCTCCGTACCAAATTCTGCGGTGGTGTTGCGGAGATCGAGGGTCGGGTTCACCTCGACGAGGTCGAGTGCCACGAGCTGGCCTGCGTCGGCAACCAGTTCCATGATCATGTGCGCCTCGCGATAATCGAACCCGCCTTTGACCGGCGTTCCGACGCCTGGCGCGATTGACGGATCGCACACATCCATATCGAACGAGACATGAATGCCACCGGTATCACGCGCGGCGAGCGCGAGTGCGCGTTCGGCCACCGTGGCGATCCCGTCGCGATCGATGTCCTTCATCGTGAAGACGTGAATACCTGACGCGCGAATTTGATCCTTCTCGCGCTGATCGAGATTGCGGATGCCGACGAGCACCGTGTGCTGCGGCAGCACCGACGGCATCGATCCGATTGACGCGAGCTCGAGAGGCTCCTGCCCGAGCAGTGCCGCCAGCGGCATCCCGTGCACGTTGCCGCTCTCGGTCGTCGTAGGAGTATTCATATCGCCGTGCGCGTCGACCCAGATGAGGCCCAGCGGTTTGGACGAGCTCCGTCGGATCCAGTCCGCGCTCGCGGCAACGGATCCTGCGGCCAGACTGTGATCGCCTCCGAGGACGAGCGGCAGCGCGCCTTCATCCAGCGATTTCAACGCGCGGTCGTACAGCCTCTGACACACCTCCGCGATCTCGCGGACATATTTCTTGTGCTTGTCAGCCGGCCGCTGCGTTTCCGGAATCGGCGCCGGGAGATCGCCCTTGTCGAGCGCCGACCGTCCGAGCGCCGCGATTTGATCGCGAATGCCGGCGATACGGAAGGCCGATGGCCCCATGTCGACACCACGGCGCCCGGCGCCGAGATCGAGGGGAACACCAATGAGGTGGACCGGCTTCATTAATTCAAAGTTCAAAATTCACAATGCAAACACGGTCTGATTCGCGGCAAACGGAGGAGAGTCGCAGCGGCATCTACTCAGCTGCTGCAACAACATGGTGTTTGAATTTTGCATTTTGAATGTCGAATTACCGCAATTTGTACGACACAGACATCCCTTCCGATCCCGGTGACACGACGGATGTGAACAGTCCTGGATGGTTCTGAATGGCCTTGAGAAACGGCTCCATCTCCGACGCCTTGTTGACGACGTTGTGCGCGAGGAAGAGGCCGCCGGGGTCGAGCCGCGGGTACACGATGTCGAAGAAGCGTTTGTAGTCAGGCTTCCAGGCGTCGAGGAACACGAGATCGAAGCTGCCCTGAAGCTTTGGAATCTCCTTGAACGCGTCGCCGTGAATGACGCGCACGACATCAGTCAGTCCCGCCTTCTGAATGTTTGCGGCCGCTTCCTTTGCGCGCTGCGGATCGTACTCAATAGAGACCACGTGCCCCCGAGATTCACGAGCGCCGAGGCCCAGCCAGATGCCGCTGTAGCCGCTGGCGGCACCGATTTCGAGCACCGACTTCGCTCCGCGCGTCGCGACCAGCACGCGCAGGAACCGGCCGTCTTCCTCGGACACCGCGAGTTGTCCCTTGTCGGCGGCCTTGATGTTTTTGAGGATCGACTCGATCTGCGGGGTAAGCGTGCCCGGCGAACGTTGCTGCGCGGCGGCGGGGGCGATCAGGACGGCGATGGCGAGAAGGGTCAGTCGAAGGCGCATCGCCCGATTCTCCCACTGGCACAATACGAAATACAAAATGCAGCCAGGCGCCGATTAGGTCTGGCCGATGCCGTCCAACGAGCTGGATGGAAGGGCGAGATAGGCGCGGCGGCACTGCGTCGCCGCCCACGCCGCGAAGGTGAATAAACCGAGTGAAGCGGCGACCGCGAGCAGCAGTCCGCGCGGGCCAAAAACCCGCGCCAGCCCCACTTGCCAGAAGGCCATGTAGCGAAGGTAATTACGACCGTCTTCTCTTCGTTCGAAGAGGTGCTCAACGGTGTACGCGGCTGTGGGTGGGACGAGTTCCGCCTGACGGCCGACCCGCGGCAACGCCATATCGGGCGGCCACACACCACCAACTGGTGGAGCGACATCGAGCTGCTGAATCTGCGTCGAGATTGCCACCGCAGGTGCCGACACGGCGAAGCCGAGCACAAATAAACCGATGGCCAGCATCCGTCTGAGCGGTGTGTCCATCCAGGGTCCGAGGACCGCAAGCGTGGATGGTATTGCCGGTATCAGCAAACGTGGACCCCAACACCACCCGCCATTCGGGTTGTGCCACAGCGCGGCGACAACGAACGTGATAGCGGCGGTAGACGAGATGAGAAGGGCAGCCTGACGGTCCCGACGCCCCAACCGGACCAGGGCGAATGGCAACAGAACCGTCACGGGTACGAAAAGGATCACGCTCTTGGACGGCTCCAGGAGCAACATGTGCGCGCCGCTCAGGAATGGCATCGTGAACCCCTCGTTCGGATAACCGAACTCGAGCGGGTTTCCATATCTCGCCACGTTGTAAGCAACCGTCATCGCGGCACCCACTGCGATCGGGCCCGTGGCGGCTAGCGCTCCTTTCACACCCGACCGGTGCACGATGACCCACATCATGGGTGCGAGCACGAGCACCGTCTGCGCGCGTGCGAGCATCGCAAGAGCCAGCCCGACACCTGCACCTGCGGGACGACCGCTCAGGGCGCACCCGATCGCAAACGCGACGCCCAGAGCGCTGAGCGGTTCCGCGAAAAATTCTTTACTGTATGGAAGAAGAAAGGTTCCGGCGACCGTCCCGATAGCGGCGATGAGTGCCGCTTCAGAAGAAGACCGAAGGTGGCGCGCGAGCCAGTAGACGACCACGACCAGTGCTGCCGTGATGAACGTCATGCTCGCGCCGACCAGTCCCGTGCTGATGAAATCGCTGTGCGACGGTGCTACCCATTCGAGTGGCTTGCTGAGCGCGTAGACAACAGCCGCGAGCAGCGGCATGCCGATGCTGGACTTCGCATACTGCAGGCCCCCAACGCCGGTCGTGGAATTGAATCCGGGCCCAACGTCCAGACGGTGCTCGTCTACGGCTGATTTCGCCACCTGATAGAACGTCTCGCCGTCCAATCCCGAAAGCCCCCCGTTGTGGATCAGGAGCAGGACGCACCAACAGGCAGCGAACAGCCACAGGATCATCCGGCGTTCAATCATGAACGGCTCTTCGCCCGCAAATCGAGCACGTAGAGGAGCACGACGCCCTGGCGCTCCACCGTGTGGAGAACGCGCCCGCCAGCATTTCGGTAGCAGTCCCCTCGTGTGGTGGCGAGCAGAATGTCAGGGTTCTGTTCCAGCAGAACCGGAATGAAGCGGGTGCCTGCCGCCGTTTCGCGCAGGTAGTAACTGGTTTGAAACGGATTCGAGCAGTTGGCGACGCGGATCCCTTCGCCCGGCACATTTTTCATCACCCACTCGATGCCTTCGCGATAGCTGTTACCCCAGTAGTCGGTCTCGAAGCGGCCGTCGACGCCGCGGAGCCCGCCGGCGACGAGGCGGTTGAAGTACACGCTCTCGTACGGGTGCAGCGCCGCCATGTCGCGCGCGGTGACCGCTGCCGCCGCCAGAGCAGCAGCGGCAACTGCGGCGCGGACGGCTCGCGGCATCGGCGGGCGGAGGCTGCTCTCGATCGCCGCAGCGGCGAGGACCGCCAACGGCGGAATCACGAACAAAAAATGCCGAACGGCGTCATACAGCGCAGATCGCAGCAATACTGGAACCAGTATCGGGAAGAGCACGACGAACGCGAGGAAGCCAAGTGTCACGGCGCGCTGACGATCTTCGTCGGTTGTCAATGCGCTCCGCTGCACGGCCAGGGATAGGACCCCCGCGGCAATCGCCACGAGATAGGTTTCGGGCAGCTGCAGGGTAAACCATGTCGGTACGTATGCCAATGGAGCCGGTCGCGCTGGCACTTGCTGTCCGAAGAACAGCGTGGGTCCCGTAAACGAGAAGCGCGCGGCCCTCCGGATGCCCAGCAGTGGATTCACAATCGGGTTCACCTGACCCCACGGCCAGAAAGCGAGCATGATGAGCCACGCGCCGCCGAGCACCGCGGCGAGCGGGATGGCAGTTTTTCTTATCGCATCGCGCGGCGAATCCCCGTCGCGAACATACGATAGGAACCACCACAGGATGATGTAGCCGAAGACGAAGATTCCTCCCGGCCTGATGGCAAGGAGCGCCCCGAACGAGGCGGTGAGCTTTGCAGCGGATGACCACCGAATCTTCGGGAGCGAGCGGGTGCTCTCCAGCAGGAAGCAGAGCGTCCATACGAATAGAGCGGCAAACGGGATGTCCTTCGGGTTGTTGAAGCTGTGTCCGTAGAACATCGGCGTGAGCGCCGTCAGTCCCATCGCCAGGAAGCCGCCGCGGGCTCCAATGACCAGCACGCCGAGACGCCACGTGCCCGCCAGGCCGATGAGCGCAAAAGCCACGTTGACGATATGACGGTCGATGAAGAGATCCAGCGGAGAGATGCGCGCGACCAACTGCGCGAGCACGTCGAAGAGCCCGCCATAGAGGTAGAGGTCCCGATACACGAGCGCCGCGTTGTTTTGGAGTCCGGATTGGTACCACGCAATGACCCGCTCGCCGTAGGCGCTCTGGAACTGCTCGTCCCAGGTAATACCGTACCCTGCGACCGTGGCCAGCATCACGATGGCGATGACTGTAAGCGCAGCCGCACCCGCCACCGTCCAGCGGTTCATATATTAGGCAAGGCGCGAGCCGAGCAAAGTGCGTTCACCGCTGACTCACGCATGATCTGGTTGCCGACGCCATTGGGAGCTTTCCGGCGCCATGAAAACCAATTGGGCCGGCCGCTTCCATCGAGGAGCACAACCGTTCATACCGCCGGCTGTGGAGAATGGCGTCATACGCGGGACAAGATGTGCGGTGATTCGCATCGTCTACTGCACTCGTCACTGCCAATCGTGTGGTCTACGAGGCTTCAGACAGACGTGTGTACATTATTGGTGAGTCCAGTCGAGCCAGTTTAGCCGTCAGTATGCCGTCGCTATCGGTCCACGATTCGCGATTATAGACGTCGCATCCGTTTAAGATGCGACATGGCCATTGTTCGGAGATTGAAATACTGGAGTTACCGCATAGCACCGCGGGTTGCCGCGTGGCTGCACCCGCGACTGCATCGCGCTCGAATTCGGCATTGTCGGGAGCGCGCGAGCACCCTCGCGGCGGAGCTCGATCAACGGTCGCAGGCGGTCGCGCTGAGTGCTGCCTCCGGGGGAGGCACCGATGTCGGTCGGACCGTCGACTTGGCCTTCCGCTTTCCGGGAGTCGCACCGAATCAAAACCGGAGCGAGATCGCCGCCTTGCTGGAGCGGCTGGCCGCGCGACGTCCGGCCGTGCTCTGCGAGATCGGCACCGCCGAGGGTGGCACACTGTTCTTGTTCGCCCGCGTCGCGCGGCCGGACGCACGGCTACTGTCGATCGACCTGAGGAACACTCCCGGACGCGCCGAGCGCCTTCGATCGCTCGTGCGGCCGGGCCAGCAGCTGACCTGCTTTGAGGGGAACTCTCACGACGTAGAGGTCGTGCGCCGCTTCCGCGACTGGCTCGGTTCGGATCGGCTGGAATTCCTGTTCATCGACGGCGACCACACAGTCGAAGGGGTGGAGCGCGACTTCGAGATCTATGGGCCCTCCGTGCGCGACGGCGGTCTGGTGGCGTTCCACGACATCGTGCCCGACTTTCGCACGCGCTATGGCGTGGACACCGGCAATGACGCCGGTGGCGTCGCGATGTACTGGCAGCGCCTGAAGTCGCGGTACCCGCGGGCCGTGGAGCTCGTCGAGCACCGGCTGCAGGACGGTCGCGGAATCGGCCTGATCGAGGTTTGAGATCGTCGCCGGTGCGGCGCACCAGCGCGTCCTCGGCAGCGTCGCTCGGCTCTCGCCGCGCTTGGCGCGAACGCGATTCCCTCGCTCTTACTCGTGCGCAGCGTGGACCTGCTTCACTTCGTCGCGCAGAAAATCCGCGACGGCTGCACCAATCGTCCGATTCATCGCCGGCGTCGGATGACACCAGTCAAAAAAGATCGTTTCGCCCGCATGAGCCCTGTACACAGGCAGCAGGTCGAGATTCGAAAAGCCATGCCGTCGTGCCAGCGCTGCAAACGTCCTCTGGGGTGAGTCCTCCGGCGTGGACGCTTCGACCTGAAAGCGCACAGGAAAGGTCAACGTGGCAACGCGAAACCCGTTTCGGCGCGCGTGCGCTTCGAGGCGCGTCAGTTCGCGGTCGATTGTTGTCCAGGAGTCTTCAACCCAGGCGGCGCCCCAGTCGTACTGCGCCAGGTGGGCGAGTTCCAGAAACGCTGCCCGGTCATGCTTCCAATCGAGCCGGTACTGCGCGTCGACCCACGCAAATCGGTCGGCGCCCTGCTGCCGAAGCCATCGCCGCAACGTGAGCTTCTCATACACCTTGTCGACGAATAGACTGTGCCGTCTCAGCCAGTTGCGTCCCTCCAACTCCGCCGGAAATCCCCACGGTGGACGGCTGTCGTTCAAGTAGAAACCCAGCACGACGATGTCGGGCTTCACTCGCAATCCGGATTCTTCGAGAATGTCGATCTGCTCCTGCGACCCCGTATCGCCGACGCCGGCGTTGATCGCTTCCACGCGGTACCCAAGTCCGGCCTCGAGCGTACGCGCGGCCTGTCTGACGTATGTCTCCTCGTCGCGCACGTAGTCGCCCCACGTGATCGAATCGCCGAGCATCAGAATTCTCGGCACGCCAGGCGTAGGGTCAAGAGCGACCTCTTCGCCTCGAAAACCGACGGAATTGATGTTGATGGGGATGTCGGCACCCGAGAGGGCGTGATGCTTGACGATGACCTTTGCCCCTGGAATCAGCCGTTTCCCCTTCGGCGTGTAGTGAATCAGCAGCGAGGGATTCTGCTCGACAAGGCCGAGACGGCGTTGTTGCTCCTGTTGAGAGACGATGTAGCTCTGCGTTCGACGGACGTAGACTTCACCGGCGAGCGCGAGGACTGTCGCTGTGAGAACGACAGCTACGATCGAGACGGCAATCTTCTTTTTCACCGATGCGGCTCGGGATACCACCTACTGCGATTTAAAGCGCCGGCTCAGCTCCACTTCGATCCGCGGTATTGAGTAAAGACTCGACCAGGCGCCCGTAACCGCCGCGGTATTGGCTTGAACGCCTTCAGATCGGCAACCTGAAAAAGAACGGATCGATCGAGGCCGCCACCGGTGTGTGATTGTCCACGTTGAGCAGTTGGTGCGTCGTGAAGTTCGCGTTGCGCTGGTACTTCACGCCATTGGGAAAATTCGCGATGTTCGGCGTGTTGTTCGCTGAGAAGATGCCGAAGAACACGTTCTGCACCGCGACCAGATGATCGTAGTCCCCCAGGTACGGATCAAATGTTTTGACCGGTGTGGTCGCGGGTGTGTCGGCCAGAATGAGGTCGCTCCAGTTCACGCCGTCGGGACTCCGCCTCAAATGCGTGACCCAGCGTTGCGCGGCGCCCGTGCCCCTCGTCTGTTGATACAGCAGGCCGATGACCGTGCGGGGCGGAAGGATTATAGGAGCGCCGCCGGCTTTCTTCCGGCGGCCTTTCCCACGGAGCGGATCGATCACGGGAATCACCTGGGCGATCGCGAGCGCCGCGTTGGTCGCGTTCGGGATTGTCAACAGATCTTGGGGCGACCACGTGACGCCGCGGTCGGTCGACCGGCGCACATGGATGGTCAGGAAGCTGCCGGGCTGCGCGTCACCCCACGCGAGATAGACAACCGAGCTGTTTTTCGGATCGACGGCAATGGAAATGGTGCCGCCGATTCGCTGCTGTCCGGTACTCGCATTGCCGTTGCGCATGAACGGAAAGCTCACGCCCTGCACGACGCGTTTACCCACCAGCCCGTCGCCGGCAGGTGTAGGCGGCTCGACGAGGCTGGTGAATCCCAGCGATCCCCCTTTGTCGTCCCGTACCACGACGACGTCGGCGGACGTGATCACCAGCGTGTTGCCGGGGAAGCTTCCCGTCGCGGCGCGCCACCGGTAGAACGCGGCATAGACGGTGCCGTCAGGGTGCGCGACGGGGCGGCTCTGCGGGCCATCCTGCCCGAGCGTCGATCGCTTCTCGATGCGCACGGATGCAAACGCCGGAGCCGGAATTCCCGCGTTCAGCGACGTATCGACCGTTTCGGTCCTACCGCCGGGCGCCGCGAAGTCGTTGTTGCCGATGTACACGCGATCTTTTCCGGCATCGGGACCGCTCGGCACCGTCATCGCGTGCGTGAAGGGCTGATCGGCATTCGGCCGGCTCTTCAAGGTGGTCATCAGCGTCGGACCGAACGGGCTCGTTGTGCGCAGGAAGAGCATCTGGCCGGTGCCGGCCGCGAGAATGCCCGCATACAGCGCGCTGCCGTTGCGATTGAAGGCCGTGGTGATATCGCCCGTGCCCGTGCTGCTGCCCGGCGCGCTGGGGACGATGGCATTGAGTTGCCAGGTGGCTCCGCCGTTCTGCGACGCATACACCGGAGCCTTGTTCGCCCCACCGGGATTGGGCGAGAAAGCGGTGCCGATGATTTGCGCGGGGTTGGCCGCGTTTACCGTGAGATGCGGTTCGCTGTCCTGGTTTGTTTCACCGCTGAGCGATTTCGGGATCATGTTGACGAGCACGAACCCGGCTGGCGCCTGGCCGACACCCTCGACGACCTGATCTTTGGAACCGGGTCTGCTTCGGCCTCTCGACGACTTGCGCGAGCCCGCTGGCGTCTCTGTACGCTTGGTTGGCATAGTGATCCCCGTCTTCGGCGTTCGTCAGAAATGGAACAGGTATCTGTTGCCTTGCCGTCCGTGCGCCTCGCGTCACCGGCGGCGCTTCGTCGACCGATTCCGCCTGGCAGACCTCGCGCGCGTCGCCCTTGGTTTGCGCGGCGGCACGTCGCCGCCCGCTTCGGGCCGTGGCGCGGTCTCGGCGGGTGCGTCGATCACGTGCCGCACGCCGCCCGGCTCGGAGAACGGCTGAAAGTCGGCGGCTTGGGGCGCGACGTAATCCCCGCTGTCTTCGATCGGCGCGCCCGCGCGGCTTGCCTTCAGTTTCATCCCAGCGTCGGGACGGTGCAGCATGAAGAACCCCTCCTGCCCCGGATGAAACTTCGGCGCGTCGTGCCACAGCACGTCCTGGCTGTCGGGAAAACGAACCGAAACCGTGTCGCCCTGAAGCGTCCCCTTATGGACTTCGTCCACCTTGATATCGGCGACGCGCCAATCCGGCTCGTGCTCGCTGATGCGCCCGACCGGCGTCGGCGCTCCGCGTGCTCGCGCCGAGCGAGTTGCCATTTCGTCCTTCGGCACACGGACACTCGACACCCGCCCCGACACGACCAGATCCGCGGCGCCGAACCGCGCCTGCCGATCCCGTTCGGCCAACTGCCTGACGGGGTCGCCAGGTTCCTTCGTCTCCCGTGCGGCGGTCCGTTTCACATCCTCGTGATCGAGCGATTCGACTGCGATGCTGTCGCCGAAGAGCCACGGGTTCGCGTAGAACTTGGCCTGCTGTCCCTTTTCCAGGCGCTTGCGCCCGCCGGCGTGGACCGTGATGTCGTGGCCCGCGTACTGCGCGAGCGCTTCCGGTGCGTCAATGACTTCATCGACGCGAACGATGGCCGTGCGATCGTCGACGGGCGCCTCGTCCAGTGTCGCGGCGCGTAGCTTCTGCACAGTGCCGATGAAAACGAATCTCGCTTGCTGAGCAGCACTCTCAGCCTTCGCAGCGGTAGGCATTTGATCTCCTGAGGTCGTACGCGATCGGCGTCAATCAGTGTTGGCTGTTCACAACATGCGCGTGACGCCGGCGAGACAGCCAGCCGTTCCGACGAACAGGTGGATGCCCGTCGAGTGTCCACAAACCAGCGAGCATGGTGCGCCTTCGATCCTGGGCTGTCAAGCGAGGGGAAGTCGCTCAACTGTCGAGTTAGTTGGTTTTTGGAACCCATCGTCGGTCGCCGTGCGCGGCAATACATCGTGTTTGAATTTTGCATCTTGAACTTTGAATTCAGCGCGCAGCGATGAAGCGCGCGGCACGCTCGGCGGTTGCCCGACCGTCCGCGATGCAGTCCGGGATGCCGATCGATCGAAAGCCGCTGCCGGTCACGAACAAACCGGGGAAGCGGGCGAGGTGTTCGTCGATCGCGGCGACCCGACGAAGGTGACCGACTTCGTACTGGGGACTCTGACGCGTCCATCGATAGAACCGCGAGAAGATCGGCGGCCCAGCGATGCTCATCACCTCGGTCAACGCCTCCCGCGCCAGCGTGATCAATTCCTCGTCGCCCTGATCCAATCTACGCGGGTCGCGGCCGCCGCCCAGAAATGCTCGCAGGAGGACGTGACCGTCAGGAGCTCGACGCGGCCATTTCGACGTGACCCATGTCGCGGCCAGCAGCGGACTGCGCTCGATCCGTGGTACGACGAATCCACTTCCACGCATCGGATGAGAGATCTGGCCGCGCTCATATCCGAATACGACGGTTGCGGTCGATGCGTACGACACTTCTTCACAAAGCGCCGCCAGCCCCGTATGAACGCCCCGCAGGATGCCACCGGCTGCATACGCGGGGACCGCAAGAATGACCGCCCTCGCTCCGACCGAACCTCGTGGCGTGTCGAGCATGAATGTTCCGGCATGTCGCAGATCGGTGATGCGCGCACCCGTCATTACGGTTTCTGCGGGGATTGCATCCACGAGCGCATCGACCAGCTCGCCGATGCCGCCGGGAAGCGAAACGAAGGCGCCCTGGGCCGATGGCCGCATCCGCAGCGCACGAAACGCACGAATGATGCTGCCCGACTGCTGCTCGGCATCGACCAGCCGGGGAAAGAGCGCTCGAATCGACAAGCGTTCGACGTCACCCGCGTGGATTCCCGCCAGCAGCGGCTCGGCCAGATAGTCGACGGCCTCCTGACCGAATCGACGCCGCACGAACGACGCGATCGACTCATCCTCGTCATCATCGCTCCGCGGAATGACGACTTCGCACGCCATTCGGACCTTGCCACCCAGGGTGAACAGCGACGACGCTGCCAGCGCCCGGGCGCGGACGGGAAATCCGAGAAATGAGCCCTCGGGGATCGGGTGCAGGTTCCCGCCGCGCAACACGTACGCGGTTCGGGGCGTCAGGGTCGAAACAAGGCGATCGGTCAGGCCAAGCTCGCCGCACAGCGCAATGGCGGCGCGCTTCTGAGTAAGCAGGGCGTCTGGTCCGCCGTCAATCACCCACCCATCGAACCGATCGGTACGAATGACACCACCGAGGCGCTCGCTGGCCTCGGCGAGCAGCACTTTGACACCACGCCGCTGCAACTCGTAGGTCGCAGCGAGTCCGGCGATCCCTCCGCCAACGACCACTGCTTCGCAATCGTTCACGCGTCTATCGATACTTCACCGGCGCGAAGCCCGGTGAACGTATTGCGCCAACATTTGAACGTTTTCCACCGGTGTTGAAGGAAGGATGCCGTGGCCCAGGTTGAAGATATGTCCGGGACGGTGGGCCACGCGCTTCAGAATGTCCTCAGCCTGATCGAGCATGCGCCGTGGCGGGCCGAGCAGCAACGTCGGATCCAGGTTGCCCTGAACGCCACGGTCGAAGCCAATGTCTTCCCATGCCTCGTCAATCGGCACACGCCAGTCCACACCAATGACGTCGCCGCCCGCTTCCCGCAACTCCTGGAACATCGTCGCGGTGCCGGTCCCGAAATGGATCGTCGGCACGCGCCCGGCGATTGCATCGAAAATTTTCTTCGAATGCGGCAGTGCAAACTCACGGTAGTCGGAGGCGCTCAACGTGCCGACCCACGAATCAAATACCTGAATGGCGTTCACGCCGGCATCAATCTGCGCGTTCAAATAATCGCCGACCACTGTCGCGAACCTGTCGCACAGGCGGTGCCACGCCTCAGGGTGGCCGTACATCAACGATTTCGTTCGAGCAAAGTTGTTGGAGTGGCCACCTTCGACGGCGTAGGACGCGAGCGTGAACGGCGCTCCCGCGAAGCCGATCAGCGGGACTCGACCACGCAGTTCCTCTTTGACGACCTCGATCGTCTCGAGGACGTGCCCAAGCGCCTTCCGCGGCTCGAATATTTTCAGTTTGTCGATGTCCGAAGGCGACTCGATCGGTCGTTCGAGCTGCGGTCCTTCGCCCTTGACGAAGTCGAACGGTAATCCCATTGGCTCGAGCGGCAGGAGCAGATCGGAAAAGAGGATCGCGGCGTCGACTTCGATTCGTCTGACCGGCTGCAGGGTGACTTCAGCGGCGAGATCCGGCGTGCGGCAGATCTC
>Ga0114129_10010027_pt1 | contig 13506 bp, 22 predicted proteins | sample RhiMetdeltSRZDD1_FD_80071 | JGI IMG/M metagenome (GOLD analysis project Ga0114129, IMG submission 80071) | Populus rhizosphere microbial communities from Tennessee, USA - Rhizosphere MetaG P. deltoides SRZDD1 (version 2) (version 2) | ecosystem: Host-associated > Plants > Roots > Rhizosphere >...
CCCCACGCTGGACGGCTACCACCTGTTCCACGCCATCCGGGGCGAGTTGCTGGTCGAGCTCGGTCGGCGCGAGCAGGCCCGGGCGGCCGAGCTGCGGGCGCTGGCGTTGACCGGCAACCGCGCCGAGCGATCGCTGCTGGAGCAGCGACTCATCCTGCTCGAGGACTCCGGCGGCCGACCACCCGGGTCCCCCTGCCGGCCGGAACGCGGCGTCGGTGCTCCCCTCGACCTGAGGGACGCGAGAACGGGTCCCTCTTGACGCGACCTTCGCGCGTGGCCCCGGGTCGGCCACGATGAGGTGACACATGAGCTCACCGCGCCGCCATATGAGGTCGGCTGACCCTGCACGCAAAGCTCTCTAGTTGGCCTGGAGCAGCGACTCCACGTAGGCCAGCTTGTGCGGGTTGGCGATGGCGTGCACGCGGCGGATCAACCCGTCGCGGGTCTCCAGGGCGATCACGGCGACCAGGCGACCGTCCCGCAGGGCGAGGACGCCAGGCTCGCCGTTGACCGGCATCGGGACCAGGATGACCTGGAAGTCCCGGACGAAGCGGAGGAAGACCGCGGCGACCTGCCGGCGGCCGACGACCGGCCTGCGGGGCGCCGTCACGACGCCGCCGCTGTCGGTCCAGCCGACCACCTCGGGGTCCAGCACGTCCATCAGCGCGTCCAGGTCGCCGTCCGACGACGCCTGGATGAACCGGTCGGCGACGCGGCGCAGCGCGGCCTGGTCGACCTCAAAGCGCGCCGGGCCGGTCTGCCGCTGGACGTGGTGGCGGGCGCGGCTGGCCAGCTGCCGGCAGGCCTGGGGTGAGCGGCCCACGATCCTGGCGACGTCGTCGAAGGAGAACCGGAACAGGTCGTGCAGCACGAAGGCGGCCCGCTCCGCCGGGGTGAGCCGTTCCAGCACCACCAGCAGCGCCATGCGGACGCTGTCGTCGAGGGTGACCCGCTCGGCGGGGTCGACCGCCTGGTCAGGCGGCTGGATCAGCGGCTCGGGCAGCCACGGGCCCACATAGGCCTCGCGCTGCGACCGCGCCGAGCGCAGCTGGTCCAGGCACAGCCGGCTCACCACGACCACCAGCCACCCGCGGAGATCCTGGATCTCGTCGAGGTCGGCGCGGACCAGCCGGACGAACGCCTCCTGGACGACGTCCTCGGCCTCGCTGAGGCTGCCCAGCATCCGGTAGGCCACGTCCAGCAGGTAGCGCCGGTGGTCGCGCCACGCCTGGTCGAACGCCGGCTCCTGTGGGTGGTGGTCTGGTGGTCGTTCCATCGGGCGCCGCTCCTCGGGCAGGGGCTACCTCGACGACGGCCGAGCCGGCCCGAATGTGACTTGTCACATCCGGGCCGGCAGGGAGTCGCAGGAGGCAGGCCATCCACCGCCGGTGGGCGGCGGCCCGGGTTCCGGGATCAACGAACGGCGGCCTCTTCTCCGGCGTGGCGGACGGTGAAGGCCAAGAAGATCTGCGAGAAGCCCCGGAACAACGCCAAGAACCCCACCCAGAACAAGATCAGATACGTCCGCTGGGCCAACGCATACACCCGATCCGACCCCGACACCCAAAACGCCAACAACACCAACAGAACCCCGATGATCAGACTCAGCCACCAGTACGGATTCACCGCCCGCGAGGCCACCCCCTGCACAATCTCAAACGCACCATAGAAGACCAGGATCAACCCCAACACCGACGCCAACGCAAAGAAGGTATTGACCGGCCGGACAAAGCCGTACAACGCCCCCAAGAAGAAGATCACCGCCAACACGTAATGCCACACCCTCCACCCACCATGCGACAGCCCAGCCACCCCCCCCCCATTGATACCCCCACGCAGGAACACCACCCCCAACAGCACCCCCACGGTGGTGATCGAGGTCGCGTTCAGGCGCAACACCAGCCAGGCGATCACCAACCACAAGATCCCCGACACCAGGAACACCCACCAGTAGCGGGCCCCCTCCCGCACGATCATCCGCTCCTCAGTCAGCACGTGAGCCTCCTTCTTTCGCTCCTTGGGGGAAGCGCTCGACAAACGCGAGGGCGGTCTCGGCGACCTCGCGCCAGCCGTGGTCGATGGTCAGGGCGTGGCCGCGGTCCTTCATCTCCACGATCTCGGTCACGCCCGGGTTGTGCTCCTGTTGCTGGTAGGAGGCGTTGGCGACCGCCCAGGGGACGGTGTGGTCCTTCTCGCCGGAGATGATCAGCAGCGGCCCCCGCTCCGGGTTGTGGGTGTCGACCTTGGCCTCGGTCCAGGGGTTCAGGTTGGACGTGGCCGCCTGGAACAGCGGCTTGCCCGAACCGGGCACGGCGAACTGCTCGTACAGTTCCTTGGCCTCGTCCTCGTCCACGGCGTTGGCGAAGCCGTAGCGGAACTGCTCAAAGGTCAGCGGGACGGCCCGGCTGCGGTTGGCCGGGTTGCGCAGCACCGGGAAGCCGGACTTGAGCGCCGAGATGGGCAGGGGCAGGACCCCCCGGAAGGGGGCCGGGTCGATGGCCACCGACACCCTGGCCAGGCCGCGGCCGGCCATGATCTGGGTCAGCAGCCCACCAAAGGAGTGGCCGATGACCGCCGGCTTCTGGTGGAGGCCGCCGATGATGGTGGCGAAGTGGTCGGCGACCTGACCGATCGACTTGCCCGCGAACACCTCGGGGTGCGCCGTGGCATCCTGGACGGTGTCCGGGTCATCGGGCCAGCCCGGGGTCAGGGCGACATAGCCGTTGGCCTCGAACAGTTCCGCCCACCGGTCCCAGCTGCTGGGCAGCAGCCACAGGCCGTGGATGAACACCACCGGGGGTCGGCCGGTCTGGTTGGCCCGCTCGCACTGGGCCAGCTCATGCTCGGTGATCGACATGGCGCCCGGCGGCGCCTCTGGCTCTGGGTTGGTCATCGCGACCTCCTGGGTACGGGGCCGTACCCGCTAGGTGCTGTCCCGGCTGGTGGGCGACCGGGGGATGTTGAGCGCGTGGATGGCCTTGGTGAGGGCCAGGATCTGGTTGGACAAGGTCAGCAGCTCCTCGTTCTGCTGCTCTTCCTCCTGGACCGTCTGCCACTGGTGGTCGGCCAGGACCTGGCGCTTCTCGTCGGCCCGGTTCTGGCTGATCATCACAAAGGTCGACAGGAAGATCGCCTCCAGCGACACGATCATGGTGAGCAGCCCGTAGGGGTAGTGCTCGACGCCGAGGATGATCCAGGCGGCGAACCAGATGATGTGCAGATAGACGAACTGCATGGAGCCGGCGAAGCGGGTGATCTGGTCGGCGATGCGGTTCTCCAGGTGCTGGCGGCGCTCGTCGGCGTGCTTGAGCAGCGCCGGGTTGATCGGCATGGGAAGCGATCGTGCGCTCACACCCCTCCTCCTTGGGTCGTGTCCGCTCGCGTCATGACCATGGCGCCTGGTTGGGACCGCGGCGCGCTGCCGAGCTGCCACCAGCTCGTGGCCGGGCAAGCAGACCAAGGCATTGGCGCGATCAGGATGCGGGCGATGAAGGTCGCGATCAACTCGGGGCTCGAAGACAACGACGGCGGTCCGGCCGAGACGGCCATGGCCCGGCGATCGGGGTGACCGCCGCCGGGCCATGGCCGGAACGGCGGGGCGGAGGCTACCTGCCCGCTCGCTGGGCGAGCTCGTCGGCGTAGACCCGGGCGTCGATGGCGTCCAGCACGGCCAGCCGGGCGTTGTCGACCGTCCAGGAGGCATAGTCGATCGCCGCCGCGGCGTCGTCCTCGGCCCAGGCGGCGTCGCTGGCGGCCGCGTTGGCGTCGAGCTGGTCGGCGCGCTTGTCGATCCTGGCCTGGAGGTCGTCCATCTTGGCGGCGGCGTCGGCCTTCATCTGGGCCCACTTGCTGCGGGCGCTGGCCGTGGCCGCGTTCGCGTCCTGCCGGGCGTCCTTGGCGGCCAGGTCCACGTCCACCTTGGCCTGGTCGATGCGCTGGCGGAGCTGGTCACGGGACTCGGAGACGGCCGCCTGGGCCGACGCCTTGGCGTCGGCGGCGCGCTGCTGGAGATCGTCGAGCTGCGCGGAGAAGTCCATGGGTCCTCCTTGGTGCGGCGACGATGGATCGCACTGCCGGCCGGCGCTCGGTGCTGCCCGGACGGTACTGCGATGGCGCGGTCCTGCCATTGGGCGCCCGTCACGAAACCGCCGCCCGGCGTCGTCCCCAGCGCACAGACGCCCCACGACATACCTACCTGCCGGGCCGTCGTCGCATCGCCACCCATGCACCGGAGACCAGGCCGCTCACGGGGCGGCATCAGAGCAGGCGGCGTACGATCCCCCCGTGGAGCGAGCAGGTCCAGCCGTCGCCCAGCGCGCCGCCGACGTCGCCGGCGCGCTTGCTCCCTACACCGCCGAGCTGTCCGCCGACATCTACCAGTTGATCGTGCGGGAGATCGCCCCGCTGCGCACCGACGGCCGGGTCCTCACGCTGCTGGAAGCCAGCGTGGCCGAGAACGTGGCCACCATGCTGCACGTTCTCCAGCACGGCATCGACCTGGGCCGTGTCCACGCCCCCGCGGCCGCCGAGGAATACGCCCGCCGGCTGGCCCAACGCGGCATCCCCATGGCCGCGTTGCTGCGGGCCTACCGCATCGGCTCGACCAGGTTCCAACACTGGTGCCTGCAGGAACTCGCGCAGCAGACCGACGACGCAACGGTCGTCAGCGCCGCCGGGCTGGACATCGCCGAGACCACCGCCGCCTACATCGACCGGGTGTCAGAGCAGATCGTGGCCGCCTACGAGGCCGAGAAGGAGCAATGGCTGCGCAACCTCGGCGCGACCCGAGCGGCCCGCGTCCGGACCGTGCTCGAGGGCGAGCCGGTCGACGTGGATGCCTCCGAGGCCATCCTGGGCTACCGGCTCCGCCAGCACCACGTCTGCGTGGTGGCCTGGGTCGACGACCCAGAACCGGGCGGCCGCACGCTCGCACGGCTGGAACAGGCGATCATGGAGGTGGCGGGTCAGGCCCACTGCGAAGGGCGGCCGATCTTCGTTCCCCAGGACGAGTCCTGCGTCTGGGCCTGGCTCCCGCTCGGCGCCGGGGACAGCTTCGCCGTTCCGACCCTGCGCGGCGGCGCCGCCCGGGCAGATCCCCGGACCCGGCTCGCCTTCGGCGCGGTCGGCGCCGGCGTCTCCGGCTTCCGCCGCAGCCACCGCCAGGCCCTGAGCGCCCAGGCCGTCGCGCTGGCCGCCGGCCCCTCGGGGCAACAGCTGACCAGCTTCGCCGAGGTCGCGCCGCTGGCGCTGATGGCCAGCTCGGTCGAGCTGCTGCGGGCCTGGGTCATCGAGACCCTGGGGCCGCTCGCCACCGATGACGACCACCATGACCGGCTGCGCGGCACCCTCCGCGTCTTCCTCCAGGAGAACGGCAGCTTCAAGGCCACCGCGGAACGGCTCATCCTGCACAAGAACAGCGTCCAGTACCGGATCCGCAAGGCCGAGGAGGCCCTCGGGCGTCCCCTCGACGACAACCGCCTCCACCTCGAACTGGCCCTGCTGGCAAGCCAATGGCTCGGCGCGACCGTCCTGCGGCACCCAGCACAGCCACAGGTGTGACGAACGAGTTCGTCCGGACCAAGGACGACGGCGGCGTCAGGACCACCACCCTCCGCCCCGGGGGCCTCTGGTGAGCGTCAAGAAGCGGGCGGTCGAGACGATGGCTGGCTTCGATGGTCGGTGGTGGGTGGCCGGCGGGTGGGCACCGGACCTGCTCCTGGGCCACAGGGCGAGGCCGCACGCCGACCTGGAGCTCTCGGTCCTCGCCACCAGCCAGGCCGCACTGTTCCAGCACCTCCGCGGGCTGCACGAGCATGGCTGAGATCGGCCCTGGAGCAGGTGCATCCCGGGCACGCCTGGTGCGAGCGGCTGTGATCAGATGATGATGTGGCACACCTGCTCGGGTGGGCACTGCGCCGGATCGAGGGTGGTGGCCCGTTGGGCCAGCTTGCGGAGCTCGCCCCGCAGCTTCTGGAGCTCCCGGATGCGCACATCCAGGTCGGCGGCACGGCGCTGGAGCAGGTCGGTGACATGACCGCAGGGTGCCTGGCCGTCGTCGCGGAAGGCGATGATCTGGCGGATCTCGCCCAGGGTGAGGCCGACGGCCTGGGCGGCGCGGACGAAGCCGAGCCTTCCCAGGGCCGCCTGGTCGTAGGCGCGGTAGCCGGCGGCGCTGCGGGCCGGCGGGGCCAGGATGCCGATCTGCTCGTAGTAGCGGATGGCCTTGGTGGAGATGCCAGCCTGTTCGGCCAGCTCACCGATGCGCATGCTCACCTCTTCCCTCTTGACCTTCCAGTATAGGGGAAGGTCTACGGTGTGCTGGGCCAGGCCGGCCACGGCCCTGCCGACCCACCAGAGCGGACACAATGACAGCGACCCGGATCGACACCCACTCCGGCGGCCGGCCGCGCGGCATCGGACCGGCCCTGCTGGTGGCGGGGCCGTGGCCGCGCGCCCGGCGCACCCCCGCCCCCCTGCGGGCCACCGGCCCGGTCGCCCACGCGCTCAACCTGGCCGTGTTCTGGCCCGTCGATCAGCTGAAGCACCACCGAACCGGTCGGCGGGACCCAAGCGGAGCCGGGTGATGACGGCAACGGACCGGTCGGGACGCCGCTCGGTCATCGAGGTCCTGTACGTCCAGGACTGCCCCCACTACCAGGAGACGCTGGCGATGGTCGAGCGGGTCCAGGGCGAGCTCGGCATCGACGCCGAGCTCCGGACCACCCTGATCGTCGATCAGGCCGCCGCCGAGCGGGCCCGGTTCCCGGGGTCGCCCACCGTGCGGGTTGACGGTCACGACGTGGAGCCCGGCAGCGAGCCAGTGCCCGAATACCATGTTGGCTGTCGCCTGTACCGGCTCGAGTACCGCTTCGCCGGCCAGCCGGAGGAGCGCTGGGTCCGCGAGGCGTTGCAACAGGCGGCGGGCCGCGGCTGACCAGCACCCGCCACGCCGCCGACCAGCCGCCTACTGCACGCCCGCCCGGAGTTCGGCCAGCAGCGCCACACGCAGGTCCTGGAGGTCGACCCCCAGCGCGCCCAGCAGCGGCCCGGCCACGCCCCGATAGCCCTTGGGCAGCCCGACGGAGGCGTGCAGCCGCCGCCGCCAGCGGTTGTTCATGCACCTGGGCCAGGGCATCTGGACGTCGCCGACCACACCCAGCAGCAGCAGCTCCGGACCGACCTCACCGATGCCGGCTGCTCTGGCCTGCTCGCCAGCGTGATACAGCACCTGGCTGACCAGCATGGGCGGGTCGCGCAGCGGCGTTCGCGGCACCCGCCCGACTCCCCGTCGTCGGGCCCGCGTCGCCTCCCGGACGGCCCATCCCACGGCCCTGGCGCCGAAGGCCTGCTCGGTGCCGCGGCGCACCGCCTCCAGGTCGATCCCCAACCCACCCAGCAACTCGGCATCGCTGGGCCGCGGACCGGGCACCAGCCCCCGCTGGGCGAGCCTGCCCAGTACGGCCCGGGCCGCCGGCAACTCCACCGCATGCGCCCGCAGCACCCGGGCGGCTGCGCTGCCGCCGTCCCGCAGCACCCCCAGCACCAGGTGCTCGGGACCGAGGTAGCGGTGGCCGAAGCGGTCAGCCTCCAGCTTGGCCAGCTCCAGTATCCGGTCGGCATGCTCGCTCCGCGTGACCACCGGTCTACCTCCGGAACCCGAACCGACGGCCCGCGTACTTGTGGTGCACGGCCTGCTTGGTGACCCCGAGCCTGGCCGCGATCGCCCGCCACGACCAGCCCTTGGCCCGGGCGTTCTCCACCTGCAAGGCCTCCAGCACCTCCACCAGGCCCCGCAGGGCGGCCACCGCGGCCAGCCCGACCTCCGGGTCCTGGCTGCTGGTCGCCGCCGCCACCTGGGTCACCTCGCCGGGGGTCGCCTCACCCATGACGTCAATCTACATTGATCTCCGTCTGGCGTCAATCGTCGTTGACTCTCGACAACCGGTGCTGGCGCGAGGTGCCGGCGGCGACCCAGGGCTTGACTTCGGTACCCAGGTACAGGTTTACCGTACCGGTGCGGTCCTGATCCCGGAGCCGCCAGGACCCACCCACGGAGGTCGCCATGTCCCAGATCAGCGTCCCGGTCCACCGCCCCGCCCCAGCCCCCGACGGGCCGATCGCCTGCACCCTGTCGCCGAACGGGTACGCCGGCCGCCTGGACGACTTCCGCCAGGGCGTGTTCCGGCACCTGGTCGCCATGGAGCGGCCCGAGCCGACCCGGCTGCGGCTCATCCTGGCCGTGGACGCCGACCCGGGGCGGGTGGGGGAGCTGCTGGTCCGCGAGCAGGGCTGTTGCGCCTTCCTCGGCTTCACCCTGACCCCTGGCGACGGGCGGCTGGTGGCCGACCTGGAGGTCCCGGCCGAGGCCGCGCCGACCCTGGACGCCCTGGCCCTGCTGGCCGAGCTGGCCGGGCCGGAGCCGACGCCGCGACCCGGGCCCAGCCGATGAGCGGGCAGCGCCTGCGGACCGGGGAGCTGGCCGAGCGGGCCGGGGTGAACGTCCAGACCCTGCGGTACTACGAACGCCGCGGCCTGCTGGCCGCCCCGACCCGCCGGCCGTCGGGGCAGCGGGAGTACTCCGAGGACGCGGTCCGGCTCCTGCGCACCATCAAGGCTGTGCAACGCCTGGGGTTCACCCTGGCCGAGGTCGAGGAGCTGCTCGACCTCTCGGAGCACCGGCGCGGTCCCGACGAGCTCCGCCGGCGGGCCCAGGCCAAGGTGGCCGAGATCGACGCCAAGATCGAACAGCTGCGACAGATGCGCCGAGCCCTGGCGGTCGTGATGGCGGCCGAGTGCGAGTCGCTGACCGACTGCTCATGCGGGCTGGGCACCCCGTTGCCCGAATGGGAGATCGGCGGTTCCGGCGGGAGCGCCGGCGACCATCACTGACCACATCGTGCAGACCAGGAGGTCGCCGAGGACGAGGCTGCGGAAGACGGCACCGACGACCCCCTGCCCCGACCCAGCAGGACCAGGGTGGAGTTCCGGCTTGCGCTCGGGTGCCGGCAGCGGCGAAGGTGACCGGCGCAACCACCGCCGCCCTCACCGGACCATCTGGAGCCGATGCCGCCTCGCCGCCGTAGGTCCCGCCGTTCACGGTCGCTCAACTACGTCCTGGCCGTGGTGCTGGTCGTCGGGATCGGCTACCTGCTTCTCCAGCGCGGGCTCCTCCCCTCCCCGCCGGAGGCGACCCGACCATCTCCGGAGGTCGACGGCGCCGCCGACAACTCGGCGGCCATCCGTCGCCTGGGCGGCGCCGTCCAGTACGGCCACGTCGATCCGGTCACCGGGCAGCGCAGCGGCATCAGCGCCACCATCACGCCGGCCATGGTCGCCGCCGCCGCCCGGGACGAGCTCGGCTCGGCGGCCGACCCGAGCATCCGACCGCCCGGCCTGGACCGGCTCCCCGCGCGCAACCGCGCCCGTGGCCACCTGCTCGGCCGCCAGCTCGGCGGCACCGGCGACCTTCCCGCCAACCTGGTTGCGCTGTACCAGACCCGGGCCAACACCCCGGTCATGCGCGACTACGAGACCGCCGTGGCCGAGGCGGCCCGCGCCGGCGAGGTCATCCGCTATGCCGTGCGTCCCCGCTATCCCAGCGCCAGCTTCACCGGGGCGCCGAGCGCGATCCGGATCACCGCCACCGGCAACCACGGCTTCCGTCTCGACGTGACCATCGCCAACACCCTCAAGGCCAGGGTCACCGAGGCGGTCGCCCCGTCGGCCAGCCCCTGACAGGGAGGAAGGAGCCACCATGCTGGAACGGCTGCGGCAGCTGCTGCCGCCGCCGGCCGATCCGGTGGAGCCGGGCCGGCCCGCCGACTGGCCGGCGGTCGAGCGGACCCTGGGGACGGGGCTGCCGGGCGACTTCAAGGCCTTCACCGAGCTGTACGGCTCGGGCACGGTGGACGACTTCCTGTACCTGTTCAACCCGTTCACCGCCGGCGAGGACGGCAACCTGCTGGTCGAGAAGGACCGGGTCCTGGCCGCCTACCGCCAGACCCGGACCCGGTTCCCCGACCGGCTGCCGCGGCCGCCGTTCCCCGAACCGGGCGGGCTGCTGCCGCTGGGGCGCACCGACAACGGCGACGAGCTGTACTGGGTGACCGACGGCCACCCGGACCAGTGGCCGGTGGCGCTGCTGGAGGCGCGCGCCGCCCTCCAGGAACTGCACCGCATGCCGGTGACGGAATTCCTGGCCGCGCTCGCCACCAACCAGCTGGCCTCGCGCATCCTTCCCGACGACGTCCTCGGCCGCCCCGACCACCGCTTCATCCCGCTCGGTTGACGTCGAACGCCTTGGCGATCTGCCAGGACGGCATGGCCACCGCGACAGGACCAGGAGCCGGGCTCCACCTTTGAGCGGGCTACGACCCCGGCGACGGTCCCCATTGTCCTGGGGTCGTAGCCCGGACCAGGCTGCACCGATGGTGCAACCAGGTCTCCTGGCCGATGGCCTCCCACACAGAGCGCTCGGGGGCACACCCGACCATCGACCTTCAAAGGAACGCCGGCGACCCCGCCGCCGTTACGGACGCACCTGCGGCTCGCGCATCCGGGGGCACCAAGGGGTCGAGGCGAGCGTCGGTCCGCGTCAGCCGGCCGGCCCGCCGGGATACAGGTCCTCGCCGGCGTCGGCCTCCCGCAGCTCGCGGAGCGCCTCCTGCAAGGTGGCCTCGATCTGGCCGGGTTGAGGCTGGCCGTACGGGGTGGCGGGGGCAGGCTCGGCAGGGGGCCGTGTCAGCCAGGCCCCGGGCTGGTAGGTGCCGGGGCAGGGCCTGTCGCCCTGGGGGGAGTGGAACCAGTCGTCCGGGCTTGGAGAGGGGGGCTGGGGCATGGCGACCATCCTGGGCCGCGGTCGGGGCGGGCAGCCAGGCCGCCGCCGAGTCACGGAAGACGTCGCCGCGCCGGCCCGAGCAGCCGTAGCCTCTGTCTCCCCGGCCGGTCGGGTCGACCTGCGAGTGACGTAACCTCGGGCCAGGTGTCGCCGGGAGGCTACGGTGAACGCTGTACCGGGCATCGCCGGGAGCGGGATGGGAACCGGCCGTGTAGCCTGGGTGACTTGTGCCAGCGCTGGCGATGGTGCCAGCAGCTCCCCTGATCTGAAGTCTGGAGATTCACCGTATGGCAACACAGGAGACCAGGAACCGACCGATTCCTCAGGACGCTGTCCCCGTGGGCTCGGACTTTGTCGGTGGGGCAGAGGCGCTGCCGGTGCGGCCGGCCGGTCACGAGCCGGTTGTGCCAGGCAGTGACTTCGCCGGTGGCGCGGTGCCGCTGACGGCCGAGGCCCAGCGGAGCAGGCCCGAAGAGGAGCGGGCGGCCTGATCCCGTCCAGCCTGCTCCATCAGGCAGTGGCGACCATCACCGTGTGAGCCGGTCGACCTTGGCCGCGATGATGAAGTCGTTGCGGGACAAGCCCTTGACGGTATGGGTCCAGAGCCTGACCAGGACCTTCCCCCAGGTCACGGTCAGCTCGGGGTGATGGAACTCCCGTTCGGCGAGCAGCGCGACCCTGGTGGCGAATCCGAAGGCGTCGCGGAAGTCGCCGAAGGTGAATTCGCGGCTGAGCCCGCGGGTGCCGTCCCGCTGCCAGCCCGGATCCAGCTGCGTGTCCAGCGCCTGGGCTTCGTCCTCGCTGAGCGGCGGGGTGGTCTCCGGGTACTCGACGGGATGCTCCCGGTACAGCGGCCCTGCCTCGGTCATCGGTCGCTCCTCGGCGATGGTTGGTTCAACGATGCTGGGCTGACCATCACAATGACACGATCACAAACGGCCATTGAACTCCCCTGGGGAAGAGGTCCACGCTTGGCTGGCGAGGTCGAGATTCGACAACGGCCGGACAAGGCGCGCGAGTGGCGGGACGCAGCAAGGGGGCAGGGCGAGTCGCGGGCAAGAGAGCGCATCCCCACCTGAGGGGCGGACCCCGGCCGGCGGGGTTCGACGCCGTTTCCAAGCAGAGAGCGACTGGACGGGCGCTTCTCCTGCCCCCGTTGCGGTGCGGGCTGTGAGGGGATGACCAGGCCTGGGGCGATGTGGCCTGAGGGACCATCACGGCCTGGCATGCGCCTCAGGGCGGTTGGCCATGCCGTCGGGACGGTGCTGGGCGACCCGGTGATCGCGATCCTCCTGCTCGCCGGAGTCGCGGGGATCCTCGCCGGTGATCCACTGGTGGACTGGCTGGTCCTGCTGACCACGGCGGCCGCGCTTGGCTGGGAGCGGATGCGTCGACGGCGACCCGCGAATGGCGAACCGGTCGGCGCGCCCGAGCCGGGGTGGGTCGACCGCCTGGTGCCAGATCGCCTGACCCCGGCGCTGGTGATCGGCGGCCTGGGCTATGCCGTGGCCGCCGGCGGGCTCGGCCCGTTCTCGTGGCCGGCCATGGCGGCCGTCGCCGGCCCTGGGCTGGTAGGGGTGATGAGCGCCTGGCAGGCCGCCCCGAGGCCGTCGGCCGAGGCGGCGCCCATCCATGCTGGCGGGGCGGCGGCGTGGGCGGCGGTCTTCGTCGCGCTGGCCCTGTGGGAGCTGGCCGCCCTGCTGCTGCAGCCCTCCCTCACCACCAGTTCGCCCCTGCATCCGACCATCAGCGTCCTGCTGGATCCCGCGCTCGGGTCGCACCTGGGCCGGTCCGTCGGGTTCGCCGTGTGGCTGGCGCTCGGGTGGTCCCTGGTGCGCCGATGAGCGGCCGAGCGGTCACGATCGCGGGATACCTGCTGGTCGTGGGCTGCGGCGTCGCGCTCGAGCTTTCCAGCCGCCGCCCGGGCTCGCCCATCCCTTCCCTCGGGGCCCTGCTCGGCCGGGTCATGTCCACCCGCTCAGGCCGTGTCGGGGTCATGACCGCATGGGTCTGGCTCGGCGTGCATTTCCTCGCTCGCTGAGGCGGAACTCGACCTGGTGACGTCTCCCGGACCTGGGCCGGGCCTCAGAGGCGTCGACTGCCCGGTGTCGACCGGCCGGCGACCAGGGCCACGCCGCCCGCGGCCAGGGCCACCTGGATGATGAGCTTGATCCAGTCGATCCCGCGGGTCTCGCCGACGCCGATGGCGCTGGCGATGAACGACCCGATCAGGGCGGCGATGACGCCGATGACGATCGTGAGCACGATGGAGATGTCCTGCCGGCCGGGGAGCACCAGCCGGCCCAGCGCCCCGATGATGAGCCCGACGAAGATGGCACTGATGATGAGCCCGAGCACCCTGTCTCCTTGCTGATGCGGTCAGACCGCGGCGGTGTTTCCCATTACAGCAGCGTCCCACACCTACCGCCGCTTGGTTGGTCCTCCGGCGGAAGGTCCGGCCTCAGGCGGCCCGGTCCTCCCCGGTCGGAGCGGGCTGGCCGGGCCGGCTGCCGCCGCGGTCACGGGCGACGTCCAGCACCAGGTCGAGCGCGGCCGCGATGGCCAGGCCGACCGCGGCCCCGCCGACCACGTCCAGCGGGTTGTGCGCCCCCAGATACACCCGGGCGACCGCGTTCAGGCCGGCCAGCACGAACGCGACCACCGCCCAG